>Ga0193719_10000020_pt1 | contig 48802 bp, 47 predicted proteins | sample U2a2metaG_FD_160103 | JGI IMG/M metagenome (GOLD analysis project Ga0193719, IMG submission 160103) | Soil microbial communities from a riparian zone of the East river system, Colorado, United States - U2a2 | ecosystem: Environmental > Terrestrial > Soil > Riparian zone | place: USA: East... | reverse complement strand
CTCGGCCGCTTTCACATCGATTCCTTTCGGGTTGTAAATCGCAGTGTAGGCATCGCTGATCCCAACGATCTTGACGCCGCTCTTGTAGGCGAGCGAGAGAGCTGCGACCGAACCGACATTGCCGAACCCCTGCACAATCGCCGTACACTTCTCGGGATTGAGTTTCAACATGCTCATGGCGCGCTCGATCAAGTAGACAACTCCACGCCCGGTGGCTTCTCGCCGGCCTTCGGTGCCGCCGATGGCGACCGGTTTTCCGGTAACGATTTCATTCACCGCGTAGCCCATGTAAACGGAGTAAGTGTCCATGAACCACGCCATGATCTGTTCGTTAGTGCCCATGTCAGGACCCATGATATCGGTGTGCGGACCGACGAATGGAATCATCTCTTGCATGTAACGGCGGGAGACCGCTTCGAGCTCAGTGTGTGATAGTTTGAATGGGTCGACCGCAACTCCGCCTTTCGCGCCGCCATAGGGCAACTGGGCCAGCGCGCATTTCCAGCTCATCCACATCGCGAGCGCTGCGGTTTCGCCCATCGACAATGAAGGTGCGAAGCGCGTGCCGCCCTTTGTAGGGCCGAGCGCGATATGATGCTGGACGCGATACCCCTGGAAGGCTCTTGTGCTGCCGTCATCCATGTGAACCGGCAGGGTGACCGCTACGGCGCGCTTGGGATATGTCGCCCATTCACGATCGCTCTGGTCGATGTTCAGGTAATCGGCGATGACCTGGAATTGGTCGCACGCCATTTTGAATACTTCGTCGTCGTAGATAGTCATGGGAATGCGTTCGGAAGTTAGGATATCCGGTCGCGAAATGCAGTTGCTATTTGCGCCGGGCGGATAGAGCCGTCAAATCGAAAACGTTTGGACTGCGGCGAGAGGTCGCCGCTTTGAAAGCGCAGAAGTGTCCGCGCACTCCAAAAATACACAAGATCGACAATCGCGATTGAAGTTCGATAACCTCGATTCAAATGAAAATTGAAACTTTAGCCGTCCACGCCGGGCACACGATTGATCCTGCAACCGGGGCAGTTGCGGCGCCCATCCATCTTTCCACCACTTTCGAGCGCGACATTGAAGGCACCTACTCGCGCGGATTCATGTACACGCGCAACAACAATCCGAACCGTGGAGCACTGGAGCGCGGAGTCAGCCTGCTCGAAGGCGGCGAGACTGCGGCGGCTTTTGGCAGTGGCACGGCTGCGGCGATGGCTTTGTTTCAAGCGCTCACGCCGGGAGACCATGTCCTCGCACATGTTGATGCTTACTACGGCACATCCCGGCTGCTTCGTGAAGTTTTCCTGCGCTGGGGACTGGAAGCGGACTTTGTCGATATGAGCAATCTCGAAGAAGTGAAAAAGGCGCTGCGCCCGCAAACAAAGCTGGCCTGGGCTGAGACACCCTCCAATCCGCTGTTGAAAATTGTCGATCTTGCCGCGGTCGCCGAAATCGTTCACGGAGCCGGCGCGCTCTGCGTTTGCGACAACACCTGGGCGCCAGTTTTACAGTGTCCCTTCGAGCTGGGTGCCGATCTGATTCTGCATTCGACCACGAAATACTTCGGTGGTCATTGCGATGTAGCCGGCGGGATTGTACTCGCGAAGGAGGAGAGCGAATTTTTCCAGCGTGTTCGCGCCATTCAATATTCCGGCGGCGCAGTCCCCTCGCCTTTCGATTGCTGGCTGATTCTGCGCGGAATGCGCACGTTACCGTGGCGAATGCGGGCGCATTCAGAAAACGCGATGAAGGTCGCGGAATTTCTCGCTCACCATCGAAAAGTTGAGAGCGTGCATTATCCGGGACTGCGTTCCCATCCCGGGTATGAAATCGCCCGGCGCCAGATGTCGATGTTCGGTGGAATGCTCTCCTTCCAAGTCAAAGATGGAGGCGAGGCGGCAATGTCGGTTGCGGCGAAAACGAAAATCTTTACCCGCGCGACCAGCTTGGGCGGCGTGGAAAGCTTGATCGAACACCGAGCATCAATTGAAGGGCCTGGGACCACCTCGCCGGAAAACCTGTTACGATTGTCGATTGGTCTCGAGAACGCGGACGATTTAATCGAAGATCTTGATCAAGCGCTGGAATAGGCGTTCGCCGCGGCGAATGCCTCTACGACCCGCGACCAAATTTGCGTCGCACCAGCTCGACAACGTCGTGCACTTCGGCCACGCGCAACAGGTACGCTCCACCGAAGAATATTCCCGCTCCTAAACAAATCGTGATCAAAATCACGACCAGGTTCTGCCAATCCGGGGCATGCGGATGCCTGGCAAAGAAAAAGGTCAATACCAGCCAGCAGATGGCAGCCAGAGCTATGCCGGCGACGAGTAACTTGGCGATCGTTTTGAGCAGCGCGCCAGTCTCGAGACGCCCCGTGTAATGGCGCATCATCGAATACAGAAAGAAGAAATTAAAAATGGCGACCAGGCTTGTGGAAAGCGCAAGGCCGCGATGTCCCAAGTGAAGACGAAAAGTGAAGAACCAATTCAGAGAAAAATTGACCGCGATGGACGTGAGGCTGACGAACATCGGCAAATGACGTTTGTCGAGCGCGTAAAACGCCGGCGCGAGCACTTTGTCCGCGGAATATCCGGCGAGACCGATTGCATAAAAACGAAGCGCACCCGCCGTTTGAATCGTGGCTTCCTGCGTGAAGCGGCCATGCTGGTAAATCAGGTGAATGATCGGTTCAGCCAGAATGATAAGCCCAATCGCAGCGGGAATCGTAAGTAGCAGAACGAGTCGAACAGAGTGCGCAAGTGCAGAGCGAAATTCGCTGGTGTTGCCAACTGCCGCGCTGCGCGAAACCAAAGGAAGCGTCACCGTCGCGACCGCCACTCCGAAAATTCCAAGAGGCAATTGCATCAAACGAAAGGCAATGTTTAACCACGTAATCGGTCCATCGCCCATCCCCGATGCGAAAATGCTATTGACGGCCACGTTTACCTGCACGGCGCTCGCGGCGATCATCGCCGGACCCATCATTCCGAGTATGGTTCGCACACCGGGATCGCGCCATTTGAAGTCAGGATGAAAGCGGAATCCAATGCGTCGAAGTGACGGCAATTGCACAGCCAACTGCAGCAAACCGCCGATCAATGTTGCGATCGACAGTCCAATCAGCCCGCGTTCGCCGAAGTGCGGATGACGCCAATCGGGCTGTGGATCGAGCCAGTAACAAAGCGCTACCCCGCCGATGATGGAGCCGAGATTGAAAAAACTCGAAGCCATCGCCGGGACGCCGAACACGTGTCGCGCGTTTAGCATTCCCATGACCAGCGCAGCCAGCGACACGAGCAAAATGAACGGAAACATGATCCGCGTGAGCAGCACGGTGAGCTCCGCTTTTTCAACCGGAAAACCAGGCGCAAGAATATTGATCAGGACCGGTGCGAAAACGACACCGAGCAGCGAAACCGCGCTCATAAAAACGAGCGCGAGCGTTGCCACCTTGCTCGCCAGATCCCATGCCGATTGGTTGCCTTCCGTCGCAATCCGGCGCGAGAACGTGGTCACGAACGCGGTCGAGAGCGCGCCTTCGGCAAAGAGATCGCGCAACATATTGGGCGCGCGAAACGCGGTCAGGAACGCGTCCATATTGCGTGTCGCGCCGAACATCGCCGCAAAAACAACTTCCCGAATCAGCCCGAGAACGCGGCTGCAAAGGATCGCGATCCCGACAACGCCGGTCGCGCGCGTGCTGATCCGTTGACTTGCCGCCGCAGCCATCGGCGAACAAAGAACAGCGTCTCAGGATTTACGAAAGAAAAAACTTCGTGCGGCGGCACGCCAGTGAGCGGTCTGGCGTGGCGGAACACAGACCTTCTGTAGCGCTGTTGAAAACCGATGCGTTTAGGCACAGCCATCCTGGCCGTGAGGAGGACGGGCATCGCGCCTGGCGACGGCTCGAAAGCTTTTCAACACCGCTACATCATATTGGACATGCTCATCACATTCCGGTTGGGCAATCGATGAATGTCCAGGAAATCTTGAACGCTTTGGACAAATGGGCGGCGAGCGCTTTGACACCGAAGGTTTCAGTGGCGTAATGGCCGCCGAGCAAAAGATTCATCTCAAGCTCTTCAGCAGCTACGGCTGCCCAATGCGGCGCTTCGCCCGTGATCAACGTGTCGATTTTTTCCTGAGCGACCTTGTCGATTTCTGAACCGGCGGCGCCCGTAATGATCCCGATGGTCTTCGTCTTCTCTGGGCCACAATTGAATGCCTTTATTGGGCCACCTAGCGTTTTCCGCAAGCGCCGGACAAGCTCTTCTCGCGGCAATGAAGCGCGCGTCTTCAGTCCAATCAGTTGTCCTTTTTCCTCAAAAAACGGCTCCGTTAATTTAAGGCCGAGCAATCTGGCAAGTTGCGCGTTGTTGCCAACTTTTGGATGCACGTCCAGCGGAAGGTGCGCGCTGTAAAGCGCAATATCATTTTCCATCGCGAGCGTCAGCTGCCGCCCCAGCGCGCCTGTCACCGGTCGCAAACCCGGCCAGAACAATCCGTGATGCACAATTAAAAAATCGATCTGCTTTTTCGCGGCCTGGGTCAGGACGCGCGTGGAAGCATCGACTGCCGCACCAATCTTCGTGACACGGCCTGAGTTTTCGATCTGAAGACCATTTACAGCATTCGGCCAATCTTCGATTTCACGAATGTGGAGATAATCGTCAATGTATCGGACGATCTCAGGAAGTAAAAACATGGCGAAGTTTGCGCTGTATTACCTAGATGCGCGCATTCTTTATTGATCAGACCTTGCTTTGGGAGCGAAAACTAAAACTGAACCGCGAACACCGCGTATTTGCTGCAAAGGCAGTTCTTCGAGACCTGATTGATCGCGCAAAAGGTCGCGCACCGCTTGGGTGATGAGCATCGGCTTTCCCACAGTTTTGGTTAGGCTCTCGATGCGCGATGCGATATTCACTGTATTGCCAATTGCCGTAAACTCCAGCCGTTGGGGCGAACCGATGCTTCCAACGATTGCAGGCCCGGAATGAATTCCGATGCCAATCCGCAACGGCTCGCGACTTCGAGCGACCAAATCGCGATTAAGCTCGCCCACGGCGAGCAAGATTTCCCGACCTGCGTTCACCGCCTCCTCGGCATGATTCGACTTCACCTCGCCTGTCCCAAAAATTGCCATGAATCCGTCCCCCAAATATTTGTTAACCATTCCGCCATGCGCTTCTTCGACAACGCGGACGGTAACGCGAAAAAAATCATTCAAGAGCTCGATCATCTCTGAAGGTGACGATGCACCGGCCCGGGCTGTGGCCGAACGAATGTCAACGAACATGACGGTTATTTCTTCTTCCACGCCATTCAAGCCAGGATCACGGGCAAGGATCTGATCGGCCGCACGCTTTCCCACATGCAGACCGAACGTCTGCCGCAATTTCTCCTTGTCCTTTAGTTCCCGAAGCATGCGGTTGAACTCGCCGATTAACAGTCCGAACTCATCAGCGCGAGCAACCGGTAAGTGAAAATCGAACTCCCCGCGTGCAGCGGTTTGAGCGACGATACGAAGCTGATCGATTGGCCTGGCTACAAGTCCGCTGATCATGATCGAACTGCAAAGGCCGAACGCAATTCCCACTGCTCCGACAAAAACCGCCGACCATTGCGAGTTGTGCCCGGATGTCGCGGGCGCGAAGGAAAGCAGCACCAGGGAAGCGATAGGGCAAATTGCTGCCGAGATCGCCCACATTACGCCTCTGCCACGTAGCGAAAGCGTGCGCACACCCGGCATGAGATCGGCACGCATGTCGCGAAAGAAAATCGGAAACAATTCCGCATGACTGGCAAGCTCGACCAGGAAAAAAGTCTGCGTGATTGCAATGAATGCCGAGATGCCAAACGAAATTGGCAGGTGCCAAAATAAACGCGGGTCGAGAAAACCGTGCGCTTGCCAAAGCGAGCCAAGAAATACTGGAACACAAAGGAGCCAGGCAGTGGCGGAAATAATTGCGGCCAACCACGGCAAATGAATAACGCGGTGGCGCGCTCGCGTCAGCATTTCGAAATCCATTACAGCTCCCCGGCGAAGCCCATCCAATGAGGGCCGCAGGGAAAAGACGCACGTCAACCACAACCAAATCCCGATCGGATAAATAACGCTGTTGTAGATGATGATGGTTTGAACAAAGCGATGCTTGAGAGCAGGCGTGTTCAATAGTGGGCCGATAATGGCAGCGTTATACCAAATATTGAACGCGCTTCCGAGCAGTTGTGGAATCACAGGGGCAAGCGCGACAACGAGCAGCCCGGAAAACTTTCGGGATTCTCGCGCTGTGATCACTCTCGCCGAAGAGTCCATGGCCGAAAATAATCAAACAAAATCAACTGCCCAGGAGGCGCTTCGCGTTTGTAGGCACGAAGCAGACCCGGGGCATCGGTGAGCGGCCCGAATTGGAATCCGGCACTTAACGGCCGAAAAAAATTGTCTTGATGCGTTGGGGACACATAGCGCGGGTGCAATCGCCGCACTGCCGCAGAAAATCGTGCACGCGAATCAGGCAGGGCCGCACCCAAAATTGCAAGATCCACTGGCGCAATATCCCCTGGCGGTAACACGGCAGGCGTTCCGCCGGAATCGATAAAAATGCGCTGGCCGGCAATTTCGATTAGATAAGCGAGCGGTTCGCCACAAACCCAGTCCGCGGCGCGCCGTGGCGGTCCGGACCCCCGCACTTCACCTTCAAACGGTACGATCCAGAAAAGCCGGTCGTGTGTAGCGGCGAACGCGCGAATCCTCCATGGACCAACCCGGAGCTCGTCTCCCTCGGTTACCGCATGACAACGAGACGCCGGCACGCCTGCACGTGCGGCCAGCTCCACCGCCGTTCGTGATCCGATCAGGCGTGCCTCGGTTTTCCGCATAAGAACCGGAGCGTCGAGCAAATGATCCACGTGACCGTGTGTTACTACAATGGCATCAACTTTGGACGCGAGATGTTTCATCGCATTATCAATACGATTCTCGTCCGGTTGAACGGGAGAACCAAGAACCACACGCCAAAGATTAATACGCGAAAAATAAGGATCCACGAGAAGCGCATGGTTGCTTGAGTCAAACTGGAATCCATTCGTTCCGAGATAAGTCACGCGCACTTCACCACCCGCCGGTGCAGCAGGCGAAACGTCAGCGACCACCAGATGGGAATATCGCTCCAGTCCGGCGTAAAGCACTTGGGTCGACAAAACGAGGAACGCCAGGCTGCATTTCATAAACGAGGGTCGAAATGAAAAAGCTGCGCCCCCATCAGCAAGTTTGCTTGACGAATTATTCCGCACCGCTTGTGACCTTCAACTGGCGAAAGCTTTCAGAGTCAATGACCAATTGAAATGAGCGTGGAGTACACAGACGCACCAGCCACTCAGCCCGCGTCTGCTGAGGCTGGCAAAATACCGTGTCCTTATTGCGGACACTTGCTGCCGAAAGATGCGGAAAGTTGCGACCGATGTGATTGGAAGCGCGGCGCGACCGAAACGGCCGAAGGCAAGGCGAGCGATGCCGTCGCAGTATTGCTAAGTATAATTCCAGGATTGGGGCACATTTATAAAGGACACCGGCTGGCGGGTTTCTTGTGGATGGCCGGCGCCGTTCCAGCAGGGATTTTTGTGTTACTGGCTGCAATCGCGTCTGCGGGATTTGGGGCCGGTCTCTTTTTCTTTTACTTGATTGCGGTGATGCTTCACGCATACGCAGTTGACGATCGCGTCGTGCCGCCAAGGGAAGATGAAGGGGAAGAGTATTGAGGACGTTGAATCGTTACGCTGGTCACACCGTGACTTGTGAATTGATTCACGTATCTCGATTCTCGAATTACGAACGTTGCGCCGCAGCGTAAATTTCTTCCAGAATTTCGCGCATCCCGTAGCGAAATCCCCATGGGGGATAATGTCGTTGAAATTTCCGTACGTCGCTGACCCACCAGATGTGATCGCCGATCCGGTTGGCCTCCTCATAGCTCCAATTTAATTTCTTTCCGCTGATTTCTTCACACATCTCGATCGCCTCCAGCATCGAACAGTTGCTGTGGCGGCTGCCGCCGATGTTATAGACCTCACCCACGCGCGGAGCGCGAATGAATTCCGCAAACGCTTCGACCAAATCGAAGCTGTGGATGTTGTCCCGAACCTGCTTGCCCTTGTAGCCGAAGACGCGATAAGGCCGGCCGCTCACCGTGCAGATCATAAGGTAGGAAAGAAAACCGTGCAGCTCCACGCCCGCGTGCGCCGGACCAGTGAGGCAGCCGCCACGAAAAGAGACAGTTGGCATTCCGAAATAACGTCCATATTCCTGCACCAAAAGATCGGCCGCCGCTTTCGATGCACCGAACAACGAGTGTTTGGTGTAATCGATGCTCATCGTTTCGGAAATTCCGGGCTCGTATTCATGTCCCGGCTCAATTTCCCAGCGTTTCGCCAATTCACGCAGAGGCAGTCGATTCGGGGTATCGCCATAGACTTTGTTTGTTGACGTAAAAATAAATGGCGCTTCGGGAGAAAATTTTCTCGCAGCCTCCAGCAGACTCAGCGTGCCATTCGCGTTGACCGTAAAATCCATTTGCGGATCGCGAGCTGCCCAATCATGCGATGGTTGCGAAGCCGTGTGCACAATCGCAGCAATAGCCCCGCGCTGCTCTTTGAATAACTCCATGACCGCGGAAGCGTCCCGAATGTCCAGATCATGATGTTCGTAACCGCGAATATTTGCGATCAGATCATCCCGGATCTTCTTTGTGGAAGCTTCCGCGCCAAAAAATTCCGCCCGCATATCATTGTCTATCCCAACCAGCCGCGCTCCGTCCTTCGCGAATCGCTTTACGGTTTCAGAACCGATCAGGCCCGCCGAGCCCGTAACGATGACCGTGCGCATTCTCACGAACCGCAAAAAATCCCGGGCGCCGACCCATTCGATAGGCTCAGGGCGGCCTCTGCGGACCCCCTCCAAAATTCGGGTCCATTCGTGCCTGCCGGGCCGTAACTGTGTGAAACCTGGTCCATTGGTTGTTAAGAAAGCATCAACCCTGTCCGAGAATCCATGTCAATCCTCCAGCGGAAGGATTCACTCGCGAAGCTGGAAAGCTTGGATCGCCGTCGATTACCCGGTAAATCAGGTCCTTGTGTTTCTTTGCATCCACCAAAAAACAAATGTGCCGGGCATGATTGATAAGCGGAAAAGTGAACGTCAATCGCCAGGAATTAAACTTTGGCACAAAATTCGCAATCACTCGTCGCGTCGTTTCTTCAACGCCAGCGGTCCCCGGAAACAGGGACGCGGTATGGCCATCCTCTCCCAAGCCTAACAGAATTAAGTCGTGCCGATAAATGGGCTCGCCGCTCTGGGTAGCCAAAACATCAAGCTGCTCTTCGTATTCCTGGGCCGCGATTTGCGGATCGATCTCCCCCCGCATGCGCATGATTGACTTTTCAGGAACAGCCGCGGGTACGAAGAGGGTTTCTCGGGCCATTTTGAAGTTGCTCTGTGGATCATCCGGCGGGACGCAACGCTCGTCGCCGAAAGTGATTCGAAAGAGTTCCCATGGCAAGTCTCGCGCGACCGTCGCCAGCTGTGCGTAAACTGGCCGTGGAGTATTCCCGCCTGAGAGCGCAATCCTGAACTCGTTCCGTTCGCCAAGCGCTTTTTGTGCGTGTGCGACGATAAAGTTGGCTGCGTCGGCGGTAAAATTAGCGCTGCGGATGATCTCTCGATCAGCTTTCATTCACCGATCACTGATCACGGTTCACTGTCCGTATCCGGCTCAAATCGCGCAATGCGACTGACCGCGCTTTTCAAGGTAACGCTGATGATATTCTTCGGCCCGCCAAAACCTTGGCGCCGGCTCGATTTGCGTCACAATTGGCCGATTGAAACGTCTGCTCTTTTCCAGCTCGTTTTTCGAGGATTCGGCCGCCGCTTTTTGCTCCGACGAATGGTAAAAGATCACGGAACGATATTGCTTTCCGACATCGGGACCCTGCCGATTCAGCAACGTCGGATTGTGGTTCGACCAGAAAACATCAAGCAGTTGGTCGTACCGAATTTGCGATGGATCGAATTCCATTTCCACTACTTCGGCGTGGCCGGTTTCGTCCGTGCAAACGTCTTCATAGGATGGATTATCCTTCGTTCCGCCCGCGTACCCAACCGCTGTCGACACCACGCCTTTCAAATTTCGGAAGGTTTCTTCCACACCCCAGAAACAACCTGCGCCAAAGGTAGCTTTCTCCGTCTTCATACCGGGCACGATGGAACCATTGTGCCCGGGGCGCAACCGTCCTTCCCAGTCCCGTTTGTTGCTTGACAGTTGTTGCGCGCCGCATTCGCATTGCCCTAAAGTCTGATAGCCAGTCGCTGCAACAACTGGCAAAAGGCTGAACAGTCCGTTTCATCGAATGAATTCCTCTGCCACCACCCTCGAGCAGACTCGCTCGCTGCTGCCGATACGGCTTCTCAATGGCTGCGGAACACTGCTGGGGAAAACCCGAATTCCGCGCACCCCAGTCCTTGCACCTGACTTGATCGAGACTGCGATACGCCGCTGCGGTCTCAGCGATTTTGGCAGACGCGATTTTCTCGAAGCCCTCTCTCGATTACTCGAATCCTGCCAACGCGAATCCCGGCTTAACGTGATCGGAAGGATGGCTCTCCGCGCCGATCTCTTGCGCACACTGTGTTCACGTTTGTTTCTGGAACGGGATCGACAACTCTATCCCGGCATTGGGCGGCAGGAAATCCGCGAACCGCTCTTTATTGTGGGTCTGCCTCGGAGCGGCACCACTCTTTTGCACACCTTGCTCGCTGCCGATCCTGAGCATCGAGTTCCGCTTACCTGGGAAGTAATGACGCCATCCCCGCCCACCAGCGAGAATGAGCGACAACGAATACGGCGCGCAACCCAAAGTTGTAACTGCTTCAATTGGCTGGCACCCACGTTTCGCCACGTCCATCCCCTGGGCGCCGAGCTCCCACAGGAATGTGTCAGCCTCATGACCCCCACCTTTCTGAGCGACCAGTTTGATGCGATGTATTATGTGCCGTCGTATCGAGGTTGGTTTTTCCGTCAGGATTTGTTGCCCGCATACAAGTATCACCTCCGTTTCCTTCAACATCTGCAGTTCCGGCGGAGCGCTCCCCGTTGGGTGCTGAAAGCGCCTACACATATGTCTGCCTTGCCAACGCTTCTTTCTGTCTATCCCGATGCGCTCTTTGTTCAGGCACACCGGGCGCCCCTGGAGGCGATGGCGTCGGTATCCAGCTTGATCACAATCCTCCGTCGCGTGTTTAGCGATGCGGTCGATCCGTTCGTCGTCTGCCGCGAAGCCATTCAATACTGGTCGGAAACGTTGGACAGATTTTTGCAGGAACGCGATCGATTGGAGCCCCGCCGCATTTGCGACCTTGCTTACACTGAGATCCGTGGCGATCCCATCGCTGCCGTCCGCCATATCTATGATCATTTCGGCTGGTCACTGACACGAGAGGCAGAGCAGCGAATGCGCGTGGTACTCGCGAACCAGCCACAAGAACAGCATGGTTTTCATCGCTATAACCTCTCGCAGTTTGGGCTCCAGGCAGCCGAAGGCGAAAAAGCCTTTGCGCCCTATTGCGAACGATTCGGCTCGTCCACAAAGGCCGCTGGCAGAGCAACCAAACACGCGGACGGGCTTATTTTAAGGTAAGGCGTCCGCCGCGGCGGATGCCGATCCAAGATTGGCGTTTCACAGAAACGCCCTACAATTGCTTGCGGCATGCGCCTATCATGACGACTGCTAACAAGATCACCGTCGTCCGGATTTTGATGATCCCGGCTTTCGTCACGATGGCCATCTATTACGGCGAAAGCATTCAGCGCGGCGATCCGCTCGAATGGCAGCGCTTTGCTGCCATCGCCATTTTCCTGATCGCTGCCGTGAGCGATGGGTTGGACGGATATGTCGCCCGCCATTACAACCAGAGGAGTTCGCTTGGAGTCATTCTCGACCCGATTGCGGACAAAGGCCTGCTCCTGAGCGGCATCATCACATTGAGCATCAGTAATTGGAGCGACATCGATCCCGAGTACGGGAAATTCCCGGCATGGTTCCCCGTTTTAGTTATCTCGCGCGATGCCGTCATTCTCGTCGGCGCCGCCGTTCTGTATTTTCTCAACGGCAAAGTGCAGGTCAAACCACGGTGGTCGGGCAAAGTCGCGACTGTCTCGCAAATGATCGCGATTGGATGGGTGATGCTGCAATTCCGCTTTATTCCGTTGTCTTGCATTGTGATTGGCGCTGGATTTTTCACGCTCCTGTCTGGCGTGGTTTACGTAATGGATGGCGTGCGCCAATTGCAGGTTGAAGGCCACGCGCATGCGACAAAGCACTGAGCACGGTGTTCTGGCGATGAATGGCGCCGTGAATAATCTGTCGAACGTCGCGATCGTCGGCCGGCCTAACGTAGGAAAATCGGCCCTGTTTAATCGACTGATTGCCCGCCGCATCGCCATCGTCCATGATCAACCCGGGATCACGCGTGATCGCATCTCGGCTGTCTGCACGCGCGGAACTCAGCCATTTGTTGTGTGGGATACCGGCGGTATTGCTGGCGCAGGCGAATCCGAATTGGCCGTGCAGGTTCGCCATTCTGTCCAGGAAGCGATTCAGAATAGCGACGTTTTGCTTTTTCTGGTCGATGCGAGAGACGGTTTGTCGCCGCTCGATCAGGAACTCGCGCGCATCCTGCGCAAGTCACACAAGTCAGTCGTCCTCGTCATTAACAAGATCGACAATGAGAGACAGGAAAATCTCGCAGCTGATTTCGCATCCCTTGGATTTCAACAGACTAATTCCATCAGTGCCGATCATAATCGCGGCATTTCCGAATTGCTCGAAATAATAAGTCAGCTTCTCCCGTCACCCCTGGCTGCGGCAAACATCAAACATCCGATCGCCATTGCCATCATCGGCCGCCCGAACGTCGGCAAATCCTCGCTCATCAATTCAATTTTGCGCAGCGAGCGCGCCATCGTAAGCGAGCTGCCGGGAACAACCCGCGACAGCGTCGATATTTCGTACGAGCGGGGTGGTCAGAAGTTTCTCTTTATCGACACGGCGGGAATTCGCAGACGTGGCAAGCAGTCAAGCTCCGTTGAAGTCTTCAGCGTCATGCGGGCGGAGAGAAGCATTCGCCGCGCCAATCTTTGTATTCTCATTGTCGATCTCACGATGGGTGTCACGGCCCAGGACAAACGGATCGCAGGACTGATTCAAAAAGCAGCGAAAGCCGCAATCGTTGTTTTGAACAAATGGGATTTGATTCGACCGAAACGCCGGGAAAAGCAGACGATCGCGCAACTCGTCGACGAAACGCGCGCCAGAATTTTCTTTCTTGATTGCGCGCCCGTCTTGATCGCGTCCGCGTTGACTGGAGAAAACATCGATAAATTGTTTGCCCTCATCGAAAACGTGCGGCACGCGGCGCGGCAGCGTATCGGCACCGGTGTTCTGAACCGGTTGTTGCGAGCTGCCGTCGCCGCCAATCCGCCGCCGATGATTTCCGGCCGGCGCCCGAAACTGTTTTACGCCGCGCAAGCGAGCGGAAAACGCGATCGCCAGCTGCAACCCCCCGAGTTCGTCCTTTTTGTGAACGAGCCGAAGTTGCTCGGCGAAACATATCGACGCTATCTCGAAGCTCGCATTCGCAAGGCGCAACCGTATCCTGGATTACCGATAATTCTTACGTTGCGTCCCCGCAGTAAAAATGTAGCGCGACCGTCTCGCTTGCGAGTGAAATAAATCGCTCGCAACGGCAAGCGCCTCCTTTGCAATTTGATCAAATCCACCGCCAAGCTGGTCCAATTCTTCCCGTGAATTTCAGCGTCGATATGGGAACGAATTTCTAGGGGAGACAAAAGAGGATTGCTGCATGCGGTGTTGCGCATAATCTGCTCTAACGCAGCATGAAGATCGGTTTTGCTCAAATTAACCCGACCGTCGGGGATTTGAGCGGCAATTTCCAGAAGATCATCCATGCTTACGAGCGCCTCGCTGCGGCGGGCGCAGAGCTCGTTCTAACGCCGGAATTGGCTATCACCGGATATCCGCCCCAGGATTTGGTTTTCAAATCGCGGTTTGTCCCGGAGAACCTCCAGATCCTCGAGCAGCTTCATTCGCAGGTGGGAAACGCGGCCTTGCTCGTCGGTTTCGTCGATCGAAACGAAGGACGCGGCAAGCCGTTTCACAATGCCGCCGCCCTGCTCGAACGCGGCAAACCAATTCGTGAAGCTCATAAGTCGCTTTTACCGACCTACGACGTTTTCGATGAGGATCGTTATTTTGAGCCGGCCTGTCGCGTCGAACCGTTTGAAGTTCATGGCAAAAAAGTTGGCGTGACCATTTGCGAAGACATTTGGACCGAACATTATCTCTCCCGACCGTTTTACGACGTCGAACCGGTGCGTGGCCTGATCGAGCAGGGCGCGGAGATCATCGTCAACCTGAGCGCCTCGCCATTTGGTTTGCATAAACCGGCCATCCGATACGAGATGGTAGGCGCGCTTGCGCGGACCTATCAGCGGCCAATCTGTTACTGCAACGTCGTGGGCGGGAACGATCAGCTTGTGTTCGACGGCAATTCCATTGCTGTGAATCCGGCGGGCAAGTTGATCGCCCAACTGGCCGCATTCCGCGAAGACGAGAAAGTCGTCGATACCGAATCAAGCTCCACAATCGAATTCCACGAGGGCAAGACGCCGGAGCTGCTTTTTGCCGCGCTTTCCCTCGGAGTGCGCGATTACTTCCGCAAATGCAACTTTCATTCTGCAGTGATCGGCCTGAGCGGCGGCGTGGATTCTGCGGTCACAGCGGTCATCGCGGTCGATGCGCTGGGCGCGGAGAATGTGACCGGGGTTTCGATGCCAAGCCCGTACTCATCGCAAGGCAGCGTTAAGGATGCTCGGTCGGTCGCTCATAATCTCGGCATCAAATTTCTCGAGATCCCGATCACCGACGCGTTCAGAGCGTTCAAAGCACAGTTCAAAGAAATTTTTAAAGACCTGCCCGAAAACGAGACCGAGGAAAATATGCAACCGCGCCTGCGGGCGATGACCCTGATGGCTCTTTCAAACAAGTTCGGTCATCTGCTGCTGACGACCGGAAACAAGAGCGAACTCGCCGTCGGGTATTGCACAATTTACGGCGATATGGCGGGCGGACTCGCCGTGATCAGCGATGTGCCGAAAACAATGGTTTACGAGCTGGCGCGCTGGATCAACTCCGATTACTCAGCGCAAACGGGCCACAAGGGCGACCCGCCTTCGGTCGCCGCGGCGACCTCCGGCGCGGCAGGGATCATCCCGAGATCGACAATCGACAAGCCTCCCAGCGCGGAGTTGAAGCCAAATCAAACCGATCAGGATACTCTTCCGCCTTACGAGATTCTGGATGAGATCCTGCGGCTTTATGTCGAAGAAAACTTGAGCGCGCGCGACATTGTCACCCACGGATTTGACGAGAAGACAGTGCGCTGGGTGCAGCGGCGTGTCGATCTAAACGAGTATAAACGAGAGCAGGCCGCGCCCGGACTGAAAGTGACGAGCCGCGCATTTGGCATGGGCCGCCGAATGCCAATCGCGCAAAAGTATATCGATTAAGCGGGAATTCTGCACCGTGCAGGAATCGAACCTGCAACCCAGTGATTAAGAGTCACTTGCTCTGCCAATTGAGCTAACGGTGCGTTCGCAAATTTGCGATTTTGGATTGCCGATTTTTGATTTCGGCAAACGGCGCGAATGCTCGCCGTGAAGTTTTATCCGCAAAACGCGATCTGCAATCGGAATATCGAGATACAACCAAATCTAGGCCCGGTTACGACGCCGGGTAGATAGTAGGAACGAGAGCGGCATTGTCAATTCGGCACACGAAGCAGCGGTTGCACATCTCCCTTGTGAAGACCAGGAAAATCCAATGGAGCTGGTCTCCGCGTGTTCGCATGCCTTAAAAACGTCTCTATCGAAGCAGGTATTGCCGCAGCAAAATCTGAGTTTGCTTGCTTCGGTCGCATTTTATATGCGCGCCGAAGAGCGTTGTCGACCGCACGATTGCTGCGCAATGAACGCGGCCGCGATTGAGTAGTCTCGTTCCCCGCATTTGTCGAGGACTTGAAATACGTCTGACTCGTTATCATGCGACCAGGAATTACGCGATCGTCACCTCCTCGGTTCTACGATCGGAAACCGCATCCGTTCTTGACTGACAGTCGTTTGTATGAGCCCAGTCGGAAACGCTCCCACGTGCTGATCGCGCTGACTTCTGTCATGATTTTCCATTGAAAAAGATAAGCACCGATGGGCGATTGCTCAGGTCGAATTCAAAAGTTCCGGGCGTGGTGAGATCTTCAGATGACCCCTCCCCGCAATCGTGCGCGCGCATTTTCTCCGATGAAGGCCGCAGCACAAACGTCTCAAGGAGGAGCGCTTTCTCAAGCGCCCCTGCGGCGGTTTGGAAACCGCCGCTCCTTGGCTGTGCTACGATCTGGCCAAAACGATGAGCACCGCACTTCTTGGAATCTGGCGCGCATTCGCCGTCACGTTTTTCTGCCTCTGCGCTCTCGTTGAGAATGCGATCACTATTCCGTTCTTCGCCCAGGCACGCCGCCTGCACGCGCGCGCTGCGTGGCTGCGTCGCTGGAGCCGGTTTGCGTGCCGCGTTGTCGGCATTCGCGTAACGACTCGCGGTTCGATGCCGCGCTCCGGCCTTTTAGTGTGTAATCACCTTAGCTATCTCGACATGATTGTGCTCAGCTCGATTTGGCCGTGCGTCTTTGTCGCCAAGCGAGATGTCGCGGCATGGCCGCTATTTGGATGGCTGGCGCGGGCCGCTGGCACAATTTTTGTCGATCGCGAGCGCAGATTGGCGAGTGCAGATGTCATCGATCTTGTCCGCGACGCGATTACTGGGGGTTCGCTTGTGGTCCTGTTTCCTGAAGGAACAAGTTCGGACGGCTCGACCGTTCTGCCATTCAAGTCGTCCTTGCTGGAATCAGCCGTGGAACTGCGCTGTCCGGTTGCGGCTGCGTCTATCGAATATGCGCTCGATGACGGTTCAGTCGCCGATGAGGTGTGCTACTGGGGGGACATGACCCTGGTGCCGCATTTACTTAATCTTTTCTTCAAACGCGAAATCCGGTCGAGGTGCTCCTTTTCTCGTCCAAGAATTCGGCTTGGCGATCGCAAGGAAATCGCACACGAGCTGCGCGAGGAAATCGTATCGATGCGGTCATGACGAACGGAGCGATGCCGAGATCCGGCGTTTGAAAGTGAAGTTACGCTTGCGTATGGCGCGCGTAATGTTTCTCGACGCCTTTGGGGAGCAAGCGTTTGCGGCCGCGTTGTCGCCGACGTGTAAGTATCGCGCGACCGCCTTTGGTCTTCATGCGGGCACGAAAACCGTGCTGACGTTTCCGTGTTCGTTTGGAAGGCTGGTAAGTCCGTTTCATAAAACCGAAGAAGCTTCGGTGGGCTTGAGAGCGGTTACACTAGGAATGAGCATGGCATTGTCAATCGGGCGCGTGCGGTTTCAAAGCGACGGTTTTATTCGGGGATTGCCAGCGCCCCCGATTTTTGAAATAAGCGGTTCTAACAAATGAGCGAAAACATCGTAATCGAGCCAGCAACGGAGGCCGACCTCGACGAATTGTCGGTAATGCTCGGCGAGTTATTTGCCCAGGAAAGCGATTTTCGCCCGGACAAAGAGAAACAGCTTCGCGGGCTGCGTCTGATTTTCGAACAACCCAGCCGGGGCCGCGTTTTTGTGCTCCGCCGCGATGGCGCCATAATCGGGATGATCAATTTGCTCTTTACCATCAGCACGGCTGAAGGTGGTTTCGTCATCCTGCTCGAGGACCTGGTGGTTCACCAAGAGTACCAGGGGAAGGGCTACGGCTCGAAGCTCCTTCAACACGCGATCGACTTCGCGAAGCAGAAAAATTTTCTCCGCATTACTCTTTTGACCGATCGGCCAGAAAACGTCGCGCAGGAATTTTTCCGCCGCCACGGTTTCGTCGAATCATCCATGATTCCGATGCGCCTGTGGATCAACCCGCAGATCAGTGATCAGTAGTCTTTGATTTTTTCCTCTCGATCCAGGCGTTCAATTGAGGCGCGAGACGTCTTTTGAACTCGGACCGAAACTGAATTTCATCGACCGCCTTCGCGACTTCTGGCGCGCTTGTCTCAGGCAAATTCGCCTTTGCGTAGGCTCTCAGCTCATTGGCGCGCGAATTTTCCGCGAAGAAAGTGAACAGACCAGGCGCGTATCTGTTCGCGCCGAGCGCATCGGTCTTGGCGAGCAGCGTTTTCATGTTCGCCTTCGCAAAATCCCACGCCATATCTGGTTGGTCGCTTTGGCGCGCGACTCGCGAGACAAGAAATATCGCACGGCTCGTTGGCAGCTCATCGCTGAGCGCAATGGGCAGCGTTTTCTTTACTAACTGCGGCTCGATCGCGCCAGCGAGCGCGTTATAATAATTTTGTTTCTCCTCAATACTCGTCGTTTTCAGACCAAGCTCGTGAAGCTGGTCCCAAGTCTTTTCGTCGGCGTAACGCCCAACTATTGCAAAAACCGGCGGACGAAGATCGGGCGCGAGGGACGCTGGATCCGTGAGATATTTCTCAAAACGTTCGCGGCAGCCCGCAATAATTGCCGAATCGTCTAAATCTCCAAGCGCGGTGATCAAGCTCGCACGCAAATTTACGGGGGTCGGCGGTTCGCCGGCCTTCGATTCCCAGCCGAGCGCGTCAAATGTTGGCCGCAAGAGTGATCGAGCGTAGCGCTGAAATTTTTTCCGTTCCAGACTGCCGATGAGAAGCCGGTCAATATAATCCAGCACGTTGATGAGCTGTTCACGCTCGGCGAGCTCGGTCGAAGCTGGCAATTTATCCACTAATCCGAAATAGAGCGAGATCGGCGCGCGATTTGCCTGGACCAGCGCCCACGCGTCGCTCAGGAGGTTAACGCGATCTTCAACGCCCAGATTCGGCAGAGCCTGGAGCAATAAGGTCCATGAGGGGTCGTCATATTGAACACGATAGTTTCCAGCCCCATTTACATTCAATTTTAGCGCTCGATCTGCGGGAACGTCTTGCAGACTGGCGGTCTTGCTGGTCATCAGCAAAGTCGCAGGCGGTTCTCCAATGACCGCATACGTTAGCGGGATTTTCCATTCGAGCGGTGGAGCGTTTTGGAAATTGACCGTGAAGCGCTCTTGCGTGAGCGCAACCCTGCCCGCTTCATCTCGCTTGACCTTTACGATCGGAAATCCTGGCTGCTGCGTCCAGCCAGTTGCGATTTCCCCGACCGGTTTCTTCGACGCTTCCGAAAGCGCGTTCCACAAATCCGCCGTGGTCGAGTTCGAATATTTATGTGCTGCGATGTAGCGGCGGACTCCGTCGCGGAAGACGTCTTCGCCAAGAAAACTCTCCAGCATTCGCAGAAATGACTGGCCCTTTTTGTACGTGATATCGTCGAAGGCGCTGTTGGCTTCAGCCTCGGTCGCGATAGGCTGCTGAATCGGATGGGTTGTCGATCTGGCATCGCCTTCCATTGCTTGTTCCTTGGCGATACCGACGCGTCGCGTCGGATCGCGCGGCAGATTTCTGCGCAGCCAAACTTCCCATTGCGGATTGAAATGGACCGTGCATTTCGTGCCCATCCACGAGGCGAACCCTTCGTTAAGCCACAGATTGTCCCACCAAGCCATGGTCACGAGGTCGCCGAACCACTGGTGCGCGATCTCGTGCGCGAGCACTTCGTAGATATCTTGCTTCGTCTCAGCAGAGGAGTTTTTCGGATCAAATAGAAGCGTCGATTCGTAATACGTAATGCCGCCCCAGTTTTCCATCGCACCGCCGAAGCCGCCGGGAAGAGCGATTTGATCCAGCTTCGGCAGCGGATAAGGCAGACCGAAATAGTCGTTATAATATTGCAGAATCTGCGCGGTAGCTTCGAGCGCGTAGCGGCCCATTTCTGCTTTGCCCTTCGTTGCGATTACACGAAGCTGCGTGCCGCCACTTCGCGATTCGATGAGGTCGAGTTCGCCCGCGACGAAAATATTCAGATAACTCGACATCGGTGGACTCGCGGCAAAGCGCACCTCTTTTCCGGCAGCGGATTTTTCCTCGCTCTCGATCGGCATATTCGACACGGCTAGCCAGTTTTCTGGGATGACCACTGTCAATTGAAAGCGCGCGCGAAAAACCGGCTCATCCCAACAAGGGAAGAATCGGCGCGCATCGGTTGCTTCAAACTGCGTTGCGAGCATGATTTTTTTCGTACCGCTGCCGTGTTCCTGGTAAGGCACGTAAAAAAGCCCCTGGCCCTGCTGATTGATCTTGCCGGTAAAGCTAAGGGCGAGAGTGTGCTCACCGGCTGGAAGCTCCGACGGCAACGCGAGAGTGAGCAGCTCGCTTTTCTTGTCGATTTTAATCGCAGAGTCGGGCAGCGCTTTACCATCGATAGACACGTCTACGACCTCGAGCTCAAGCGCATTCAGCACGAGCTGACGAACCGGACGCCGCACACTGAGCTTAACCGTTTCTGCCCCAGTGAAAGCGAACTTGTCGACACTGAGGACAATCCGAACGGAATATTCGATCGGAACGACCTCTTTCGGCAGTTTCCCGGGCGTTTCCCCAAAGTTGAAAGGTTTTTCCGCGTTCATATCGGGGCGCAGGATAATCAAAAATAGAGCAGCGAAAAAAGGAAGACCCATGCGCATTTCCGGCACTAAACAACGTGCATCGAAGTTTGCACCTGCAAACGCGAATTCTGTAGCGGTTCGCCTGAAGCGAATGTCGGCTGGAATTGTCTGAAGCAGGCGAATCGCTTGCCTCCTACAGCGGGCAAATGTTACTGGACAACCAGCACCAACAACAATTGTCCACTGCCTACTTGTGGACCTTTGATCACCAGTGGACTCCGTCTGCTCAGTTTGGCGTCGGTTTCAAGCAAGAGCTCTTTTTCCTTGTAAAGTTTCAGATTCAAAACGTAACCAGCTACGCTCTCGCCTCGGGCATTGACATGCAGCCCGAAGAATTTGCTGGTGGCGAGCCAATCTTCCTGGCCGGTTTTGAGCGCCTTTCGCGACTGGCCGATCACCTGGAATTGATTGTAGCCGAAAAGGTGTTTCAGAGGCTGCTCGATCCGGGTCAGCTCCAGTGGAATCGGTTGCGGCTGCTCAACATTCTCCGCGATCACGAGACCGCTCCAAACCGTCTCCGCGCCGCGCAACTCCGTCGCCGTGCTCAAAACCAGCGCAAAGGCGACAAAGAGCAGGAGGGAGCGGGCCATGAGCGATTATTTGGCTGCGTAATCCGACGGCAACGACTGCAATCCCTCAGTCCAAAGCACCGTGACCCGGTCTTCCTTTGTCTCAAACATTGAGATAGTCGCATTTGGACTCACGACCGGATCAACGCGCGCGTTTAGAATCTGCGTGAGATATTGCGACTGCTCGGCCGGATTCTTGTCGCGCATGACAAAAATCGCCATAACCAGAAAGACTGCGAGCGACGCAGTTCCCGTCCACAACAGACGACGGATCGTCCACCACGGAGAAACCTCGGCCTCGCGGTTTCGAGATTCACCGCTTTCTCGCGCGATTCTCTCGCGGATCTGATGGTTGAAAAACTCCTCATTCAGCAGCGCCTGCGCGCCGAGCTCGCGCTTCAAAAGCAAGCTGAGTTTCGTCGCCTCTGCTTTTTCTGCTTCAGCGGCAGCTTTGTCCGGCAGCGAAGCTTCGAACTCAGCTAATTCTGTATCGCTGAGCCTGCCATCCAGCCATGCAGTCCACTTTTCTTCAAATGTTTTCATAAACGTCCCTCAGCAAATTTTGCAATTTCTTCCGCGCATAAAACAGCCGAGACATCACTGTGCCAATCGAGCACCCGAGCGTTTCTGCGATTTCGTGATATTGCATCTCTTCAATTTCCTTCATCAAAATTACGGCGCGATGTTCGGGTGAAAGTTGCGCAATTGCCCTGTCGATCCGCGCTCGAATCTCGCTCCGCTCCATTGTCTCATACGGCAATGCATCCGCTTTCGGCACCGTTTTGGAGGCCGGATCGATTTCCTTTAGTTGGATCGCATCGTCGAAGTCGGCGCCTCCGGCTTTAATCTGCTTTTTCCGCGCCCAATCGATCGTCACGTTCATGACGATCCGGTAAATCCAGGTATAGAACGAGGATTGCCCGCGAAAGCGTTTGATCGACTTCCACGCTTTCACGAAGCTGTCCTGAGCCAGGTCCCAGGCGTCCTGCTCGCTATGTATCATGTTGTAAATCATGCCGAATACTCGTGTCCGGTAGCAAGTTACCAACTCGTCAAATGCTTCGGTATCACCGGCCTGGCATCGTCTTACCAGGTCCAATTCCGACACATCGGCCTGAGCCAGAGTCGCTTCCGTTTGCATGATTGGACGGAATCGACCTTATTTCATTCAACTCCGAAAGTCTTCGGAGCCGAAACGGCGACGCCACTCGTTACGATATTCACCCATGAGAGTGATAATGCCATCGCGCACCTGAAAGAGCCGCTGCTGCAGCACCGAATGCTGGGCCGCAGTAATCAGCTTCGAAGGCTGTCTGAGTTGCGCCGCTGCGTCCATTGAAATGGTGATCGCCTTCAAAGCCCGCTTCAAGTACGCGATCGTCATCCCGATTTCGTCGACATGGTCGTTGCTCAAGGCCGCAGCCAGCTTGGCGCTGGCCAGCGCGGAGTGCGTAGCCAGCTTCACCGCTCCCGGTTCGTTTTGGAGCGAAGTGTTTTCATCGAACAATTGATCGATCCAAATCGTCAGGGCAAAAGCGGCGCGATACAGACTATGCTCCTCAAACGTCTCCGCTGATCGCATTGTCTCGTCCGTGCTGAAATCGCCCTCTTCGTCCGTGTCCTCTTCGAGGAGCGCGTCGACCTCCGCGCTCCAATCCTTCGCGTCCAGCAATTGCGTCCAGCCCATTTCCCGGGCGATGATTTCATCACGCTGTGGATCATCAAGGTAGGTTTCCAGCAATTGCATGTATTGCTCGGTCTTCTGGTCCTGTTGCTGGAGAAAACGCTCCCAGTCATACTCGTCCCACATCCGTTCGGACTCGCCCTCGTAGCCGGCCATATTGGACTAAAGGTCAGCTTCCGTTTTTGCGCAAAAGGTTTCGCATCGAGCGATTCGTATTGCCGGGCGTCGCGATCCCTTTGACCGAATCGCGGATGCGCGCGTAAGGTGATCGGTGCCTATCCGGCACTCACACAACTGGTCTTATGACGGACGAGAGTAATGATGAGCAATTTTATCGCGATACCGAAAGCATCGCCTTTACGAAAATCAACGATCGCCAGCTCGCGCTGCTCGAGCCTTTGGGGAAGCGGCGCACGTTGCAGCGCGGAGAGTTTATTTTCAAAGCAGGACAACGCGATCTCGGGCTGACCGTTATCTTGCGCGGCGAGACCGAAGTCTTCGAAGCGCGGGAAGGTACGGAACAAATTCTCGCCACGGGCAAGGAGCGCGACTTCATCGGCGATGTTGCGATGTTGCAAGGCACCTCCGCGCTGGCCACAGCGCGCGTGAAGTCTGAAGAGGCCGAGATTCTGGAAGTCCCGGCGGTCGAAATCCGGCGCGCGCTCGCGGAACTACCCGGTGTGGGCCGCCCCATTGTCGACGCGTTGATCATGCGCCGGCGGCGGCTGATGCGCGACCGTGAGTTCGCCGGACTGCGCATCGTCGCGTTGCGGGACTCGCGCGAGGGACGTCAGCTTGATAATTTTCTCGACAAGAATCGCATTCCGCATCGGCTGATCGAATTCGAAAGCGAACAGGGCCAGGCGCTTTCCAATCGACTACACCTAACGGCTCGCGATCTGCCTGCGCTCATCACCGCGACTGGCGCCCCGCTGCGCCAGCCCTCGCTGCGCGAAGTTGCACAAGTGGCCGGTTTGCTTCGGCCCGTAGCTCTCGAGGGCGAAAGCGAAATTACCTGCGACTTGACGATTGTTGGCGCCGGCCCGGCAGGTCTGGCCGCAGCGGTTTATGCCGCGTCCGAGGGATTGAAAACCGTCGTCTTGGAAAGCTACGCTCCTGGAGGACAGGCCGGGTCCTCTTCCCTGATCGAAAACTTTTTCGGTTTCCCAACCGGAATTAACGGCGGCGATCTGACCTATCTCGCGCAGCTTCAGGCTTACCGGTTCGGCGCAAAATTTTCCACGCCATCGGCAGCGCTTTCGTTCGATTATCACGACGGCGAAGAATATCGTGCCAGCCTTCAAGTCGAGGGTTGCCTTTGTACCTTGCGGGCAAAATGCCTCCTCATTGCGACCGGTGCAGATTACCGGCGATTGGACGCAGACGGTCGTGAGCAGTTCGAGGGCTCAGGCGTTTATTACGCCGCGACGGCATTTGAAGGCCAGCTTTGTCGAGGCGCGACGGTGATCGTCGCTGGCGGCGGTAATTCGGCTGGACAAGCCGCCATGTTTCTCTCTGAAGGCGCGGCGAAGGTGTTACTGATCATCCGCGGCGACGATCTTTCGAAAAGCATGTCGAGTTATCTCTCGCGTCGCGTGCAGGCGTGCGGAAACATCGAGCTCCTGTCCCAGACCGAGATTCGGAAAATGTCTGGCAATAAAATGCTGGAAACCGTGGAGCTCGAAAATACACAGACGCGCGAGCGGCGCGTTGTAGAAACACCGGCCGTTTTTTCCATGATCGGTGCAAAGCCCTGCACAGATTGGCTGCCGCCCGAGATCGAGCGCGACGAAAAAGGATTCATCAAGACAGGACACGCAGTCGCCCATGCGCCGGCATGGAAGGAGAGCAAACGTCCACCGGGTCCGCTGGAAACGAGCTGCCCAGGTATTTTCGCGGCAGGCGATGTGCGCTCCGGATCGGTGAAGCGTTGCGCCGCTGCTGTCGGCGAAGGCGGGATGGCAGTCGCCGGCGTGCACGAAGCCCTCGGCACTCTTGGGTGACAATGGCTAGGCGGTGATCAATCGCTGTCGCTCGTCCCGCCTGGTTTGTAATCGCAGTTGCCCGCAAGCAGCATCGATGTCGTGTCCCTTCTCCCGGCGCAATGTCGCGGCAATTTTATGAGCGCGTAAGATCGACAAGAACTTTTCCTGCCGATTGCGCGATGGTCGCGACCACGGCAAACCCTCAACCGTGTTGTACGGAATCAAGTTCACCTTTGCCGAAAGTTTTCTGGCGTACCGCGCGAGAAGAAATGCCTGATCGTCGGCGTCGTTCACAGCTGCGATTAGGATATATTCGAAGGTAAGCCGTTGTTTCTTGCGACCGGCGTAGTAGTCGCAAGCGGAAAGCAATGTCTCGATGTTGTATTTGCGATTGATTGGCATGATTTGGCTGCGCACTTCATCGGTCGCGGCGTGCAACGAAATCGCGAGGCGAATTTGCAATGTTTCGTCGGCAAGTTTCCTAATTTGGGGCGCCAAACCGCTCGTCGAGACAGTAATGTGTCGCGCGCCAATGCCGAGGGCCCACGGCGCGTTAATGATTCGAATCGCGCGCATCACATTGCTGAAGTTGGCAAGCGGTTCCCCCATCCCCATGAAAACAATATTGTCGATCTTCTCCCCGGTTGCGCTCTCGATCGCGATGATTTGATCGATAATTTCGTTCGGGCCCAGATTACGGGAAAATCCTTCCAAACCACTCGCGCAAAATTTGCATCCGTAAGCGCACCCGACTTGCGTGGATATGCAAATCGTCCGCCGGTCCGAGCTGCCGCCATAAAGCGCTGGCGAGGCTGGAATCAAAACAGATTCGATTAAGTTTCCATCGCTCAAACGGAATAGAAATTTGCGGGTTGTGTCGTGCGATCCGAGCATGCGCTCGACGTTGATCTTGCTGAACGCGAATTGATTTGCGAGTTGCGCGCGCAAGTCGCGCGACAAATCGGTCATTTCGTCGAACGAGTTTACTCGCTTTTCGTAAAGCCAGTCCGCGATCTGTCCGGCCCGGTAAGAGGGCTCACCAAGTTTGTGAAGCTCTTCTTGAAGCTCGTTAAGCAGGAGAGATTTTACCTCGATCTTGCCGGCAGCGACCACCGCAAAGCTTACTGGACGGCAGAGCTTGCATCAAACTTTTCCCCTGATTAGGTTCGTTCCCATGATCAAACGCGTTGTTTCTCCGGCGGCTTCGTTTTTGGCAGTCGCTTTTCTGATCTCCGCCTGTGCCTCGCCCAGCGAAGTGATGACGGAGCAGCCCAGCTCGCAAAGCGGAGCCCCCGTGCCGGGTGAAAAAATCCCTGACGAAGGAAGCGTTACTCCCGGGGCCGGTGGCTCCAGCGCAGGCGTTCGTTGGTAGCCCGTTCGACTATCTCGTTTCGCAGCCAAGCGATTGTGCTTGATCGCCTCGTGATGCCGGGAAGGATCAGCGCCGATGCCGAAATCGCGAACTCCGCTCACTCTCGGCTGGGAAGCTGCGCGCGCGAACGCGGTCCCGGCGCTCATCATTCAAGCGATTATGCTCGCGTTGCTGATCGCCTATTACACAAATCACAGCGTATTTTCGGCGTTGAATCAACTGGCCGATTACAAGAGTGCGCACGGCTTGACCTTTGTGATCATCGCTTCGATCACAGCCGGCGCGATCATTCCTGAGATCTTCTTAATTCTTTTCTTTCAACGCGGACGGCCAAATTCGCGGAACTTTCGCAATCTGCTTTTTACGGTTCCGGTCTGGGGACTTGATGGGGCGCTCGTCGATCTTTTGTATCGAAGTGAAGCAGCCTGGTTCGGCGACGTCGCGACGCTGCCGGTCGTCTGCGCGAAAATTCTTGTGGATCAATTTGGTTACAATCCGTTTTTCGCGGCGCCATTCGGCGTACTCACTTACGAATGGAAGAATAACGGGATCTCGCTGAGACCATTGCGGCATCTGTTCACCCTGGCTCATTATCGAGATAAGATTCTTCCGACATTGCTGGCGACGTGGGCGGTGTGGATTCCGTTGATGGCGATCATCTATTCGTTGCCCCTCGCCCTCCAATTTCCGTTCTTCGGGCTCGCGCTCTCGTTTTGGGTTCTTCTTCTGACTTACATGACCAACCGGTTTGCCGGAAAAATTGAAGCCGATGCGCCGCTGGCGCTGGCCACAGCGGGCGACGTTTAAGCGTTGAAGAGTTAAAGGGTTGAAGCGGTCCCATTCGGCGCGCCCGGCGGTCGCGCCCTAGCAAAACGCCGACCGGTTTAACGCTGCAACGCTTCAACGCTCCAACGCATTTCCGTCCAGAAAATGCAAAAGCGCTTCGTAAACGCCGGCGCCGTGTTGCTTTTGGGCGACGTAACCGCCAGCTGCGCGGACAGCGGCTTTGACTTCGTCGATTGCATTTGCAGGACAGGCTGGCATCGCAGCAACCCTTCCATCCAGCATCGAGATGTCGTTGTGATGATCGCCCGCCGCAAAGATGTTTTCGCGCGGGACTTCGATTAAACGCCCCAGCTCCGCGAGTGCCGCTCCTTTGTGATAATCGGCATGACAAAAGCGCAGATACACGGTGTTTCGCTGGTAGTCTAACTTCGGGTGCCTGGCACCCGCTTGCTCGATAAAATCCGTAATGCGCTCCATTTCCTCATCGTTCTCCGCGACGAGACCTTCGAGGCGCTCGGAATCGTAGATAAGACGCGCCTTTGTTTTTTGGGTCACGAAGTCGATCACCTCAGCGAGCACTGACTTGGCCGAAGAGAACAGCTCGGTGTGATCCAGCGCACAGCGCTCGTTCCAACCGCCGAACGCTTCCCATTTATCGCCATTTTGCCCCGGACGAAAAACGTCGCGTTCGGTCGTGAGGATGAAATCGGGGCGGATCGGGAATGAAAAATCAGTTAAACCGGATTCGAGCAGATCGACGGAGCGACCGGTATTGATTGCCCACATCGTGCCGGCGTCTTGCAATTCGCGAATCAATTTCATGCACTGCATATCGAGAACTGGTTCGCTGACGCGCGAAACGAGTGTGCCATCAAAATCCAGACTGAGAAGTTGAACTCGTGAATGCATCGATCAACTAACTTAGGAATTGATTTCGTGAACGCAATCCGCGACGGTTTTTGATAGGCAAATGGGTAGGGCGCGACCGCCGGGCGCGCCGTTTAGAAAAAGAGTAAGGGCAAGAGTAAGAATAGGAAAAGGGATGAAATCGGCTTACGAACTGGCGATGGAACGGCTGGAGAAAGCGTCGCCGTCGATTTCGCTCACAGAGGACCAGAAAAAGGAAATTGCGGAAGTTGATTCCGTTTGTCGGGCGAAGATCGCCGAGAAAGAGCTTTTCTTGAAAGACGAAATTCGCAAAGCACAAGGCGCTGGCAACCTTGAAGAGGCGGAATCACTTGAGAAGCAGCTTGCGTCGGAGATCCGCCGGTTGCAGGAAGACTGCGAGACGAAGAAAGAAAAGCTGCGCGCCAGTTTCGCGAAATAAATGTAGAGGCGCTCGCCGCCGCGAGCGCCTTTTTAATGGCCGGCGTTTTGCACAAACGCCGCTACAACGCTTGGGTTAAGAGACTGCTTCCTCCAGGTCGGGTTTGGCGTGGGGTTCGCCACGCTTTGGCAGATCGGGGTCGAGAAAGCCGAGCATATGCGCGCGCTTGATCGTGCGGACGCCTTCCTGTTTTTGCAGATCGGTAATGCTCTGCCGGAACGCTTCCATTTTTGTCCAGTGCACTTTGGGCCGGAAATGATGCTCGGCGTGATACCCGTTATAGAAGAAGAGCCAGTTGTAGATTTTGCCGTAGCTGCTCACCCCCCAGGCGATCGGCTTGTCAGGGTTCGCGCCGTAATGGCGATAATAACCGTTCAAGTAACTGAAGCAGTGGCCAAGATAGAAAAACGGCAGGAAATAAAAGATCACGTAGCGCCAGTTAAATAGGAACATCACAAAGAGCGTTGTGGCGAACGCGGCTAATTCGATGTTGCCCCAAAACAGGTCGCCATTGCGACGTTTACCCAATTCTCTCCGAATCGCACCGACGTCGTCGCGAAAGAAACTTAGGAAAACGTAGCTCCACGGACTTTCCGCTTCGCCATCGTGGCCATGTTTGTAAATGGAGATCCAATCGATCGTCTCCCCATTTTCGCTTGGCCGGTCGGCATTCCCCTTGTGATGCTGCATGTGGACGGCGTTGTAGTAGGTCTGGGAAAAGCAACACGCGATAGACTGAGTGACTCCAAAGAGCCGATTGAGCAATTTAGAGCGGAAGAACGGGTTATGAATGAAATTGTGCCCAATGCCATTGATGTTCGCGTTGACCATCAGCGAGTAAATGAATCCAAGGATCAGCATTACCCAGAGCGGCGCGTGCGGGTAAAGGAAGAAGAGTCCCAGGAAATAAGCGAGATGAAACAGGCCCGCCGCAGCTGGGACCGCGTCCCAGCGCGTGTGCGCGAAGAACCGGGAAGTTGTCGTGGGACGCTCTACCCGGATGGCGTCGACTGTAGTCATAATTTTTGGGGAACTTACCAACGACATACTTTGGTGGAAGTGCGAGATTTGGCAAGCGCTGGTTGGGTACCAAGGAGCGACAGCTTCCCAGCCGACGAGGGGCACCGATCAGCGATCCGCGGCCAGCTTCGTGGTCAAATCTGGCATTGCCAATGTCGATCTCGTACGCCTAACTTAGCGCCCCTTCCGAATGTTTGCGCTTCAGCCAGAATTGAAGGTTTTCAGCGGCTCGGCCAACCGCGAGCTGGCCGAGCGGATTTGCAAATATATTGGTGTGCCGCTCGGTCAGGCGACGATCAGCTCGTTTCCCGATGGCGAGACTTATGTCCGGATCGAGGAAAACATTCGGGGCCACGATGTTTTCATTATTCAACCGACCTGTCCGCCGACTAATCAGCATTTGATGGAGTTGCTCATCATGGTAGACGCGGCGCGGCGCGCCAGCGCGGACCGGATCACAGCAGTTATTCCATTTTTTGGATACGCGCGCCAAGACCGGAAAGACCAGCCCCGGGTTCCGATTACGGCCAAACTCGTCGCGAATTTGCTGAACGCTGCCGGGGTGAGCCGCGTGCTGACGATGGACCTGCATGCGCAGCAGGTGCAGGGCTTCTTCGACATTCCGGTGGATCATCTCTATTCGCTCCCCGTATTGATTAAATATCTGCGCCAACGGCTCACCGGAAGAACCGTGGTCGTTTCGCCGGACCTCGGCGGACTCAAAATGGCTTCGGCCTACGCAGAGGCGCTCGGCGCTAATCTTGCCATCGTAGCAAAGGAGCGCCGAAGCGCTACCGAGACCGAGGCGTTGTACCTCATCGGCGAGGTGGAAGACCAGGACGTGCTCCTGATCGACGATCTTACTGAGACGGCCGGCACGTTAACTTCCGCGGCTGAGCTTATGAAAAAGCGCGGTGCCCGGAAGATTTATGCGGGCGTTTCGCACGCTGTCCTTGTCGATATAGCGATCGAGCGTTTGCAAAAATCCAAAATCGCGGAATTAGTAACGACGAACAGCACGCCTGTGCGCACCGTGGAAGGTTTTAAAACGACGGTGCTATGCGTCTCCGAGCTTCTCGGGGAAGGTATCAAGCGGATTCATAACGACGAATCCGTCTCGTCGCTGTTCAACATCGAGAACGGAAAAAATGGCAAAACAAGTTAAACTAAAGGCAGAACCGCGGACGAACGTGGGACGTTCTGCCGTGCGCAAATTGAAGACACGCGGGTTCATTCCAGCAGTCATTTACGGCGGCAAAGATAAACCGCAGCCATTGCAAGTCGCCGCCCGGGACGTCAACGCTATGATGAGCCACGCTTCCGGCGAAAACGTTTTGGTTGAGCTTGAGATCGCCGGTGAAAAATCGAATCGCACCGTGCTGGTGCAGGAAGTGCAACACTCACCCGTCGGTGGCGAGATTCGTCATCTCGATTTTCACGCGATCTCTATGGACGAGACGATCCAGGCTGAGGTCCCCCTTGATCCCGTCGGCACGGCCAATGGTGTCAAAAACTTCGGGGGCTTGCTCGAGCAGAGTTTGCGCGTGCTGACAATTGAGTGCCTGCCGCGCGACTTGCCGGACCGCATTACGGTCGACGTCTCGGCGCTGGATATCGGCGATTCCATCCACGTTCGCGACATTCAGCTTCCTTCGGGCGTCACCGCAAAAGTGCAACCCGATCTCACCGCATTTTCGGTCCTCGCTCCCGTAGTTGAAGAAGAACCAGCCGTTGCTGCAGCCGAAGCGGCTGCCGCCGGACCGGAAGTTATCACCGAGAAGAAGGAAGAGGGCGAAGCTGCCGCCGCCGCGCCGGCTGCGAAGGAAAAAGCTCCCAAGGAAAAGGAGCAGAAGAAGTAGCTTTGATTGCCGATTTCGGATTGTCGATCGCGGATTGAGCGGATGTGGAAGAAGCACCTCCACAGATTCGCCTGATTGCGGGCCTCGGAAATCCCGGCCCGGAATACGCAGCTACGCGTCATAACATCGGCTTTATGGTCGTCGATCAGCTTGCGGCGCAGTTTGGATCGACATGGGAACGATCAACAAAGTGGGATGCGATGTGCGCGAAATGCGGAGGTGCGTTCGTGGTGAAGCCGAAGAGCTTCATGAATCGGAGCGGTTATCCGCTCCTCGCAATCGCGCAGTTTTACAAAATCGAGCCGCCCCAAATTCTCGTAGTCCTTGACGATCTTGCTCTCCCGCTCGGCCGTCTCCGCTTGCGGGCCCGTGGCGGAACGGGTGGCCACAACGGCCTTGAGTCAATCATCATGCAATTCGGGACCGAGGAGATCCCCCGCTTGCGTATCGGCATTGGCGAGGCGCCACTCGAAGGATCGGCCGATTATGTCTTGAGCCGTTTCTTTGAGGAGGAAAAACCGATCGTTAGGTCGACGATCGATCGCGCGGTGGAAGCGGTGAAATGCGCAATTGACAACGGCCTCATTTCCGCGATGAACACTTTCAACAAAACTGAAGAATCATGAAGAATCGTTATGAAGCGCTGCTTGTGCTGAATTCACAGGGCAAAGAGGACACCATCAAGGCAATCATTGATCGATTGGAATCCGAGTTTCAAAAAGAAGGCGCGCAAATCGAACAGGTGCAAAAAATGGACAAGCACCAGTTTTCGTACGTAGCCGGTCCACTCAACGCCGGATATTATGTGAATTTTATCTTCAACGCCGAACCCCAACTGGTTGCCAGGCTGCGGGCGAAATTTAAGCTGGATCCGGAAATTTATCGCCAGAATTACCAGCGCCTCCGGGAAAGGAAGGAGAAGCCGGCGAAAAAGGTGGCAAAAGCCAAATGATTTCGCTACAAGGCGGAAATGGCCAGCTTTAACAAAGTCATTCTCCTCGGAAATCTCACCCGCGATCCGGAGGTGCGTTACACTCCCAAAGGCAGCGCAGTCTGCGACCTCGGCATCGCTGTGAATCGCGTTTACACAACCGACAGCGGAGAAAAGCGTGAAGAAGTCACCTATGTCGATGTCGTGCTGTGGGCACGCCTGGCTGAGATCGCCGGTGAATACTTGAAAAAGGGACGGCCGGTTTTCATAGAAGGCCGCCTGCAAATGGATACCTGGGACGACAAGCAAACTGGGCAGAAACGAACCAAACTGCGGGTCGTAGGCGAGAGTATGCAGTTGCTAGGCAGCCGTCCCACCGGAGCCGGCGCTGCTGCTGAGACCGCCGGCGAAGATCGACAAACGAGCGCGGGTGGCAAAACCAGCGCGTCCCCACCGAAAGCGTCTGCGCCAGCCGAGCCCGACGACGACGAAATTCCCTTCTGATTTCCAGTGGGGCTAGACGCCGTCGAGCCGACGAATTTGACCACGGCTCCCTCAAAAGGCGGACCGAACAGGAACCGATGAACGCGACCGAGGCTTGCATCGCGCTCAATATGTTGCCGACCGTCGGACCCGTGCGGTTACGGAAATTGCTGGAGGTTTTCAAAGAGCCGCAACAAATCCTCGCCGCGAAACGCGGTGAGCTTCGCAAGGTTGAGGGAATCGGCAATGAAGTCGCAGATCAAATCAGCAACTGGGAATCGACTGTTGACCTTGCTGCGGAGATCCAGCGTGTCCGCGATTTTGGCGCCACGGTCATAACGCAGGAATCCTCTTCCTATCCCAAGTCTCTCCGGGAAATTCATGCGCCGCCAATTGTGCTTTACGTTTGGGGCGATCTGGAAGAGCGCGACCATCACGCCATCGGCATTATCGGCGCCCGGCGCACGACACATTACGGTACGGAGTCGGCGAAGAAACTGGCTTATCAGCTTGCCTATGCGGGATTGACTGTGATCAGCGGTCTAGCGCGCGGCATCGACACGGCCGCGCACCAGGGGGCGCTTGCCGCAAAGGGGCGCACGATCGCAGTGATCGGCTCCGGATTAGCCAAATTATATCCGCCGGAAAACGCCGCTCTCGCCGAGAAAATTCGCTCCGGAAACGGCGCCATCGTGTCGGAGTTCTCGATGGAGATCGAACCCGATCGCCAAACTTTCCCGATGCGCAACCGGATCATTTCTGGTTGGAGCCACGGCATTCTCGTAGTCGAAGCGGGGTTGAACAGCGGTGCGCTCATCACGGCAGCGCAGGCGCTGGAACAAGGCCGCTCGGTTTACGCAGTGCCCGGGCACATCAATGCGCCGAGCGCGATGGGCTCGAATCGGCTCATCCAACAAGGCGCCAAGCTGGTCATGGACGCCAGCGACATTCTGGATGACCTGCAAGTTCTTTTGCCGGAAACAACACCGTCGCCGGAAGCCGCAGCGCGCCTGTTGCCGCCCCTTTCGGAGGAAGAGCGCCGCATTTATGACGCCATCGATACGTCCGAGACGCCGATCGATCAAATTGCTGCCAAGTGCGATTTGCCAAGCGCCATCGTCTCCTCTACTCTTCTCCGGCTCGAACTGAAGCGGCTCGTTAAGCAGTTGCCCGGGAAATACTTTGTGAAACTGGGTTAGTTCGCCCGCGTCTTCATCTTGCAATTTGCAATTGGCGCGAAGCTAAGCTTCGGTTGCATCTCCAAATGTCCAAGACACTTATCATTGCTGAGAAACCCAGCGTCGCAAGCGACCTCGCTCGCGCGCTCGGTGGCTTTAAGAAGCAGGGCGACTATTTTGAAAGCGATCGTTACATCGTCGCTTCTGCAATCGGGCATTTGGTCGAACTCGCCCTGCCGAGCGAATTGGATGTGAAGCGCGGCAAATGGAGCTTTGCGAATCTGCCGATCATTCCAGATGAGTTTGAGCTAAAGCCGATTGAGAAAACCAAGGCACGCTTCAACGCCCTCAAACGGTTGATTCAGAGGAAAGATGTCGATCTTTTAATTAACGCCTGCGATGCCGGGCGCGAAGGCGAGCTCATCTTCCGGTATCTCGTAAAGCTGAGCGGCAGCAAAAAGCCAATCGAACGTCTGTGGCTGCAATCGATGACCACCGAATCGATCCGCTCGGCCTTTCAACGTCTCCGCTCGAATGAAGAAATGATTCCACTGGCAAAGGCCGCGGTCTGCCGATCGGAGAGCGACTGGCTGGTTGGAATAAACGGGACGCGCGCCATGACCGCGTTCAACAACAAGACCGGTGGGTTTCAATTGACGCCGGTTGGTCGCGTGCAAACCCCCACCCTCGCGATCCTGGCGGAGCGGGAGCAAAAAATTCACGATTTCAAACCGCGCACGTTCTTCGAGGTTTTCGCCGATTTTGAAGTTATAGCCGGCGCCTACCGCGGACGATGGTTTCGCGAAGATTTTGCAAAGAATGGCGACGAAGAGGCGCGCGCCGAGCGGATTTTGGACAAAATAGCTGCGGACGAAATCAAAAGCCGTTGTCTCGGTAAAACAGGCATCGCGACGGAGGAACGCAAACCAACAACCCAAGCGCCGCCATTGCTTTACGATCTCACCAGTTTGCAGCGAGAAGCGAACGCTCGCGGGTTCAGCGCAAAACGCACGCTCCAAATCGCACAACAGCTTTACGAGCGTTTCAAGGTCATCACATATCCGCGCACTGATTCCCGCTACCTGCCGGAGGATTATCTCCCGACCGTACGATCGACGTTGGGCAAGATCGACAATCAATTTGCGCGCAAAGCGCTGGATAATGGCTGGGTCAAACCGTCGAAGCGGATTTTCAATAATGCAAAAATCTCCGATCACTTTGCGATTGTCCCGAGTGGGCAGGCGCCTCACGGACTCGATGAGGCGCAGCAAAAAATCTACGACATGATTGTGCGCCGTTTCATCGCCATCTTTTTCCCGGCAGCACAATTTGAAGTGACCACTCGCATCACGCGCGTCGAAAAAGATGCATTCAAGAGCGAAGGGAAAATTATGAAAGAGCCGGGCTGGCTCGAGGTTTATGGACGCGAAGCACCCACTGACGACCAGGGCGGACAATCACTTGTCGCAATCTCCGAGAACGAACAGGCGAAAGTCCTCGATGTCGATGTAGCGCAAAGCGAAACGAAACCACCTGCGCGTTTCAACGAAGCGACCCTACTCTCGGCGATGGAAGGCGCGGGCAAGTTGGTCGAAGACGAAGAACTGCGCGACGCCATGCGGGAGAAAGGTCTTGGTACGCCCGCCACCCGCGCGGCCATCATCGAGGGTCTGATTTCACAAGGTTACGTCATTCGGCAGGGCCGCGATCTGATCGCGACGGCAAAGGGCATGGCCCTGATCACATTATTGCGTGGCATTGGGGTGACCGAGCTTTGTTCTCCGGAGATGACCGGTGAGTGGGAGTACAAGCTTAAGCGCATGGCCAAAGGCGCGATGAAACGCAGGGAATTCATGGCGCAGATCAGGCAATTCACTCGCGAGATTGTCGAAAAAACAAAGAACTTCCAAGGCGACAGCGTCACCGGCGACTTCGAAACGCTGGAAGTGAAGTGTCCGAAGTGCGGCGCCGGCCCGTTCGACGAAGACTACCGGACCTTCAAATGTCGATCGTGCGGCTTGATTATCTGGAAGACAATGGCTGGCCGGTTATTTGAAACCGCAGAAGTTGAGCAGCTTCTCGCACAAGGCCGCGTTGGCCCCCTCGAAGGATTCCGCAGCAAAATGGGACGCCGCTTCAACGCAACCGTAAAACTGGGCGAAGATTTCAAGCAGGAATTCGATTTCGGCGAGGGCGGAAATGGCGCACCGGAAAAGATCGATGCCTCACGACACCAGTCGATCGGGGTCTGTCCGGTTTGCAATGAGGGCCAGGTTTTCGAGACCGAGAATGCCTATATCTGCGAGCGCGCGGCCGCCGTCCCGAAAAAGTGCACGTTTCGCGTGAGCAAAACGATTTTGCATCGCGCCATTCCAAAAGAACAGGTGCAAAAATTGATGACGACTGGGAAGACCGATCTCTTGCCAAGGTTTATCTCAAAAAGGGGACGGCCCTTCTCCGCGCACTTAAAATTGGAAAACGGAAAGATCGGCTTCGAATTCGCCGAAAAAACGTCTCGCGCAAAAAAGCCACGAAAAACGGCCGCGAAGGTCTAGAGCCAGCTATCTGGCCGCAATCCGGTATGCGATCAAGATGCCGCTATGAAGGCTCGAGCTGTTGTTGGACGTAGTGCACCATAGCGACTGCTGCGATGAGGATGAGCGCCGCAACGACCTGATGCGGGTAGAGACTCGCGTGAAAGAAGCCCCAGGTGATGCACACGGCAGCGAGCGTCTGCATCATTTCGAAATAGCCCGCCGTCGATGCGCGAGTGAGGCGAAGCCCTTCGAAATAGATCAGGAGCGGAATTCCTCCTGAGACCGAAGCGAGGAGAACCAGCAAAACGATCGCCTTTGCCGTGTGAGCCTGCGCGGCCGCCGGCCAGAGCGCAGCACCATGAAGTTTGCCGTAGGCGAGAAGAATCAACGTCATGCAGGTGAGCCCGACGACGATGCGCAAACTTGAGGCGAGCCGAAGCGACATGCCAATCATGACGCCGCGACCTGCAACCGTCGCGAGACCCCAGAAAAGCGCGCAAATAAGCGCAAATCCTGTGCCTCGACTCAGCCCGGCGCGCTCAAAGGAGACACCGATGAGCGCTGGATGTGCAACCGAAACGAAGATCCCGGCAAGGATCGCGATGCTGGCGTAAAGGAAGAAGCGAGTGGCCAGCCGGTCTCCGAAGATCACGAAAGCAGCCATCGTCGAAATAACGGGCTGAATATTCAGAATGACGTTCACAACAGTCGGATTGCCGTGTTTCAAGGCGAGCGTGAAGAAGATCGTGCCGACGGCCGAGCCAGCGAAGCCGGAGAAAACCAGGTATCCCCAAGTGCGCGCTTCGATTTTGGGAATCTCGCCCAAGCGCGAAGCTAGAAGCGGCAGGAACATGATCAGAATGAGCACGTGCTCCCAAAAGACGATCACTTCGGCGTCAAACAGCGCGTTGAGCGGGATGCGCCACGCGCTCTCAGTGCCCCACAGTGCGGCGCCAAGACCAACCAGCCACGGGCCGTACGTCGGGTTGCTCATGCTGCGGTTTTGCATGGAAACTCGGTGTAGCCTCGGCGCATCGTTACGTCAATGCGCTGCTGAAACCGCCAAACCCGCCGGCTAACAAGAACGCCTGAACTGGCAATGCACTCCTAAGGCGTTAACCAGTTGATTCAGCACTACCGATTGCGACGGTTGGTTCTTTTCTCTCGACAAGTTAGAGAGATTTTGGCGAGAACCTGAAAGGTACTATGCAATTCATTCTTAATTGGCCGCCAGCTATTTCGTTTGTCGTCGTGTCGGTCATTACGACGTCCGTTGCGTTGGCCGGGCTTCGTTTTGTCCGGAAGAAATATCCCGCGGAAGTGTTAAAAGAGAACCACGAAGTCGCCGCCATAATCTTCAACGCATTCGGCCTGCTTTACGGGGTGGTTGTCGCTTTCGTCGTATTTGTTACCTGGAGCGGATATGACGAGGCTACGAAGAACCTGCAAATGGAAGTTAATGAGACCATCGATATTTTTCACAGCGCAAAAGCATTCCCTGAGCCTGTCAGAACTACAATACGGCAGGGACTCATGGATTATGCCGCTTCGGTCCATGACGATGAACTGAAGAGAATGTCTGAAGGCCAGATCAGTCTTTATTCACGGAGTACGCTAAGGAACCTGATAAATCTTTTTAATAACATGGACCAAAGCTCTGCTCCCAACAGAGAGTTATACGCCGAAACATTAAGACGCTTAAATAATCTGGCCGAATATCGCAGACTACGGGTGTTTGCCGGTAATAATACGATCCCGGTAGCTATCTGGCTGGTCTTGCTGACCGGTGGGGTGATCACAGTCTGCTACACGTACTTCCTCGGTGTGAAGAACATCAGGGCGCAGTACTTGATGACAGCTGCGCTGACAATAACCATAACGTTAATTTTGGTTTTGATTTATATTCTTGACCATCCGTTTACAGGGCCAAGCAGCGTTAGCGTCGAACCGTTAAAGCAGGCGATAGATTTGATGCACCAAAAAGATTAGGGCAGTGGTGCTCCCGGATAAGCATCTGCATGGCATTTCACCAACTTCAGACGAGCCACGGCCGTTTCTCCACTTTCTCATTACGTTCCGAGCGCGAGACAAATGAAATGTCGAAGCGATTTCTCTGCGAAGCTCATCTAAAGCAATGAGCGCTCCGGAAAAATCCATGGAACAGCGAATCGACCAACTGCACGCGGATGGAATTGTCGATCTTCACTTCGACATGCCAATGGATTTGTACGAAAAACGGAACCGCACCAGCGTGCTGGTGACAGATTTTCTGCCGAAACTCGAAACGGGCGACATCGGCGTTCTTGGCGTGGCGATTTACATCGAAGATCGCTATCTCCCGGAGATGGGTTTGCGCGTGGCGCTCGACCAGATTTCTCGACTTTACACAGAAGCGGAAGGGTCCGGGCGTTTCGCGATTTGCAAAAGCTACGAAAACATTCTCGATGCGCGTAAAGCCCGGAAAATTGCGTTGCTTATTACAATGGAGGGCGTGGAGCCGCTCGGCACCGACCAGGAGTTGCTACGGAGCTTTTATGAGCTAGGCGTGCGGGCAATCGGACTCACCCATGCCCGGCGCAACGCCGCAGGTGCTGGCGGGCTCTTCGCGCCAAGCGGTTCTTCGCGCGATGGCTTGAGCGCGTTTGGCCGCGACGTGGTCCGCCAATGCGAAGCGCTCGGGGTGATTGTCGATCTTGCGCATATCAGTCCCGCCGGGTTTGAGGACATTCTGGCGATAACGACCAAGCCGCCGATCGTTTCTCATACGAACGCCAGAAAATATTACGACATTGAGCGCAATATCAGTGACGAGCAAATCAAGATGATCGGGGAACGGCGCGGCGTGATCGGCGTTAATGCCGTGCTGGTGAGCCCAAAGAAAGAAGAAAGCACGCTCGATCGCTACATCGATCACATCGAGCACGTAAAAAACTTGATCGGCATCGATGGTGTCGCGATTGGTTTCGACTTTTTTGAGTTCATTTATCGGCAGTGGCCGGAATCGGCACGAAAAGAGCTCGCCGCAAAATTTACAACTCCGCATTTCATTCCCGATCTGAGCAATCACTCGCACGCAAGGAATCTGACGCGGCGATTAATCGAGCGCGGATTCAGCGATATGGAGATTGAGAAAATCCTCCGCGGCAACTGGATGCGGATTTTCAGAAAAATATTGTAAAGGCGTTCTTTGTGCATCGCATGAAGAAAGTGTCGGCGGTCTAACCGCCGATACAGTTTACCTTTTCTCTTGCCTGCGCCGCGCTTCAACGGTTTAACGCTTCAAGATTGAAGTTCATTAACCTTACGCGGCGGACCGAAATCGGCGCGAATTCATACTATCTCGAGATTGGCGGCCAGCGCATCGTGCTCGATTGCGGAATGCATCCAAAGAATACCGGCGAGGAAGCGCTGCCGAATTTCAAGGCGATCGCAAACCGGAAAATTGAAGCGATTTTGATCTCACACGGTCATCAGGACCATATCGGGACATTGCCAGTGCTCATGCGGCGGCAACCAGCTGCGCGCATTTTCATGACCGAGACGACTGCAGAAATCGGCAGTGTGCTTTTGCATAATTCGGTTAATGTAATGACGAGGCAGCGCGAGGAGATCGGCGCGACATTGTACCCGCTTTTCACGCATCGCGAAACCGATCGCGCGTCGGATCTTTGGCAATGGTGCCCGTTGCGCCAACCCATGTTGATGTCAGGCGAACGCGTACCCCAGCGGGAAACAGACGCGCTCACATTTGAGTTTTTCGATGCAGGACACGTCCTCGGCTCCGCCGGAGTTCTACTGCGCGCCGATGGCCGTACGATCTTTTACACGGGCGACGTTAATTTCGACGATCAAACAATTATGGAAGCGGCGATTTTTCCGGAGGAGAAGATCGACATGCTGATCATGGAATGTACAAGAGGCGATCACGCGAAATCTGCGGATTGGACGCGCGAAGGCGAAGAGCGGCGCCTGGCCGACGCAATCGATCGTGCGTTCAAGCGCGGCGGGTGCGTGCTCATTCCAGTTTTTGCGCTCGGCAAGACACAAGAAGCCCTGGCAATGTTTTACAAATTCCGGCAGGAACGAATCCTGTCGGAGTTTCCCATCTACATCGGCGGTCTCAGTTCAAAAATGACCGATATTTACGATCGCCGTGCCCATACCGCTCGGCGGCAACTGGCCCGCCTGCGATTGATGGAGAAAACAGCGCCGTTCGTCTTAAATGGTCAGACAATTCATGACGCTCCCATTCGCGCCGGAAGAGTTTACGCGCTCTCCAGTGGCATGATGACGCCGAAAACTCTGTCCAATATTTTTGCGCGCCGACTTGTTGCGAATCCGCAGCACTCCGTCTTTTTCGTTGGTTACGCCGATCCCGAATCTCCTGCGGGTCTTCTTCGAGACGCAACGCCGGGCGGAGACGTGGTGCTTGATCCCGACGGACGGGCCCAGCGCGTGCGTTGCAACGTCGAGCAGTTTCAATTCAGTGCACACGCAACGCGCGAGACGCTGATCGCTTATGCGAAGAAGCTTTCACCGCGGAAAATTGTTCTCGTACACGGGGATCCAACGGCCGTTGAATGGATGAGAGCGACTTTGGTGGCCGACCTTCCCAATTCGGAAGTCATTGTGCCGGCGCCGGGAGTCGAGTTAGAATTGTGACCGGTGAACCGTGGTCAGTGATCGGATGCCGATGCGCTGTCACAGCTCAGACTGTTTCACTGAGCACGGTTAACTGATCACGCTCCTGCGAATGCGTATCGCCTCTTGGAACATCAACTCGCTGCGCCGACGACAGGATCGCCTGTTTGCGTGGCTGGAGGCGACAAAGCCAGACGTCGTCTGTTTGCAGGAGACAAAATGCACAGATGACCAATTTCCCGCCCTCGCTTTGCAAGCCGTCGGTTATCACTCGGCTTATCACGGAGAGAAATCGTACAACGGCGTTGCCATTCTTGCGAAAGCGGACCTAAAAGATGTTCGCCCGTCGCTTTGCGATGAAGTTGTCGATCCGCAAGCGCGGATTATCGCAGCAACAATCGACACCGTCCGCGTGTTTTCCGTTTACGCCCCAAACGGACAAGCCGTCGGTTCGCCTGCTTATGAATATAAACTGAAGTGGTACGCGCGACTGAGAGATTGTCTGTTAAAGGAAAAATCTGCCGATTTGGTGATTTGCGGCGATTTCAATGTCGCGCCGGAAGATGTCGATGTTTATGATCCAGAACTGTGGCGTGGCGCAATCATGTGCTCTGATGGCGAACGGACAGCGTTTCGCCAATTATGCGAGGGCGGTTTCCAAGACACGCTACGACTACATCATAAAGAAAGCGGCCTTTTTAGTTGGTGGGATTACCGAATGCTTTCATTTCCAAAAAATCGCGGCTTACGCATCGACGCGATCCTGGCCAGTAAAGCATTAGCGAAGAAATGCATCGATGCTGGAATCGATCGTGAAATGCGGAAAGGGAAAGAGCCTTCCGATCATGCGCCAGTTTGGGCAGAGTTTGGAATCAAGTGAGACGTGATTGGTGAGAAGTGAAAAGTGGACTGACTAACGCAAACGAACTTCTCACTTCACGCGTCTCGCTTCTCACGTTCTACTAACGAGATCAAGGATCGCTAATGCGCGTACGCGTTTCCAATCCACCGCCCAAACCGCTCATGATTTGGGACGGCGAATGTCATTTTTGCAGGCGCTGGATTGAACGCTGGCGCGAAATCACTGCGGGCGAAGTTGAGTATGTAACGTACCAGGAAGCGGCGAATCGATTTCCGGAAATTCCCATCGAACAATTCAAACGGGCGGTCGCTTTCATCGAACCAGATGGTAAAGCCTTTTTTGCCGCGGAAGCTGTCTATCGCTCGTTACGTTATCGATCTTCCAGAAGATGGCTGGCTTGGAGTTATGATCGCGTGCCTGGATTCGCGGCAGTTTCCGAACTCGCCTACAAGTTTATCGCTCGTCATCGCGGCGCCGGCTCTGCGGTTACCCGACTACTCTGGGGCAATGATGTGCGTCCACCGACATATTTATGGGCCCGGCGCTGGTTTCTTCGCACGCTCGGCGTTATTTACTTAATCGCGTTCGTTTCGCTTTGGGTCCAAGTGGACGGGCTTATTGGCAGCAGCGGGATCTCGCCGGTAAATCAATTTCTGCCAGCAGTTCACGAACAACTCGGCGGCCGCGCTTACTCGCTGCTGCCGACGCTTTGCTGGTTCAATTCGAGTAATGCATTTCTTCATTTTCTTTGCGCCGGCGGTGTCGTTTCGTCGTTGCTCCTAATCGCCGGACTCGTTCCAGTCGTTTCGCTCATCGCATTGTTCGTCTTTTACCTGTCGCTTACGATCGCTGGACAAGCTTTTCTGAGCTTTCAATGGGATATTCTGCTGCTTGAGACGGGCTTTTTGGCGATCTTTCTCGCGCCCTGGCAAAGTTGGTCAAAGCGTGGACGGGAACCACCAATTTCGCGGGCAGCTCTGTTCTTGCTCAAAGTGCTCCTTTTCAAATTGATGGTGATGTCTGGCGTGGTGAAACTGACCAGCGGTGATGATTCCTGGGGTTGGCTTGATCACTCATTTCATTGGAGCGCGTTTACGGCGCTCGATTATCATTACTGGTCTCAACCGCTGCCAACTGTGTTCGCATGGTGGGCAGACAAAAGCCCGGAATGGTTCAAGCATTTGTCGGTCGCATTTTGCCTCGCGGTGGAGATCATTGTGCCGATTTTTATCTGGGCGTCGCGCCGGCCACGGCTCATCGCTGCTGGCTTGATAGTTTTTTTGCAAATCGCGATTGCTGTCACAGGCAATTACTGCTTCTTCAACCTGCTCACGATCGCTTTGTGTTTATTGTTGATTGATGACTCTGCGATCTGCCGAAAATATGAGGCGGTCATAGACCGCCGCTACAGTTATAGATTGTCGATTTACGGGGCCATTGCGGTGATTGTTCTCACCGTCCCCATCAATGCCTGGCTCATTTTCACTGCGTTTAAACCGGACGCTCCATGGCCGCGCCCGCTCGTAGCTGTTTATGGCCGTGTCGAAGCATTTCGGATCGCGAACGGCTATGGACTTTTTCGTGTAATGACGAAGGACCGGGCCGAAATTGTATTCGAAGGCAGCGCTGACGGCATCGATTGGCTGCCGTACGAATTCAAATGGAAACCAGGGGACGTGAAACGCGCGCCGGGCTGGTGTGCCCCACACCAGCCGCGACTCGATTGGCAAATGTGGTTCGCCGCCTTGGGTACTCCGCAGCAAAATCCCTGGTTTGGCGGATTGGTCGTCAGGCTCCTGCAAGGGTCACGCGATGTGAGCCGATTACTTGCGCGCAATCCGTTTCCAGATCAGCCGCCGCGGTTCATTCGGGCAAGTTTCTATCGTTACCGTTTCACTACTGCGGAGGAACATCGCCAATCTGGCGCGTGGTGGAAACGCCAGGAACTTGGGGAATATTTGCCGACCGTATCGTTGGACCAGCTACGCTAAGATCGAGAATTTGAAGCTAGCGCGCAGCTCGCGTGTTGATTTTGGGATCGACGCCTCAGGAGAATGCATAGGCGAAGCCCGTGATCACACAGGGCGCGCTCGCTCCGACAGCTGCGCGCTACCCTTGAGAGACGCATGTTCGCGAATATATTTCGGCGCGATGCCCAAGGAAGGACAAATCGTAACCGAAGGCACGGTGACGCAAGTGTTGCCGGGCACGATGTTTCGTGTCGATCTTCCGGGCCAGCGCAATGTCCTTGCCCATATCTCCGGCAAAATGCGCAAGCATTTTATTAGGATTGTTCCCGGAGACAAAGTTTCATTGGAGCTTTCACCCTACGATCTGACAAAGGCGCGAATCATTTTCCGCGAACAGTGACGTTAAAAGCTCGTCGGAGTTAGCACCTTTGCGTAAGAAGAGTTATACGCGCGACTAGCTTACTAATTGCGTTTCCCAGTAAAGGAGCAATTTATACCCCCGCGCGTTTGCTGAAACCCAGAAGCGCGCGGATACTTGGGACGGAAATTAAAAGGAGATTAGTAATGCCTGAAGAAAATAAATCAAAACACGAAGGGTCTGGTATGACAGACGCGCAAGACAAATTGGAGAGCAGCAAAACCCATGCCCGCAAAGCAGCCGAGGATCTGAAGTCCGCAGCAGGCGCCATCGCGGGAGAATACCGCGGCAAGGCGGAGCAAGCCTGGGGCGACGCACGTGGCAAGGCAGAACAAGCTTGGGGCGATGCGACCGCGCGCGCCCGCACATTTCAGGAAGACGCCGAGCAATACGTGCGCGAAAACCCGACCAAGGCGGTCTTTACCGCGCTCGGAATCGGGTTTGTCCTGGGCCTGATCTTCCGGCGTTGACTCCGAAGCGTTCGGAGATGATCAGCGAACCTCCTCGGTCCCGCAATCCGGCGGGGCATGCCGGTTTGCTGGCGAATTTGTTGGCGCTGGCAAGCGCGCTTGCGGAATTTTTTGAAAGCCGGTTTGTCCTTCTCGCTCAGGAATCGAAAGCGGCGCTGGTGCATCTGCTCGTCCTCGCGGCTTGCCTGATACTGGCTCTGTTCCTCTGCGTGCTTGGATATGTTTTTCTTATCTCCAGCGCCATTGTTGGCTTGGCGCATCTCGCTCGAATATCGTGGCTATGGACTGCGCTAGCCGCTGCTGGAGCGCATTTTCTTATCGCATTAGTGCTGCTTCTTGTCGCGCGTAGCCGAATAACCAAACCGGTCTTTCGCTCGACACTGGCTGAATTAAAGAAAGATCGCGAATGGCTGAAAAATCTGGACACGACAAGTCGACCGACGAGCTAAGAGCAGAAATCGCCAGTTCACGTGAACGCGTGTCGCGCGACTTGCGCGGCTTGCATTATGAATTGGATTTTTCGAGGAAAATTCGGCGATCGTTTCGAGAACAAACAGGTTCCTGGATCACAGCAGCGGCGGCCGTTGGCGCCCTCGTAATTCTCCTGCCCCTCCGGAAGAAGAAGATTTACATCGATGCAAAGAGTGGCCGCAAATCCAACACGAAGCTTCTTGAGACTGGATTTGCCTTGGGTGCGCTGAAAATCGCGGCGGGCCTGGTTCGGCCGGTTGTTGTCGAGTTTGTCAGAAATCGGTTGATCGGTATTGCAGGGCAATCTCGCCGATCAAGAAGACAGTAAGCGTGTTTTAGGATTTACGCCCGGCCTCGGGGTTGCATAATCATCTCCACAGCGCGCCATGATCGCAAACACCCCGGACATTCCAGTCAAATCACATCCGCTGAGACACGTAGATGAATATCTCGAGATCGGACAAAAAGCCGATGCGTCCGATGTTCATCTGGCCGTGAACGCACAGCCAATCTGGCGTGTGGATGGGACCCTGCAGCCGATTTGGCCCGACGCGCCGCGCCTAACTGGCGAACAAACGGCGGCTCTGGCTGAAAGCTTTGTTCCTGATGTCTATAAGCAGGAACTTAATACGCGTGGGGACTCCGATTTCGCGTATGCAAACGAGTTCGCTCGCTACCGCACCAGCGTGGTACGCCAGCGGCTGGGGATCGAAATTGTCTTCCGTCTGATTAAAAGCAAGGTGCGGACGATGGACGAGCTCGAATTGCCAGAAGAGCTCAAATTACTCACCCGATATCAAAACGGGCTGATTTTGGCGACAGGTTCGGTCGGCACCGGCAAATCGACGACGACCGCGGCGATGATCCAGCAGATAAATATGGAGCGACGGGATCACATTATCACGCTTGAGGATCCGATCGAATACATCATTCCGTCGAAAAACTGCCACGTATCGCAACGCGAGGTTTTCACGCACACCGAGTCTTTCGCCACGGCGCTGCGCGCTTCGCTTCGGGAAGATCCGGACGTGATCATGGTTGGCGAAATGCGCGACTTGGAGACTATTTCACTCGCCATTACCGCGTCGGAGACCGGCCATCTTGTTTTGGCGACACTGCATACAAGTAATGCTTCGCGCACTCTGGATCGATTGCTCGATGTGTTTCCGGCCGATCAGCAAGAGCAAGTCCGGGTAATGGTGAGCGAATCACTGCGCGGAGTGATTAGTCACCAACTGGTTCCGAGAGCCGATGGCACGGGTCGCGTGCTGGCGTTGGAAATTCTCACGAATACGCCGGCGGTGGCCAACGTCATTCGCGAAGCAAAAACATACATGTTGCCCGGCATTATTCAGACAGGTAAAAAACAGGGGATGCGTTTGATGGATGATGCGCTGATCGATCTATATGACCACGGCCTGATCAATCGGGAAGAAGCCTATGCGCGGGCCGATCAGAAACAGATGATGCGCGAGCATCTTAAACTCTAATCTCCCATGTTTTTTCCTTCTTACTTTTAGTTTTCCACTTCTCGCATGGCTTATCTCGATCAATTACTAGGCGTGATTGTCCGGCAGGGCGGATCCGATCTGCACATCGCTGAGGGGGAACCGCCAAAAATGCGCATGCATGGCGATATCATGCCTATCAGAGCGAAGCCGGTAAAACGAGAGGAAGCCGCGCAGATGATGAGGGAAGTTTGCGGCCCTCACAACTGGGAAATTTTTGAGCAACGCGGGGACCTCGATTTCGCTTACGAGATGGACGAGGCGTCTCGCTTTCGCAGTAACTATTTCAAGCAGTCACATGGTTACGGCGCGGCTTTTCGTCTGATTCCCACGAAAATTTCAACCCTGGAGGAGCTGGGGATTCCGGTGGTTGTAAAAGAATTTGCCCATATCCGCGGTGGCCTTGTTCTTGTTACGGGCCCAACTGGTTCCGGCAAAACGACGACGCAAGCCGCGCTAGTGGACTACATCAATCAAAACTTTTCCAAGCATGTCGTGACGATCGAAGAACCCATCGAATTCGTGCACGATAACAAGCGCAGCACGATCACACAGCGAGAGGTGCCCGGGGATTCGAGTTCGTTTCCCGCTGGGCTTAAGGCGGCACTGCGCCAGGACACAGATATCGTGCTGGTGGGAGAGATGCGCGATCTCGAAACAATTTCGTTAGCGCTTACTGCCGCCGAAACTGGTCTTCTTGTATTTGGCACGCTGCACACGAACAACGCTCGTAAGACGATTGATCGTATGGTCGATGTTTTCCCAGCCGAGCGCCAATCACAGGCGCGCGCCATGCTTGCGAACTCACTTCGCGGCGTCGTTGCGCAATTACTTCTAAAAAGATCTGATCGACCCGGTCGAATTGCAGTAAACGAAATTCTCATCGCGAACGCAGCCGTCGCTGCCATCATTCGTGAAGGCGCGACGCAAAAGCTGCAGGATGTTATCATTTCTGGAAGGGCTCAGGGTATGCAATTCATGGACGACGCAATTTGGGCATTGCTCGAAAAGGGCATTGTCTCACCGCATGAAGCCTTCATGAAAGCGATCGATAAGAATCGCTTCAAACCGTTTCTCTCCGCGGAGGAAGAAGCACTTGCGAACGCCGCTGGTGCAGCGCCGGACGACGAGAAACGGGTGCCTGGTGATTTCATAAAACCGTTCAGCGCTCGCCCACGGGCCCGGGCGGGGTAAGGCATTCGCTTCTGGCAGCACGAGGATCTCCGTTTTGTGGCTGACGCTACAAAAAGAAGTGCGCGTGGCGCACAGCAACATTCGCGTCGCGCTCAAGCGCTAGCTTTCGGAAATTCTTAGCACGGCAGTGGCAGCGAGCTCACCAGCGCGGAATTTTTCCAGCGCCGCATTCGCTTCTTCGAGCGGAAATGTTTGCGTCTTTGTTTTTACCGGAACTCGCGGCGCGATCTCAAGAAATTCTTCCCCATCACGACGCGTCAGGTTTGCTACCGAAGTGATCGCGCGTTCGCCCCAAAGATCGGCATAGTGAAACGACGGGATATCACTCATGTGAATCCCGCCGCAAACGACAATACCGCCCTTGGCGAGGGCGCGCAGCGCAACAGGAACGAGCGGTCCGACGGACGCGAATACGATGGCGGCATCGAGTTTTTCCGGTGGCATTTCATCGGAACCGCCAGCCCACTGTGCGCCCAACTTTCTCGCTGCTTCCTGCGTTGCCTTGTCGCCCGGGCGGGTAAACGCGAAAAGTTGGCGGCCCTGGAAGAGCGCGACCTGCGCGATCAAACGCGCTGCGTTACCGAATCCGTAAATGCCGAGACGGCGCGCATCGCCAGTCTTGCGCAACGATCGATAACCGATCAATCCTGCGCAAAGCAGCGGCGCAACATCCACGTCGTCATATTGACTGGGCAAGCGAAAACAGAATCGTGAATCGGCAACGGTGAATTCAGCGTAGCCGCCGTCGATCGTGTAGCCGGTAAACCGCGCCTGATCGCAAAGAT
>Ga0193719_10000018_pt1 | contig 48996 bp, 43 predicted proteins | sample U2a2metaG_FD_160103 | JGI IMG/M metagenome (GOLD analysis project Ga0193719, IMG submission 160103) | Soil microbial communities from a riparian zone of the East river system, Colorado, United States - U2a2 | ecosystem: Environmental > Terrestrial > Soil > Riparian zone | place: USA: East... | reverse complement strand
CGGCTGAGTTTGAGAGAGCCATTGCACTCGATCCGAACTCCTTCGAGGCGCACTACCTGTATGCGCGGGGAAGTTTTGCCCAGGGAAAGCTCGAGCGGGCGGCAGAATTGTTCGAGCACGCCGCGGCGGTCAGCCCTGAAGATTATCAATCGTTGATTCTGCTGATTCAAATCTATAGATCGCTTGGGCGTCACGCCGAGAAGGACAATGCCGCGCGACGCGGGATCGAGCGGGCGGAACGCGAGCTAATTCTCCATCCCGAAGATCCGAGGCCGGCATACATGGGGATCGCGGCGTTGATTGAAATGAGAGAACACGCTCGTGCGAGAGAATGGATAGGGCGAGCTTTGGTAATCGGTGCCGACGATCCTTTCACACAGTACAATGTGGCGTGTGGTTATACGAAACTGGGCAATACGGAGCTGGCTCTGGATCTTCTCGAGCGGATGTTGCCGCACGTCGGCGCTGAGATCAGGATGTGGATCAAACACGACTCCGATTTCGATGCTATCCGAGGGAATTCGCGTTTTCAAAAGCTGCTTGAGGCAAACCCGTAATTCACCGAGCGGAGCGCCGTTAAGAAGATGGAGATAAAAAGATCCGCCTATGCACAAGGCTACGGCGCGACCGGTGAGTGGCTATCAGAGAGCAGAGAGGGCCCGGCTGAATATTTTACCGGCACAGTTCGCATTGACCCGCTGTTCGAGGCACCCGAGCCGGCACGTGTTCGTGGTGCAAGGGTCACGTTCGAGCCGGCTGCTCGCACCGCCTGGCATACCCATCCACTCGGTCAGACTTTGATCGTCACGTCCGGCCTTGGGTGGGCTCAACGTTGGGGCGGCCCGATCGAGGAAATTCGGCCAGGAGACGTGATCTGGTTCGCGCCGGGTGAGAAGCATTGGCACGGCGCTACGCCGACGACCACGATGACGCATATCGCCATTCAAGAGGCGCTCGAAGGCAAGCCGGTCGACTGGATGGAAAAAGTTAGCGACGAGCAGTACCAAGCCAAGTAAGAAGTAGGAATTAAGATTTAAGAAGTTCTATCGGCAATCGGAAATGACTAGTCTCCAATGATTTTCACGAGCACTCGCTTTTTTCTTCGGCCGTCGAATTCACCGTAGAAAATTTGTTCCCACGGGCCGAAATCCAGTTTGCCCTGGGTGATTGCGACGACGACTTCACGGCCAATGATCTGCCGTTTGAGGTGGGCGTCAGCATTGTCTTCACCGGTCCGGTTGTGTCGATAGGCGCTCGTCGGCGCGTGCGGCGCTAATTTTTCCAGCCACAGCTCATAATCGTGGTGTAGCCCTGCCTCATCGTCGTTGATGAACACGGAAGCGGTGATGTGCATGGCGTTGACCAGACAAAGGCCTTCTATCACGCCGCTGCGATGAACGAGTTCCTCGATCTTCGGCGTGATGTTGATGAATTTCCGTCGATCCGGCACTTCGAACCAAAGATGTTCAGTGAGCGATTTCATGTTAGAAAAGTTGATGGTTGGTCCGAGGTGCGAGCCGCACCGGCGTTTGATTGGCAGTATGTTGAGAGTTGAAAATTAAAACGCTGAAGGGAGATTAAGTCATTATGCATCCAACTACGTACACCGCGAAAGCTTACTCCGCTGCCAGTGCAACATCACCGCTGGCCTCCACCAAGATCAAGCGTCGCGATCCAACTGACCGCGACGTGCAAATCGAAATCCTGTTCTGCGGCATTTGCCACTCCGATCTTCATTCTGCCCGTAACGAGTGGAGCGAGTTTATGCCCACTGTTTACCCGATTGTCCCCGGTCATGAGATCGTGGGGCGTGTGACGAAAGTCGGCTCGGCAGTTACCAAATACAAACCCGGCGACCTCGTCGCGGTCGGCTGCCTGGTCGATTCAGACCGCACGTGTCCACAGTGCAAAGCTGGCTTTGAACAGTACTGCCCGAACATGACACTCACCTTCAACTCGTCGGACAAATACCTCGGAGGTGTCACCTATGGCGGCTACTCTGCCAGCATCGTCGTCGATGAACATTTTGTTCTGCGTGTCCCCTCCAACCTGAATGTCGCCGGAGCGGCACCGCTCCTCTGCGCGGGGATCACCACATACTCGCCAATGCGCCACTGGGGCGTCGGCAAGGGCAAAAAGGTTGGCGTGGTCGGTCTCGGCGGGCTCGGTCACATGGCCGTGAAATTTGCTCATGCGTTCGGAGCGCACGTTGTCGTCTTTACCACCTCACCTGGAAAGAAAGAAGACGCACTCCGCCTCGGCGCGGACGACGTTGTCGTTTCCCGCAATGCCGACGAAATGCAGAAACACGCCGGCAGCTTCGATTTCATCCTCGACGCCGTCTCAGCAGATCACGACATCAACGCCTATATCAATCTGCTCGGACGCGATGGTAACCTTACGCTTGTCGGCGCTCCCGCTGAACCGTTGGGCGTCACCGCCTTCAGCCTGATCATGCGACGGCGCAGTCTCTCCGGCTCTGCCATCGGCGGCATCGCCGAAACGCAGGAGATGCTCGACTTTTGCGGCAAACATAACATCACCGCCGATGTCGAAGTCATTCCTATTCAGAAAGTCAACGAAGCGTACGAGAGATTGCTCAAGTCCGATGTGAAGTATCGCTTCTCCATCGACATGGCTTCTCTCAAATCGGAGTGATCAACACGTAGGCTGGACGGAGAAAACGATGCAGAAGCGCAAACTTGGAAAGCGCGATCCGTTGGAAGTGTCGGCCATTGGGCTCGGCTGTATGGGAATGAGCTTTGGCTACGGTCCGGCCAAAGACAAGAATGAGATGATCTCGCTGCTGCGGAAGGCCGTCGAACTCGGCGTAACATTTTTTGATACCGCTGAAATGTACGGTCCGTTTACAAACGAAGAACTGGTCGGCGAAGCTCTAGCTCCATTCCGCCGGCAAGTAGTGATAGCCACCAAATTCGGTTTTAAAATTGGTCCCAAAGGTGAGCAGATCGGCCTCGATAGCCGGCCGGAGCATATCAAGGAAGTCGCCGACGCTTCACTGAAACGACTTAGGACCGATGTTATCGATCTGTTCTATCAACACCGCGTCGATCCCAACGTGCCAATCGAAAGCGTGGCGCAAGCGGTAAAGGACCTGATTCAGGAAGGCAAGGTGAAGCACTTCGGGCTTTCTGAGCCGGGAGTACAAACGATTCGTCGCGCACATGCAGTTCAGCCAGTCACAGCAGTCCAGAACGAATACTCGTTGTGGTGGAGAAAGCCTGAAGCGGAAGTGTTACCGACGCTTGAGGAACTCGGAATCGGTTTCGTTCCATTTAGCCCTCTCGGCAGAGGCTTTCTCACCGGAAAGCTGAGCGAAAACACCACGTTCGACAGCACCGACCTCCGCAACACTCTCCCGCGCTTTACGCCGGAGGCGCGCAAAGCTAATCGGGCGTTGGTTGATCTGCTCGGCGAGATCGGAAAAAGAAAGAAGGCGACACCTGCTCAGATCGCGCTCGCCTGGCTGCTGGCGCAGAAGCCGTGGATCGTTCCAATCCCGGGCACCACGAAGTTGCATCGGCTGGAAGAAAATATCGGAGCAGCTGCAATCGAACTTACGCCAGACGACCTTCGCGAAATCGAAAACGCCGCATCAAAGATCACCGTGCAAGGGGCTCGCTACCCCGAGAAGCTGGAGCGAATGGCGGGCCGCTGAGATTAGAGGTCGGAAGTCAGAAGTTCGTTTCGTTCGTTGTCTTCTGTTAAAATCCTTTTGAATCCTTTCTTAGGATCTCCACGATCTTCTGAATTGTATTCCAATTGCGGGTCGTTGCTGCGACACCGAGCTGTTTCTCGATCTTGCCGAGGTAGCTGATCGCTTTCATCTGCCGACGATACAAACCCAGGACGAATCGGTCTTGGATCGCAATGATCTTCAGCAGCCAGTCCTCGTCCGAGGGCAGATTGACAGGCAGAGGAAACGGCGCGCGAAGCGGTTTGGCTAACACACTGACGAACCGGGTTATGTCCGGGCCCGAGGGTTGTTCTGAGAATGGATCCTGTGATGTAAGTTTGATGATGTCGCTTCCGGGACAGATCATGATCTCGCATTTGAATGGCAACTTTCGAGCGATCGCGGCGCGCAGAGCCGATTCGCTGACATCTTTGCGCACCACAAACGTGCCGACCGCACCAATGTTGATGACGCCGAACTTCGCTAGCTGCCTGGCGATTAGCGCAGGTTGGCATCGATTCGTCCCACCGACGTTCACCGCACGAAGAAACACGACCCAGCGCATCAGGAAGTAAGAAGGAAGAATTAAGAATTAGGAAAGCGAAATCTGAACCGTCTGAGTTGGATGAAGAGACTCTCTCTGACGCGTGCGAACCCCGCCTCAATCAATAGAGTGCGAAAGCCAAAAAAAGTTTGCCTCAGCCGCTACTTTTTCGGTATGAAGCCAGAGATACCCGGTAACATGCCAAGACGCAGAACGACCAAAGCGAAAAAAAAGAAACGGAAGATCGCGCCGGTTTCTCATCCGATCTGGAGGAAGGCGAGACGGTTGGCAGTCAAAGCCAAGATCCATGAAGGGCAGCAGTTGATTGACGGCACTCTGCTTGGCACGGGTTTCGTTCAGGAAGTCGATCCACGAGACGGTGATTTTCCGCTCGGCACCGTGACCGGGGACATTGACGATCCACGGTCGAAGGAAAAGGTGTGGCAACTGCCGAATCATTTGTTGAACCAGGGGAGCACGAACTCGTGTGTGGGTCATGCTTGTGCGCATTTCATCCTGGCCGCGCCGAGGATGATTCAAACTGTAGATGCTATCGCGCTTTGGCATCGGGCGCAGGAGATCGACGAATTTCCGAACAACGAAGGTACAAATCAGGGCACAAGCGTGCGTGCCGGATTCAAGGTATTGCGCGAACAGAATTTGATCGCGAGCGATTATCGCTGGGCGAACAATGCCGATGAGGCATTGCGTTTCATTCTGACGCGCGGTCCGGTAGTGGTCGGCTCGAAGTGGTATCCAGGCATGGGAGCGCCGACGAATGGAGTGATGCGGTTGACAGGTAGCGCCGGCTCAATCGGGCATGCTTACGTGCTGTTTGGATTTAGTCCCGACCAGGACGCATTTCTAATGGCGAATTCCTGGGGCTCCACCTGGGGAATCGACGGGTGCGCGTTTTTACCCTATGACGCGCTTGATCAACTGATAGAACAAGACGGTGTCGTATGTTCCGCTGTCGAAGAATAATCCTGGTCTGGCTGATTTGCGTTGCCGGTTTGGCCGGATGTACATCGACAACTCCACCGGCTCCGGTTCAACCAACGCCGGCGCCGGTGCATGGATATCACATCACGTTGTTCAATCAGAATGGGAACGTGTCACAGCGCTACGATGTCGGGCCTAACGATATCGTTCGCGACGATCCCTTGCATCAGAACATTTGGTTTCGGGTCGGCGGACAGGAAAAACGTTTTCACGGTTCCTATCAAAAGGAGCGTTACTGACCGCAATAGCGAAGCCGACTGCGACTCGCGGCCCGCGATCTATGATTTGCGAACGCAAATAATAGTAACGCGTTACTTAAGTCCACGGGCAGAGAAAATTTTCTTCTCTTAGGCCCCAATCCTGGCGGATAATCACGGCTTCTCATTGAACGCCGACAAGTTAATTAATCGCCTGATTCGTTGGATTCTTTTGCTGGTCGTCGCGCTCTTCTTTTTGAGCGGACGGTGGGCAAACGCCGATCCGGTAGGAGACTTTTTCAAGAGAATTGGCCGCTCAATTTCGAAGACTTTCCAGCCCCAGCCGGCGCGCCCTCAACCCAGGAAATCGACGCGGGCCTCCCGGCGACCCACTTCCCGAGAAACAAATGCCCCCGTGCCGGGGCCGACTGCACTCGAAGGACCATCAAAGCCGGCTAAAGAAGAGAAATTGACTCCCACTGTGCTGCGGGCTTCAGTCGCGCCTGCGGAAAAAGCAAAACAAGATATGCGCTATGGAATTCCGGTCCCAGGCCAGAAAGGCATGGTCACAAATCCTTATTCACCGGACGGGAATTACATCGATGTCAGCGGTTTTGCCCCCGGGTCCGCTGTGAAAGATCCTTACACGGGAAAGATTTTCCTAGTGCCGTAAATTCATTTATTCGATCGGGCTTGTTCATTTCGATCGACAGAGAGATCGGAGGTTCTGAGAATAGCGATCAGAATTCAGCCATATTTCGGAAATAAGGAGAGCACATTATGAAAGAATTTGAGGGAAAGGTTGTGTTGATAACTGGCGGAGGATCAGAAATCGGCCGCGCGACGGCGATCGCAATGGCCGAAGTCGACGCCTAGGAGCAGTGACTAAAGCCATGTTGAGAGTTGAGAGACTTGGCATTGAAAATCGAAGCGGACGGTGCGTACAGGTAAGAAGACTTAAGAATTAAAAAGATGCACACCGCGCCGGACCGGCCTGCTGATAGCGAATCGTTCCGGAAATCGCTAAAGTAATCATTCGTGAGCCGAATTGTTTCGCTCGTGCCTGCTGCGACTGAGATCGCAGCTGCGCTTGGATTAATGGACGACGTGGTCGGTGTCTCGCATGAATGCGATTTCCCAGCAGAGGCTAGCAAGCGTCCGCGCGTAACGCATTGCCCGGTACACAATGCGGGACTGACCAGCAAAGAAGTGGATGAATGGGTGCGCCGCGTTCTGCGCGACAACGCCACTATCTATACGATCGATGAGCCGCTTGTGCACAAGCTGCGGCCAGACGTAATTCTGACGCAAAAGTTGTGTGACGTATGCGCCGTCGGTTATGGAACAGTCGCGCAGCTGGCCGAAACTCTGCCGGGTCCGCCGCGAGTTGTTAATCTGGAACCGTCGAGTCTGGCGGATATTTTCGAAAATATCCGAGAGGTCGCGGCAGCGTGTGGTGTGGCGGAACGGGCGGAGGTAGTGATTGCCAATTTATCAGCGCGCCTGGCGGCGGTACGCGAGCGAGCGGCGCAGATCGCCGATCGACCACGATGTTTTCTGATGGAGTGGGTGGATCCGCCGTTCTGTTCCGGGCATTGGGGGCCGGAGCTGGTTGAGATCGCCGGCGGACACGATCCGTTAGGCCGCAAGCATCAGCCGTCGGCGCAGATCGATTGGCAGGACGTAATCGAGGCGCGCCCCGATATTATCGTGCTCGCGCTCTGCGGCTACGATGTCGCTCTTGCGCGGCGGGATTGCGAATTGCTCCGGCGCTTTCCTGGATTCGATTCGCTTCCGGCGGCGCGGAACCAGGAAATTTATCTCGTCAATGCCAGCGCTTACTTCGCACGGCCTGGGCCGCGCATCGTCGACAGTCTCGAACTGCTGGCGGGAATTCTCCATCCAGAAGAGTTTTCACAATTTACCGGTAGTTCATTCATCCAGAGATGTTCGCCACTTCCGCATGTCGTGGACATGTCCCCAAGTGATCGTTGACCACGCCGGTTGCTAGCATCAACGGTGGCGCCGCCGGATCGGAGCTAACCGCGCTGAAAATTCTCCGAAGTTTCACTGCGCGCGCAACGCGACCATCGGATCCACCTTCGTAGCACGTAGCGCCGGGATGTAGCTGGCCAACATCGCCACGCCCATCAGGACAAGTGAGATGCTGAAAAACGTTACCGGATCGGTCGTACTTACGCCAAAGAGCAGGCTTGCCATCACCCGTGTAAGCACAAAAGCCGCGACCAAGCCAATGACCACACCTATCGCGACGAGCTTCAAGCCCTGTTTCACCGTCATCTTCAGAACGTCGCTACGTCGTGCGCCCAAGGCCATCCGGATGCCGATCTCGTGGGTCCGTTGCGCGACCGAGTAACTCATCACGCCATAGATGCCGACCGCGGCGAGCATGAGCGCGAGAGTGGCGAAAATCCCAAGCAGCATCGTGCTGAAACGTTGTCGAGCCACGGCACCTGCCACGATATGCTCCATCGTGTCGATGTTTGAAACCGGCTGGTCCTTGTCAACGGCCCAGACAGCATTCCGCAGCGCTGTCGCGAGACTCATCGGCTCGACGCGGGTCCGCACGACGAGAGCATTCGGCGCGAGAGATTTGAGTTGCCGGTAGCTCATGTACATCTGCATCTTCGGTGCAGCGAGAAAGTCATTCTGCCGTACATCTTTGACCACGCCGATCACGTCGCGCCAGGGCGAATCCGACGCAGTTGAGCCCGGCTTCAGGCGTTTGCCGATCGGATCCTGCCCCGGCCAGAAATGTTGCGCCAACTTCTCACTTACGACCACCGTGTAGCCGGTTTCGGTGGTGTCCTGGTCGGTGAAGTCACGTCCGCGCACGAGCGGAATGCCCATCGCGCTGAAATAACCCGGCCCGATCGCGCGATAAATCACGTCCATCTGCTGATCGGTCGGCGGATCTGGAATCCCTTCGACTGCGATGTACATCGAATCGCCATTGTAAGTGAGCGGCAGGTTGCCGGCGAGCGCCGCCGACTCCACGCCGGGCAGCGTATTCACGCGGCGAAGAACTTCGTCCAAAAACGGAATGCGGTGTTCTTTGTCCGGGTATTTCAGTTCAGGCAGATCAATCTTCGCCGTCAGCAGATGATCTGCGCGGAAACCGGGATCGACGTTCCGCAGGTGAAGGAAGCTATTGATCAACAACCCGGCGCCGATGAGCAGCACAAAGGACACGGCCACTTCCGCAATCACGAGCAAGCCGCGGAGCCGCGCTCCCTTGCTACCCCCCGCCGCGTCACGGCCACCTTCATTGAGCGTTTCATTGAGGTTGAAGTTCGACGCCTGAGCGGCTGGCGCGAGGCCGAAGACGAGGCCCGTGACAACCGCCACCAGCGCAGTGAAGACGAGCACGTTCGCATCGATGCCGATCGAATCAGCCTGCGAGATCGTGTCGGGAATGAATGTCTTCAGAATTCGGAGACCCGCGAACGCGAACATCAAACCGACCGCGGCGCCCAGCAGGGCCAGGAGCACACTTTCGGTCAGGAATTGTCTCGTTAGGCGGGAACGGCTCGCGCCGAGTGCCAGTCGCAGCGCGATCTCCTTTTGTCGCACGGCGGCCCGCGCGAGAAGGAGATTCGCCACGTTCGCGCACGCAATCAGAAGCACGAAACCGACTGCTCCTAGCAGCACGAGCAACGCCGGGCGAATGTCGCCCACGACTTCCTCGTGCAACGGATTCACCACGGTGCCGATGCGCAGGTTCTCCTTGGGATACTGTTGTGCGAGGCGCGCGGCGATGGTCTCCATCTCCGCTTTCGCCTGCTTAAGCGTGACACCGGGTTTCATCCGCGCGATGACTTCGAGGTAATGATTTCCGCGCGACTGCGCTTCCTCGCTCGGAAATGCAATTGGGACCCAGAGCTGGTCCTTCCAGTTGTCGAAGCCTGGCAAATCAATGCCCGGCGGCATCACGCCGACGACAGAGTAGCTTTCGCCGTTCAGGTTCAGCGCCTGCCCGATGATTCGCGGATCGGAACCGAATCGCCGCTGCCAAAGACCATGGCTGAGAATCACGACATGTGCTCCGGGCGTATCTTCCCGCGGCAGAAATCCGCGACCGAGACGCGGCTGCACGCCTAACAAGTCAAACAGATTTGCCGAAACACGCCGGCCATCCAGACGTTCCGGTTCACCAACGCCGGTGAGGTTAAAGTTTTTCGGCGCCATCGCGGCCATCCCCGTGAAAACTGTGTTCTGGCCGCGCCAATCAAGGAAGTTCGCCGGCGACGGCGTGTTCTTTGGGAAGCCGAGATGGGTCGCGTTCTCCCACAACATGACCAGCTGCGCCGGATTCTTATACGGCAGCGGCTGCAGCAACACGGTGTTGACGACGCTGAAGATCGCGCTGTTCGCGCCGATCCCGAGCGCCAACGCCAACACCGCCACACTGGTGAAGCCGGGATTCTTCCGCAGCGTTCGCAGCCCGTAGCGTAAGTCTTGTGCGATATCTCCCATAATGCTTGTTTTCGTATCCGTTCCCATCGCGACAGGGTTTTGAGGAACGCGGCGCTCCACTTGTTTTAATTCCCGGCCTAACGACTCCCATTGCGCTTCGTCTTCGGTCGCACCGCGATCTAGCTCCTGCTCGTATCCATCCTGCAGATGCTGCGACAGCTCCTCGATAATTTCGAGCTCGCGCGCCGGCGAGAGACCTAGCCCCGCAAGACGGGCTCTGACTTCGGCTTTCCAATCAGGCATACTGGATTCCGGTGATTCGACCGATTGCTTCCACGAACTCGAGCCATCCGTCGCGCTGGCTGGCCAGGATCTTTTTGCCAGCCGGCGTGAGGCGATAATAACGCCGCCGCCGTTGCCCGGCCTTTTCCACCCAGCGGCCGCGAATCCATCCCCGTTTTTCGAGCCGATAGAGCAGGGGATAAAGTGAAGCGACATTAAACCGAAGGGCGCCGCGCGATCGCAACTCGATCAACTGACCGATGTCGTATCCATGCCGCGGCCGATCCTCTACGAGTGAGAGAATTAGCAACTCGGCGCTGCCTTTCTTCAGTTCACGATCCAAATCTGGTGAGGCCATATATTGTTAAGACATGTATGCTGCAGAAATATACAGGTCAAATAATAATTTTTCCGATCCCCCTCCGCCACACTGAATGTTGAAAAGCGGTCGCGTCTAAACAGGCAAGGAATACCTGTGTTAGGCTCGCATCCATTTGGGGGGTAGGTTCTACGAAGATTTGCCGGAGCGTTGCGTTGCGACGTCGACGATTGGGCTTTACCGATCTCGACAAACCGCAGCCGTCGGTGAAAGTTCGAGGTCCTATGCCTGAGAAAGTTGTCTTCGCGTGACGCGCCTGCGATCCTCTCTTGGCTGGATTTGCGCGGCGGTTGACCTGGCACTCTTCGAAGTGTTGCTCGCTCGCGGCGTTTTCTTTGGTGTCGCGCATGTCGCGAGTTTCGCGATCGCAACGCTCACCGGACTTGCGCTGATCCGCGGCTCGCTAATAGACCGTGCATTCATTGGGATTACAGCGGCTGCGGCATTGCTGCTGCGGGGTGGTGTGCTTGCCATGTTCGTTAAAACCTTTCACGTGCCTGCCGCGTGGGCGATTCTTCCGGCGATTGCTGTATCCGTTGCGGCGATCAAATGTGGCGCTTCTCTGGAAAACGTTTCGGCCGAAAATCGCTGGCGTACTCTCGCTCTGGCCGGTGCTGCTTATCTGGCGCTGCTGCGGTTGGTTTATCTCGGGCAGGCCGAGCTTCTCCCGGAGGAAGCGTATTACTGGAACTATGCAAAGCACATGGACTTCGGCTATCTCGACCACCCGCCGATGGTCGCGTGGCTGATCGGTGCGGGGACGTTGCTTTTTGGCAACAACGAGTTCGGCGTCCGCATCGGCGCGTGGCTCTGCTGGCTCGTCACGGCTTTCTTTACATTTCGGATCACGCGGAACTTGCTCGATGAGACCACGGCTTGGTGCGCCCTTTCACTCGTCAGTGCGCTGCCGTTTTTTTTCGGGGTCGCATTCATCATCGCGCCGGATTCGCCGCTCACAGCGTGCTGGGCGGCGGCGCTTTTTTTCCTCGAACGCGCTCTCGTTGCGCAACAACGCGGCGCGTGGCTCGGCGTTGGGATCGCCATGGGGCTTGGAATGCTTTCGAAATATTCCATCGGACTAGTGGGGCTCGCTGCGGGACTTTTTCTTCTCGTCGATGCATCTTCTCGCCGATGGTTTTTGCGATGGGAACCGTACGCGGCGACGCTGCTCGCGTTCGCTTTGTTCTCGCCAGTGATTCTGTGGAACGCTCAGCATGATTGGGCGTCCTTTTCCTACCAGGGGGCCGGACGCGCAGGTGCCGACCCGCGATTCTCAACGGACGAGTTGATCCTTTACATCGCTGCCCTACTCACGCCGACGGGACTCGCTGGTTTGCTGATCTTTGCATTCCTGAAAAATGCCGATACCGCGGTACGTGCGCGACAGATGCTTTTCATGAAAGTCTTTACGGCGGCCCCGTTCGCAGTGTTTGCCTTTTCTAGCCTGCGCCATGCGATCAAGCTATGGTGGACGGGGCCGATCTGGCTGGCGGCGCTTCCGGCACTTGCGCTTGGCCTTTGGCAGTTTCGTCAACGCACGAGCGATCGATGGGTACGCGCGTCGTGGCTGCCTACCGTAATGATTTGCGCGCTGGCGTATGGAGTTTTTTTCCACTACCTCGCGCTGGGGCTGCCCGGCATCGGCTACAGCACCCAAATGAATCTGCTCCCAGTCGGCTGGCGCGAACTCGCGCGGCAGGTGGAGTTGGTTGAGAAGGGTGTCGAAGACGAGATGAAAATGAAGCCACTCGTCGTCGGCATGGACCGCAATTTCATTTCGAGCGAAATGGCGTTTTACGACAAGGACGAGTCCCCTGGGTTTCTCGATACCGCAGGGATCAATCTCTTCGGAAAGAACGCCGTCATGTACCAGTTCTGGTTTCCGGCCAGAGAGCAGACTGGGAGGGCGATCGTGCTTGTTGCATTCAATGAAAACGATCTTACCCGCAAGGCAGTGGCTAAACATAGCGAACGGCTTGGGCCGGTGGTGCGAGGGGATCTCGCCCGTGATGGCAAGTTTATCCGGCACTACTTTTATCGCGTCGCGTACGGTTACGATTCGGATCGAAAGAGCGACGATCGCGAAAAGAGCGAGAGCCTGGATTAGAATGGGTGGATCGGGCAACTTACCCAACTCACTCAGCAACCTGCCGGGATGTGCTGCCATGCTTCTCCGGCTCGCCTGGATAAATCGCGGACGACGACTTCGCGAGATTTAGATTGTCAGCCGGCAAACCTCCGCGAATAGTCGGGACATCCATGAAGCCTCGTGGCGAGGACGGATTGATCGACATACCGAGCAATCACTCGGTGGACAAGACAGTCGAGAAGCTGAAGGGGATTCTGCAGGCAAAGAACATCACGCTATTCGCGCTAGTCGATCACAGCGGCGAGGCGGCAAAGGCGGGAATGAAAATGCGTCCGACCAAGTTGTTGATTTTCGGAAATCCAAAGGGCGGCACTCCCGTGATGTTGGCGGCGTCCAGAATTGCGATCGATCTTCCGCTCAAGATTTTGATCTGGGAAGATGCTCAGGGCAAAGTTTGGGTCACTTACAATAACCCGGCCTATTTGCAGGAGCGGCACGGTTTGCCAGAGGAACTGTTGCCGAACATCAGCGTGATTGAAGTGTTGGCGAAAGCTGTCGCGGAGTAAGCCACGCGATTTCGCGGATCATGTTGCCGGCGCGGCGTGAACGCAGGGCACGCATTCTCGGCACCTCTCAGGAGGTGTGACCGAGCTTGACGATCAAGCGTTCACAAGTTCACATCGGCCGTGGTGTTGCGATTCGTTCTCGGATTACTCGCGATTTTCTGTTTGGTCGGATGTGAAAAGCACAGCGGCGAAGCAGTCGTGCTTACGAAAGAGCATATCGCGGCTGCACCGCCAATCAGTAAGACGTCGCCCGCCGGTTCCCCGGCGAGTCCAAATGAAATTTCAACCAGCGCCGGGGAGCTGCGTCCAATCGGCGATCACGAGATCACGGTGGATGGGTACGTCATGAAACCAGAGGTGCGTGGCACGAGTCGCGATCCACGCGCGTTGAAGGACGAACAGTGGCGCGTAAAAGTTCGAATGATTCATGATGGGCGCACGTTCAACGTTCAGGCGGAGCAAGGCCAATTCGACAAACTAAAAAGGGGCGACTTGGTACAGCTCAGATACCGGCTCGGAAAATACACGAAGATTGTCTGGGGCGCGGAGATAGATGAAACTAAGAAGTGAGAAACGACCGTCTCGAAACCGGAGTTTGGATTTCTTAGCGCGTGCGTGATGCCGGCACTATCGCGCCCTCGCGCGCGCAACGAGAAGAACGTCGCGGCCGACGAGGTAAAGGAGGGCGCACAGCACGGCGAAAGGAAGCAAGGCGAGCAGATCGGCAGATGGGCCGTTGAGGAATGGATTGTGAGCCATTTGCCATTCCTCAATTCGCTGTCCCATCGCGGCTAGGGGGCCTACCAATTCCTTTGCCGCGATCACAATTCCCGTGATTGCACCACCGGCGATGTAACCGGACGCAAGCAATACGCCGGGGCTTTTGTCGCCTTCAGCAGTAAGCTCCGCCTCGGAAAGATTTCCGTGGCGAAATTTTACTCGCAGATAACGATCCACGAGCAAGCGAACCATTCCGCCAATGAAGATTGGACTTGATGAAGCGAGCGGAAGATAGACGCCGACGGCAAAGGCAAGCGACGGAATGCCGCTCATTTCGAGAACGATGGCGATCATCGCGCCGAGCAGGACGAGCGCCCATGGCAATTTCCGGCTGAGGATACCTTTGATGATATAAGACATCAAAGTGGCCTTGGGCGCATCGAATTTTGTTACGGTCGATCCATCCGGACGGACCTTGTGCGTACCGTTAATTCCGGGATCCACAAGGTAAACGGGAACGCCTTCGTTGTTTACCAGATAGCGCTGGGCGGGGCCGCCTTCGGGGTCGGTTCGTTGCCAGGCGCGATAAGTATTTTGATCGGACAGTCCTTGCAATCCTCGCACTTTTTCTGGTCGGCCCATTTCACTGGCTGGCGCGCGCAGTTCCGGTGTGGTCATTGGCACGTAGACCGTGTAGGCGTTGTTAAGGAACAAGAGCACGAAACCAAGCGTGAGCGCGGAAGCGAGCGCGCCAAACAGGATCGCGATTTGTTGAAATTTCGGGGTCGATCCAACCAGAAATCCCGTTTTCAAATCTTGCGACGTCGTGCCGCCGTTGGACGCGGCGATACAAACAATTCCGCCGATCGAGAGCGCAGTCACAAAATAATTGGGCGTGGTCCAGCCGATGATGAGAAACACCAAACACGTGAGCAGCAGCGTCGCTACGGTCATTCCTGAAATCGGGTTTGAAGACGAGCCGATCTCGCCTGTCAATCGTGACGACACGGTGACGAAAAGAAAGCCAAAGACGACAATCAAAGACGCGCCGAGCAGATTTCCGCGCAGATGCATTTGCGGCACAGCCATGATCACCGCGATGATGGCGAGGCAACCGATAATCACCACGCGCATCGACAAATCGCGATCGGTACGCGGCGCATGTTCGCGCGGACCGTGATGACCGCGCAAATCCGCCAAACCACCCTTCAATCCGCCCCAGATGGTTGGAATCGAGCGAAACAGACTAATGATTCCACCCGCTGCGACTGCGCCCGCACCGATGTAAAGAATGTAAGCACCGCGAATGTCGTCAGGTCCCATTTCACTGATCGGGATTGTCCCGGGCGCGATCGGCATCGTCGCGTGTTCGCCGAAAAATTTGATCGCCGGAATTAAAACGAGATAGGAGAGCACGCCCCCGGCACACATGATCGACGCGATCCGCGGTCCAATGATGTAACCGACGCCGAGCAGCGCGGGCTCGATGGTGGCTGAGATCGAGCCGCCTTTGAATGGAGCTCCAAAAATCTTCGTCGGCGTGTCTTTCCACATCCTGAAGGCGCCCATCGCGGCTTGATACAGGAACCCGATGCCGAACCCGCTGAAAATTACTTTGCCGCCGCTTGCGGCTTCTTCGTTAACTATCTGAGCGTTCGCGGTCGTATGAGTTTTGTCCGCCACGGCGAGCGATTCCTTGGAAGCGGCTGCCTTGAGAACTTCGGCGCAGGCTGTGCCTTCCGGATATTTCAGAATTCCATGCTCAGCAACGATGAGCGCGCGACGCAGAGGAATCATCATCAATATCCCGAGCAATCCGCCCAGAACCGCCACGAGCATCACGCGGGCAATTTCGAGATCAAAACCGAGGATCAGGATCGCAGGCATTGTTACGCCGAGACCGAAAGCGATGGACTCGCCCGCTGAACCGGCGGTTTGGACGATGTTATTTTGCAAAATATTGGCATCACGGAAACCGAACTTCGAAACCAAACGAAAGATCGTGATGGAAATGACGGCGACCGGAATAGACGCGCTTACGGTCAATCCGACTTTGAGGACGAGATATAGCGACGACGCACCGAAAACCATTCCCAACAACGTGCCGGTGATTAAGTGCGGCCACGTCAACTCCGGCAATTGCACGGACGCCGGAATGAACGGTTTGAAGTTGGCCGCCAGCGGATTGGTTGGTCGCGCGCCGACGATGTCGGGATATTCCTGCGGTGGATTCTCCGTACCGACGGTTGTCATTGAGAAAGCTTTGAGAAAATGCGCCAAAAGCGCAAGCCGAATGATGGAGTCCTTGCAATTCCCTCCGTGATTGATAGCAATGGAAAAGTGAAAAAACGCTGGAACTGGTCGCTGTCGGTCGGATTTCTGTTCGTGCTGGCCGGTTTCCTCAGCTACCCATTGTTCGCGCGCTTTCCTATCACCCGGGATTTTCCATGGGCAAACTTCTTGTTATTTGGCTTTGGTGGAATTTTTCTTCTCGTCGGCTTGGTCCGCGCTTTTGGTAAACCGCAGCTTTATCGCGGCAAAATTATTGGCGCGATCCTGGCCGGACTAAGCGTTGTAGTCTTTGGTTTCTTTTCGTATCTGATCTTTTACGAGCTGCGGCAGTTGCCATCGTCAACTGCAGCGCCGCGCGTCGGCGAGAAAGCGCCGCCATTTACATTGCCGGACCAAGATAACGACCAGGTCTCGGTCGCCGATCTTCTCGCAGCGCCGGCGTCGAGCGCGTCAACCGCGAAGGCGAATGCGGTGCTTCTGATTTTTTATCGCGGGTTCTGGTGACCGTTGTGTAACTCCGAGTTGCGGAGTTTTCAGGATAAGCTTTCGGAGCTCGAATCGCGTGGCATTCGCGTCGTCGCGTTGAGTGTCGACGCGCCGGAAATCAATCGCCGCCAACGGCAAAAACTGCATTTCACTTTCACGTTTCTTTCCGATCCAAAGGCGGAGGTGATTCGGCGTTACGACCTGCTGCATGCCGGCGCCGGGCCGAAGGGGACTGATATCGCTCGCCCGGCTGAATTTCTAATTGATTCCAACGGGATAACTCGCTGGTTGAATCTCACGGGAAACATAGCCGTGCGCGCGCGCCCCGAACAGGTGTTGGAAGCTTTTCACGAAATGGAGCAAGGCGGCACATCTACCGCCCAATGATTGACGGCGCTTGGCAGAATCAATAACTTCAGCGCGCGTGCATCCTGAATTGGAACAACTGCTCGTTCTTCAAGATCGACAACAAAAGATCAAGCAGATCCAGACCGAAATAGAGACCGTGCCGCTGCAACGGAAAAGCCTTGAAGCGCAATTGGCTTCGAGCGCGGCAGGAGTTGAAGCGCTCAAACAGCGGGGACGACACGTCGAAATGGACCGGAAGAAACTTGAGCTCGACGTGGGAACCCGCGCCCAGACGATCGCGCGGCTCAAGACCCAGCAGTATCAAACACGCAAGAATGACGAGTTCCAGGCAATGGGCCACGAGATCGAGCGTTATGAAAACGAGATTCGCAAAATCGAAGACGAAGAGCTCGAACTGATGGTGGAGGCCGACAAGGTTAAGGCGGAACTGGGCGCGGAGGAAAAGAAGGCCGCTACCGTCAAGGAATCGATCACCCGGCAGACGAAGGATCTCGAAGCGAAATCAACGACTTTGGAGTCACGGCTGGAAGAGCTGACAAAAGAGGCTGCCGAGATCGGTGGTAAGATTGAGGAGGATTTACTGAGCCGGTTCGAACGTCTTTTCAAAAGTAAGGGCGACGCTGTTATTGTCGCGCTCGAACACGAAGTTTGCACCGGCTGCCACATGAAAGTGACAACGCAAACTGCGCATCGAGTCAAAGCGGGGAAGGAAATCGTGAGCTGCGAAAACTGCGGGCGCATCTTGTACGACGCCGCGTAAAATCGGCATCTTGTTCTCTAGGGGCAGGCGGGTCGCCTGCGGAATTTAGGAATGCGGCCGACACGGCCGCCGCTACAGCTCATACATTAAAGCGAAAGAGAATCACGTCGCCGTCGCGGACGACGTAATCTTTTCCCTCACTTCGCAGCTTTCCAGCTTCACGGGCTTTGGCGTAGGAACCAAGAGCGACCAGATCATTGTATTGAATCGTTTCCGCGGCAATAAAACCACGCTCGAAATCGGAATGGATAACGCCGGCGGCGGCGGCCGCTTTGTCGCCGGCGTGAATTGTCCATGCGCGCGTCTCCTTTTCGCCAGTCGTGAAAAACGTGCGCAGGCCAAGCAGATGATAGACGGCGCGAATGAGCGCATGCACGCCGCTGTCTTCCACACCGACACCACGCAAATATTCCATCGCCTCGTTTTCGCCAAGATCGACGAGTTCACTCTCAATCTGCGCACTGATCACGATAGCTTCAGTTGCGAAATGGTGCCGCGCATAATCCTCCACCGCGCGAACATGCGCGGCCGCGCTGGAGCCGGCGTCGCTGACCGCGGGCTTGCTGGATTGAAGCGATCCATTACGGCCGAGATCAGCGTGCGCGGCTGCTACTGCGAGATCTGATTCCGCCACGTTGCATGCGAAAATTGTGGGTTTTGACGTGAGCAAAAAGAATCCGCGCGCGATTGCCTTTTCTTCCGGAGTCAATGCGGCGGTGATTGCCGGCCTTCCCCCGTCGAGATGCGGCAATAGTTTTTCGATGATTGCGCTTTCAACTTTCGCTGCCTTGTCGCCTGCGCGCACTTCCTTCTGCAATCGATCGTGCCGTTTCTGGAGCGACGCCAGGTCGGCGAGCACAAGCTCGGTATTAATAACTTCGATGTCGCGAATTGGATCAATCGACGCGCTGACGTGATGAACATCGCTGTCTTCGAAGCAGCGCACCACCTGCACGATCGCGTCAACTTCGCGGATGTGATGCAAAAATTGATTGCCTAGTCCTTCACCTGCGCTTGCGCCTTTGACTAGGCCGGCGATATCGACAAACTCGATCGCGGTCGGCACGAGCTTCTGCGAATGTGAGATTTCCGCTAATTTTGCCAGGCGCGCATCGGGCACGGTGACGATTCCGAGATTAGGATCAATCGTGCAAAAAGGATAATTTTCCGCCGGTGCCTTGTGCGTGCGGGTCAGCGCGTTGAAAAGGGTGGATTTGCCGACGTTCGGCAATCCGACAATTCCGGCGCTCAGCATGATTTTCTCTGTAGCGGCGGAGTATGCCCGTCGCAAATTATTGGACGAGTGCGACCCTCACAACCGTTGCTCCAGAAGCAATCGGGCCGGCGGGATTTGAACCAGCGACCTGTCGCCGCGGCGGCCGCACTAGGGATTCAACCTATTGAGTTCATCGCGACCTCGCCCTGATTTGTAATACCGCTCCTTTCTAGCGGCTTGGGCGCGGTTCGAAAAGCTCTCACTGTGCAGCAAAATCCATGGAATGCCGTGGCGTGTCGCTTTGGAGTGACCGGCATTATGCCGCCGGAGACGGTCAGCGAGGTTTTCACATGATCCAATGTAGCGGCGACCTGTCTTACTGCTTCGAAGAACATAGACGTAGAACATAGAAGATGGAGCTCTAGTCGCCCCGCGTTCTTCGAAATCGGGCCGGCGGGATTTGAACCCGCGACCTCTTGAACCCCATTCAAGCGCACTACCAAGCTGTGCTACGGCCCGTTTGCGAAGTTTGACTATCTATTCGCTCGACCAGCTCGTCAAAAAAGCGTCGATTAACTGGGGCAGTTCGTTACTGTAGCCGCCTTCCAAAATTGCCGCTGTGGGGATTCCGATAGTGCGCAGCCATTCTCCGAATTTCGCAAAATCTTCCAGCTCCAGCGTCATTTGGACCAGAGGATCGCCAGAGTAAGCGTCGAAGCCTGCCGAAACCAGCAACAGATCGGGCTTGAACCTTAAGAGTTTTTCCAGCGCGTGTTCCGCAACATTTACATGCTGGGCTCGGGGAGTGTGCGGTGCCACCGGATAGTTGTCGACGTTCGCAAACGATTTTGCGCCTGTTCCGGGATAAGCTGGGAACTGATGGATGGACGCGAACACAATCCGCGGATTGTGCGCGACGATCGCTTCGGTGCCGTTGCCGTGATGCGCGTCGAAATCCCAAATCGCCACGCGTCCAGCGCCATTCTCTAAAGCATCAAGCGCCGCGATTGCGACGTTGCTGAAGTAACAAAATCCCATGGCGCGGTCACCGGTCGCGTGATGTCCCGGCGGCCGCATCAGACTGAAAGCCCGCCTACCGCGGAACGCCGTTTGTGCTGCATCGATCGCCGCGCCAGCCGAACGTAAGGCGTGTTCGTAAATGTTTCGATACGCAGGCGTATCCGCGTCGAAATCGTGGCTGGCATTTTTGATCCGTGTGAGATGTTCTGGCAAATGTGCCCCTAGCAACTTGATTTCATCCGGTGCGATTGGCTCGCGCCATTTCCAATCCGGATGTCGATCTCTCAATGAAGGCGCAGTGGTCGCAATGCGTTCCGCTCGTTCCGGATGTCCCGGACTGGAATACTCGAGGCAACGTGCGTCATGAAAAATGATCATCGAGGAATTCTTGGCGCACCGCGCCGGACGAAGTGGGCGCTACGGATTGGGCTGTCTCGCAACCGCATTTCGGTTCCGCCTGGCCCGCTGGGATTAGTTCGTCCTATCGTTTGATGTCCGGCAGGTGGAACGCTGGCCGCGTCGCCCGCAAGGCCAGAGCAGCAGCTCGATTATCCTCTTACGACGTAGTGCCCGCGGATCCAGACTCTCTGGCCGTTGACCCATCTCCAGTGTCCCGGCCTCCAGACGTAATAGGTCCGCCCGACGTAATACCCAGGGCCGCGAGTATAGTACGGCCGATCGCCAACCGCGACCGTGACGGAGCCTGGGTAAGCTGCATACCCTGGACCGTAACCGGGTCCGTACCGGCCACCGCCGTAATACGACCGTCCATACCCCCGAGCACCGGCGTAGTACGGGCCATCGCCGTAGTACGGGCCACCGCTGTAATAGCCACCGCCGTAATACGGATCGGCGCATCCGCCTGCGCCAATCATGACAACAACGAACAGGAGCCCGAGAACTGCCCACTTTCGTCTCATTGTGGTTTCGCCGTTACCGGGAGCTGCCTTCGCTTTCCGATGATCAACAGTATTGGTTTTCATACATTCATTATTCGCATTCGACCAAACTTTTGCGCGCTTCCACTGTGTTAACAGTGTCGCGAGCGAATTGCTTAGGATGTCGCTGGCGGGGGATCAAACTGGGCGGCGACGCTCCTTTTTTTTCAAAAAAGAAGACTCCAAAAGATGGACAGTTAAACGACACCCTGATCAAGCATGGCGTCGGCGACCTTGACGAATCCGGCAATGTTCGCGCCAACCACCAGATTACCCGGGTGCCCGTATTCGGCGGCGGTCTCCCACGCGTTTTTGTGGATCGTGGACATGATGTGACGCAAACGCGAATCGACTTCTTCGCGAGGCCACGGCAAGCGCATCGAGTTCTGGCTCATCTCCAGACCGGACGTTGCCACACCACCCGCATTTGCTGCTTTACCGGGGCCAAAAAGGATTTTTCTCTCGAGGAACAGATCGACGCCCGCTGGGACAGTGGGCATGTTGGCCGCTTCGGAAACCAGGTAGCAGCCGTTCTCGACTAGCTTCCGCGCATCGTCGCCGGTGACTTCGTTTTGAGTGGCGCACGGGAATGCACAATCGCATTTGATGCCCCACGGGCGCTGCCCTTCTACATATTTCGCACCCCTGAACTTCTCGGCGTATTCTTTGATGCGTCCCCGCCGCACGTTCTTGACGCTTTGAATCCAAGCCAGTTTTTCTTCCGTGATGCCGTTCTTGTCGTAAATAAAGCCGCTGGAATCCGACATGGTGAGTACCTTCGCGCTACACTCGATTAATTTTTCCACGGTGAATTGCGCCGCATTCCCAGCCCCGGAGACGGTGCAAATTTTACCTTCAATCGTTTCGTTCCGCGTCTTAAGCATTTCCTGCGCGAAATAAACCGCGCCATAACCGGTGGCCTCCGGGCGCATCAGCGAGCCGCCCCAATTACGCGCCTTGCCCGTGAGCACGCCGGTAAACTCATTGGCAAGTCGTTTATACTGACCAAAGAGATAACCTATTTCGCGACGACCTACCCCGATATCGCCGGCAGGCACATCGGTGTGGGGACCGACGTGCCGGAATAGCTCGGTCATGAACGATTGGCAAAACCGCATTACTTCGTTGTCGGATTTCGCCTTCGGGTCGAAATCGGCGCCGCCTTTGCCGCCGCCCATCGGCAGGGTAGTGAGCGAATTTTTGAAAACCTGTTCAAAAGCGAGAAACTTCAGGATGCTGGCGTTGACCGTAGGGTGAAATCGGAGACCCCCTTTGTAAGGCCCGATGGCGCTATTCATCTGGACGCGAAACCCGCGGTTTACCTGGATTCGGCGCTTGTCGTCGACCCAGGGAACGCGGAACTGGATCAGCCGCTCCGGCTCAACAAGACGTTCAAGGATCTTCCCGTCCCGATATTTTTTATTCCGTTGAACGGCGGGTTCGATGGACTCGAGAACTTCGGTGACCGCCTGGAGAAACTCCGGCTCGTTGGGATTCCGCTTTTTGACGATCTCGAGAACTTCCTGGACTAGACCCATAAGGATTTCATTTCTGCAGGTTATTTCCCTCGCGGGCAAATAAAAAGATGGTGCGCGATGAGGGGCTTGAAGATGGAGTATGCCTTAAAAGGGTCCTGCCTTTTGCGCTTCGCCGTCATCTAGAGTGCTTCGGCTTGCTTCCGCACCTTTTCTTTTACCTCGGAATACGAGGGGTCTGAAATTTTATCGAGGAAAGACAACGCTTCAGCTTTCTTGTTCCGCTTCACGCTGACCCGCGCGAGCTGCAAGTAGGCGAAGTTCCGGTTCGTGGAGAGCTCGAGATAATGCTGCCAAGCGACTTGCGCCTCTTTCCAATCGGCGTTCGGCATTCCATAAAACGTTTCCGCGTAAGCTCGGGCATATTCCAGGTCGGTCGGAGCGAGCCGGCTGGCTTCGCGAAATTGAAACAGGGCGCGTTGCAACAATTCCGCAGAATCGATGTTCCAGGCCGCAGTCAGATCACTGCGGAAGATAAATTCGACGTTCCCGAGGTCGAAATGATAATCGGGATTGTCACTTTCGAAGCGAACCGCCAAAAGAAACTGCCGCGCTGCTTCGCGGACGCGGCCCATCCTGAGGTACGCGCCGCCCAACGAGTTGGCCGCTTCAGCATTCTCCGGATCGAGCCGTTGCGCTGTCCGCCAATGTTCGATGGCTGCTTCCGTCTTCCCGTTTTTCGAGAGAAACGCGGCAAGGGCGTTTTGCGCCGGGACAGACTGCGGATGGTCTCGGACGAGCTGGTAGTAGATTTGCTCCACACGCAGACGCTCTTTTGCCGTTACGTTGGGATTCGCGAGCGCCGCCGCTGCCTTATGGGCCGCTTTGATGTCTATCCACGTTTTTGCCCACGCACCAATGGATTCCGCAGGCGCGAGCAAAGGCGTAAAGAGCAGAATGAAGAGCGTGGCGGCAGCCCTCTTGCATTTACTCCGGTTCTTCCACCGGCGGTTGCGGATTATTAGCGTGGCGTCCACCGATGATTGATACGCAGGAGTAAGGTCTGTTGCAAGAAAGCTATCGGAGGATCTATTCAAACAGAGAAGGCTGAAGCGATTCGAAAAAACTGGCGAAATTTGTTTGACAAATACGTCACTGACGTTACGCTCATGTAAATTACCGTTATTAAAATGACTGCAATTGCTTCATCAACGCTCGCTTTGCAAGCCGCGCCGGCGGATCGCGCCGCCGCCCGGGAGGAAGCGCATCGCGAAATGGGAAGAATGAGCGAAGCGATGATAGAGGAAAAGGGCCTGCTCAATCACGCGCAGGCGGCACTGCTGTTGGATGTGAGTACGAAACGTGTCGGGGAACTCGTTAGGCTGGGAAAGCTCACAGACTTCGTATTTCTCGGCCGCAAGTATGTGTCGATGCGAGAAGTTTGGGAGCGGAACACGCAAGAATTAAAAGCCGGTCGTCCACCGCGCTCCGCAGGGCAACGCATCGCTGCACAGTTGAAGGCGGCTGTGAACGCCGATAGCGCACAAGGGTCGCTTGGTGGGTATGCAGGATCGTATTTCAAAAAACAACGGGAAGAAGCGAACGAGAGGCGGCGAGCGGAATTCAGAAAGAAATGGCGCGAAATCCTAGAGGTGAGACGAAATGAACGAAACGAGTGACCGGGATGTTGATCAATGTGTGAGTCTCTTGCGTGCTGCGAAAATTCTTGGTGTCTGCGTTCGCACAGTTCGGCGGGAAATCGATCGCCGACGACTGGCAGCGTTTCGGGTTGGTCGGAATCTGCGCATAAAAATGAGTGAGTTGCGGCGATACATGGACCGGCAGCCGGTGAACGTATGATGTCTTTCGTTTTCAGATCGAAACGGCGGGGTCAATGGAAAGCTGCGCGTTAGCAGATGGTGCGCGATGCAGGGTTCGAACCTGCGACTTCTTGCGTGTGAAGCAAGCGCTCTACCACTGAGCTAATCGCGCGAATTTTCGAGAGCCGACAAAATAGAGCGCGAGAGAAGCAGCGCAACCATTGCCGTGGAATTGTGGCCCAACCCCGAAAGCCTTCGGGGTTGCCCTGCAACGCATCGCATTTTATACAGAAGAATGTCCGAACACAAAATCACTCTCACCTGGCAACGCGGCGACAAGCCGTTCGAGTATCAGAAGTATTCACGCGATCACACCTGGAAATTTGAGGGCGGACACGAAATGCAGGCATCGGCTGCACCTGCCTATCTGGGCAATCCGAAACTTGTTGATCCGGAGGAGGCATTCGTCGCATCGCTCTCGAGCTGTCAGATGCTTACCTTCCTCGCCGTAGCCGCCAAAAAAAAGTTCGTGCTCGACGAATACGTCGATGAAGCCGTCGGCCACATGGACAAAAATGCTGAGGGCAAACTGGCAATCACCCGCGTGACTTTAAAACCGCGGCTAAAATTCTCAGGAGATAAGCAGCCGACCCCGCAAGAGATTGAAGAGATGAATCACATGGCGCACGACCAATGTTTCATCGCGAATTCGGTGAAGACTGAAATCACCGTCGAGACGCAGACGTAACCGCGGATAAGGCGGATGCTGTAGAGGCGGGTGTGTCGCCTGCGGAGCTTAGGAAATGCGGCTGGCACAGCCGCCACTACAGAATTCTCTGCGTTGAATCTGTGTAATCTGCGTTAATCTGTGGCCGAAATAATGAACAAGTCCCCTGACGCCCAGCGCATGGAAAAGATCGTCAGCTTGTGCAAGCGGCGCGGGTTTATTTTCCAGTCGAGCGAAATTTATGGTGGGCTGAACGGCGCCTGGGATTACGGCCCCCTTGGCGTCGAATTAAAGCGCAACCTGAAGAATTATTGGTGGCGCGTAATGGTGCACCAGCGCGACGACATCGTAGGCATGGATGGTTCTATCTTGATGAATCGCGCCGTTTGGAAGGCGAGCGGCCACGAAGAGACGTTCAGCGATCCAATGGTCGATTGTCGATCCTGCAAGGCGCGCCTTCGGGCTGATCAAATAAATGAGAAAAAGGGTGCATTGCAATGCCCGAACTGCGGCGGCAAAGATCTAACCGAACCGCGTCCGTTCAACTTGATGTTCAAGACCTACGTGGGCGCGACTGAAGACGAATCCAGCATCACCTATCTGCGCCCCGAGACCGCGCAATCAATTTTCGTTCAATTCAAAAACGTGCTCGAAGTTTCGCGCAAGAAATTGCCATTCGGCATCGCGCAGATTGGCAAAGCATTTCGCAACGAAATCAATCCGCGCAATTTTACCTTTCGCTCGCGTGAGTTCGAGCAGATGGAACTGGAATATTTTTGCCGGGCGGAGCAGGGGATGAAGCTGCTCGATTATTGGCTGGAAGAGCGGCTCAAGTTCTATGAGAACATCGGCATCGCGCGCGAAAAGTTGCACGCGCGAAACGTTCCTGATGAAGAACGGGCTTTCTATTCGAAAGGAACCTACGACATCGAATACGATTTTCCGTTCGGCCGGCAAGAGCTCGAAGGCGTCGCTTATCGAACTGACTACGATTTGTCGCAACACCAGAAAGCGAGCGGTAAGTCACTGGAATATTTCGATGAGGAAACGAAACAGCGCTTTGTTCCTCACGTCGTCGAACCGAGCGCGGGCGTCGACCGTGCCGTGCTGGCGCTGATCTGCGAAGCATATTCGGAAGACGAAGCGCCGGACGAAAGAGGGAAAATGGAAACGCGCCTTGTCTTGCGTTTCCATCCACGCATGGCGCCGATTAAGTGCGGCATATTTCCGCTGCTCAAGAATAACGAGCAGCTCGTCGCGAAAGCGAAAGAGATTGTCGATCTTCTGCGACAGCACATGAACATTTTTTATGACGAGAGCGGCGCGATTGGGCGTCGCTACCGACGCCAGGACGAGATTGGCACGCCATTCGGCGTGACCGTCGATTTTGAAACGCTGGGGGAAGGAGATCCCAAGCTGCGGGACACAGTGACGTTACGCGATCGCGATAGCATGAAGCAACGCCGCGTCGCAATTGGCGCGTTGGCCAACACGTTACGAGAGGAAATAATGTGAAGCCTTGCAATCGTCGCGCTGTTCGGTTTTGAATACGACCAAAGAACCGGAAGAAAAATAGACGGTTAATGAGCACCTATGGCTGAATACGTCCACGAGCCGATTGCTGGACCGGAAGCCTTCCGACAGACCGGCACCGCAGCAGTGGAATCACAAGCCGCGCTTTTGCTGCTGCTCGGCCGGCAACTGCGGGGAGACGATCAGGCTCTTGCAGCGCGCGCCGCCGCCGGAGACATCTCTGCGGCAATCGAAGCAGTACCGTCCGAGGACCTCGCACAGTTTCCCGTCCCTTCACTGAGGCCCTCGGGTGACCGTGTCGGCGTCGCACTCGTTGAAAAACGCCTGGCGGAGAGGTACGGAGCCAAAATTGTGCGGCGGTCCAGAATGCCGCAGGAAGAGCGGCGGGATGTGTTGGGTGATCTTGCACAGACGCTCTTCGACAGACCGGAGCCGGTTTCTGCCGCGGAATTGATGGAAGCTTCGTTGCGCAGCCCCGATGAGCTGACGCGCGTTGCTGCGGCTGCAGCGTACTTTGAGCTAAGCACGCGCCCGAAACGCCTGATTACCATCCTGGTGCGCGGCACGCGCAGCGAAAATAGGCTTGTGCAGACTGTCGCGGCAACCGCACTGGCGCGCATTGCGCCGGAGCACCCTCGGCTTCGCCAAATGACTCGAGCGAAGATGGCCCGTCCTGAAGGCGAAGCAAGCCACAGCGCATTGCTTGTCCATGGCACATTCGCCCGTAGTCACGAATGGTGGCAGCCCGGCGGAAGTTTCCACAGCTATTTGAAGAACAACGTGCGTTCGGACTTGTACGCCGCCGGTGATCGTTTCGAGTGGTCAGGCGGCTACAGCGATGCTGCGAGGGACGTTGGCGCTCGCGATCTGCGAACCTGGGTGGAAAATCGAAACCTGCAGGGACTCGATCTTTTCGGCCACAGCCATGGTGCGAATGTGATCATGCAGGCGACAAAGTTCGGATTGAGAACGGGCGCTCTTATCCTACTGAGCTGTCCCGTACACGTCCCCAAATACCTGCCCGATTTTGGACGCACAACTAAAGTGGTTTCAATTCGTGTACATCTCGATTTGGTGATTCTCGCTGATCTCGGCGGTCAACGTTTTCGGCATCCGCACATTCACGAGAATGTGCTGCCGATTTGGTTCGACCACGGCGCGTCGCACAATCCGGAGGTCTGGCGTGAACACAACGTCCCCGCTATGCTCTAGCAGCGAGGCATGTTACTTGTCTCCATGGACGTTGCCGCAGCCGCGCGCCTGTACGGCTGGAACATATTATGGCGCTCCACAGGAGCTCGCACCGCAGGGCATGCATTGATCGACGCGCTCGGCACGCCTGACGAGGATATCCAAATGCTGGCCGGGATGTTTCTTGTCCGTGCTGCTGATAAGGCGGAGCCTCTGCTTGAAGAAGCGTTAGCGCGTCGCGAGCATTTGCCTAAAGTCATCACGATCCTCGCTGATATCGGAGACCCAAAATACAAGTCGGAGTTTGATCGACTTACTGAAGATCCCAATCCTGCAGTCGCCGACGCTGCGCGGGATGCGCTGCGCGTGCTTGAGGCACGGCAGGAGCCAGCCACGAGTAATTAATCTGCTGTGATAAACCACAGGTTTGCCAGGTGCGTACCGCACAACTGAGCCGGACGCGATGTACCGACACAATCAGCGAGCCGACGCCGGCGCGCGGTGCAAGACTTCGCGCAGTTGCACCTCGCCGATTTCTAGGTGCAGCGCTCTGCGCGCTACCGCGAGGAAAGTATCCGGCGCGTCCGTGAGTGCCACTTGCAGGTTGGCAGCGCCTCCGCGGGGTGCGCGAAGCGAATGCCGGTCCAAAAGTTGTTCGACCGCTTTTGCGCAACTATGAGCTGAATCGACCAGCTTCGCTTTGCCCGCGAGAAAACGGCCGATCCTATCGGCCAGCAACGGATAATGCGTGCAGCCGAGCACGAGTGTATCAACACCCTCCTGCGCGAGCGGTCCAAGGTAGCGTGCGATCACGTGATCGGTTAGGCTGTCATCGAGCCAGCCCTCTTCGATCAGCGGAACAAGTAGCGGACATGCGCGCGCGGTTACATGAATGTCTGGATTAAGCGAGCGCAATTCCCGTTCGTACGCGCCGCTTTTAATCGTTGCTCGCGTGCCAATCACTCCAATGCGTTTATTTTGCGTGGCTGCGATCGCCGCTCGTGCGCCGGGCCGAATAACGCCGGTAACCGGTACCGGAAGATGTTCTTCCAATTTTCGTAAAGCAACAGAAGACGCGGTGTTGCACGCCACCACGACGATTTTTGCATTTTCCTCGATGAGTATGTCCGCGATCTCGAGGCTGTAGCGCTCAACCGTGCTGGCACTTTTTCCGCCGTATGGAACGCGGGCCGTGTCGCCGAGGTAAAAAATCTTTTCGTTAGGCAGCATGTCGCGCAGCGCCTTGACGACCGTGAGTCCGCCAATGCCGGAATCAAAAACGCCAATCGGACGCGAATCACTCATGCAGCGGGGAACGTGGCGGCGTAGCAGCCAGCCCGCAACCCGATTGTGCCGCGGCTCCTGGCTGAAAGCGCTGGTGCATTCCGGGAGCCACTCGAGAAAAGGACTTGTCATTGTGCAATCCGCAGATGCATTCTTGCGACACGGCTGAGGAACCCAATAAGTCAGTCATCTTCTCTTGATTCGTGGCTGCTTTCAGGGGAGTCCGCGAAATAGATATGACCGAAGCTAACTGATCGAAGGTCCCGATGAAACAGCAACGGCTGCGTCCATGTTTGTTATTCTTGATTAGCGCATGTGGGTTAGTTTTGCGTTTTCCGTTGGCGCAGATTGCAGCGGAGGAAACGCCCGTGCCTTCGCCTACGCCTGCCGTAACAGGCGCAGCCGGAATCTCACCGACACCCCCACCCACGCCCGAGCCTCCTTCCGTGCGCTGGGTGGGAGTGCACAATCGGGCTAAGGAACAACGAGACGTCAACGTTACTTACGCGCAACGCGGCGACGTTATTTGGGTGGATATTATTAATTTCAAGGCTTGGGTGGATTCTCTTGGAGACAAGAAGCCGCCAAATCATGACGTAAAGGATCTCATCCTTTATCTCAATCATATCCCGCTCAAGGGCGTTTCCCCAATTTACTGGCATGAAACAGAGTGGAAGATAGCGCCTTCCGTCAAAACCATAGATACGACGGTCGGGTTTTCTCTCGTCCGCAATGAAAACTCGAAGCCAGGGTGGGCGCATCTGCTAAACGAACCGGTCTTCGTACGGCAGGCGATCGTGTCGGTAGGATTCGAAAATGGCGAGGAAATGAATTCGGAGCTAGCTCGTGACAAGAAGACCGGACAGAAGGATCAGCAGTTTTATTTGACGATTATTCCGAAATTTCGCACGGCGTTCGGCTTGCTCGTTATTCTCGTTGCGCTGATCGCCTTTTTCGCACTGGCTCGGTACACCCATATTATTCGCGATGCGACCGCGCCACGCCGACCGGATGGTCAGCGGCCTTACAGCCTGGCACGCGGACAGATGGCGTTCTGGTTTTTTCTCGTGATCGCGTCCTATTTCTTTCTTTGGATCGTGACCGGAGACATGGATACGCTTAATACCTCGGTGCTGGGATTGATCGGGATTAGTGCTGGCACGGCATTGGGCTCCGCCTTTGTCGACGCGGCCAAACCAGTTCCGGCGGGCCCTTCCGGCAACACGCCCATCGTTGATGTCACGCGGCCACACCTCGAAGTGCTGGCGGAGCTTACGAAACTGCGAGCCGACACCCAGAAAGAGCTGGAGGCGCTTCAGAAAGCTCGCACTTTAATAGCCCCGTCGGATAAGCACGCGCTGGACAACAATGAGCGGCAGCAGAATGAAGTGCGGGAACGGCTCGCGAATTACCGCTGGCAAAGTGCCTACTTCGCATGGCCGACTTGGAAAGGAGTGATGTACGACCTCCTCGCGGAAAACAACCTGATCAGTTTTCACCGCTTCCAGATATTTGTCTGGACACTTATCCTGGGAATAATGTTTGTCGCAAGTGTTTACAATGAATTGGCGATGCCGGAGTTCAGCGCGACGTTGCTTGGCCTGCTTGGGATCAGCGCGGGCACTTATGTCGGCTTCAAGCTACCGGAGACTAAAGTGCAGTAAAGACGTAGGAACAATCCGAAAAGAGCAATAGAACGATGGACGCCGTCTGCGTCGTTCTTGCAATCGCTGCTCACTCTTCGATGATTGCGCATGGCAGAAGTTTCCAAGGCTTACGAACCGCAAGCCGCTGAAGAAAAATGGTATGCGCGCTGGCTAGCGGAGGGCTATTTCACGGCCGATGCCGCTTCCCCGAAGGCGCCATTCTCGATCGTAATGCCGCCGCCAAACATCACTGGTGTGCTGACACTCGGCCACGTGTTGAACAACACCATTCAGGACATTCTCGCCCGGCGCGCGCGAATGCAGGGTTTTGAAGTGCTCTGGCTTCCGGGCATGGATCATGCCGGCATTGCTACGCAGACAGCAGTTGAAAAATGGCTGCGAAAAAACGAGGGAGTAACGCGGTACGATCTAGGTCGCGAGGAATTCCTGCGCCGGATGCTGGAATGGCAGGACAAACATGGCGGCATTATCATCCAACAACTCAAACGACTCGGCTGTTCGGGCGACTGGTCCCGGCAGCGTTATACACTCGACGATGCTTACGTCCGGGCTGTCCAAAACGTTTTTGTCGATCTTTATCGCAAAGGTCTGATTTATCGCGGCCGCCGCATGATCAATTGGGATCCGGCTGCGCAAACGGCGCTTTCCGATGAGGAAGTCATTAACAAGCCGCAGACAGGAAATCTTTACTTCGTCCGCTACGAGATTGTGGAACAGCCCGGGCGTTTTCTCGAAGTCGCAACCACACGACCGGAAACGATCATGGCTGACACGGCGATGGCTTTCCACCCAAGTGACAAGAGGTATGTCGATCTGCTAGGTAAGCACGCATGGCGGCCGCTGGCGCGTGAGAAAATTCCCATCATCGCCGATGAAGCGATTGATCCGGAGTTCGGGACAGGAGTTTTGAAAGTTACGCCTGCTCACGACACGCTCGATTTCGAGATTGGTCAGCGTCACAACTTGCCTGTTGTCGATGTTTTGCACCCTGATGGGAAAATCAATTGTCCGATGGTTCCGGAGTTGAACGGTCTCGATCGATTCGAAGCGCGCAAAAGAGCCGCCGGGTTATTAAAGGAAAAGGGATTACTTTCAAGGACGGAGCCATACGAGAACAACGTCGGCTTCAGTGAGCGGAGCGATGTTCCAATAGAACCGCGCATCAGCGAGCAATGGTTTCTGCGTTACCCGAAAACGAAAGAAGCGCTCGCCGTGGTGCGGGATCATCTCATCCGCTTCTTTCCTTCGTATTGGGAAAAAGTTTATGCTCAATGGCTGGAAAACATTCGCGATTGGTGCATTAGCCGACAGGTTTGGTGGGGACACCGGATACCGGCCTGGTACCGGAAATCTCAAGCTCCAACTTCCGAGTCCCAAATTTACGTCGGAGTTGACCCTCCAGGCGATCCAGAAAATTGGAGACAAGATCCCGACACGCTCGATACGTGGTTTTCATCCTGGCTCTGGGCTTATGAGACGATGGATGAAAAGACCCGGAAGAAATTTTATCCGACGAGTGTGCTGGTGACGGCGCCGGACATTATTTTCTTCTGGGTGGCGCGAATGATTATCGCCGGCCTCGAGTTCAAGCCGGGCAAATCCGAACGTGATGAAGACAACATCCCATTTCACGATGTCTATTTCACAGGACTGATTCGTGACAAGCAGGGCCGCAAAATGTCGAAGTCGCTCGGCAACTCGCCCGACCCGCTGGAGTTGATCGAAAAGTACGGCGCCGACGGGCTGCGCTTTGGTCTCATGCGCATTGCGCCTAGCGGTCAGGACATCCGCTTCGATGAAAAACAAATCGAAGAAGGCCGAAACTTTGCGACAAAACTTTGGAATGCTGCGCGCTTTCGGCAAATGCACGGACCGAGCTATGCCGCGCCGAAGATCGACAATGCGTCGCTATCGATCTACGCCGTAGAAGTTCTTGCTCGATTGAATGAGACCATCGACGCAATTAGCGCAGCTTATCGCGAATATGAGTTCAATACCGTCGCACAGCGCCTTTATGATTTTGTCTGGGGCGATTATTGCGACTGGTTCGTCGAGGCGGCGAAGACTGATATTTTCGGCGACGACGAAGCGCGAAAGAAAACCGCATTGGCAGTGATGGATTTAGTCCTGTCTGCGATATTTCGATTACTTCATCCATTCATGCCCCACATCACCGAGGAGCTTTGGTCGCTCCTCGCTCTTGGAAAAGATTCAATTCAATTCGCCGCGCCTCCAGAAAAGCTGCCGCTGGACGACCTTGATCTTACAAGCATAAGGCGGAAGGTCTCGGCGCTGTATGATGGTGTTCAGGTCGGACGAACCCTGCGGGCTGAAGTCGGGATTCCATCGAACACGAAATCGGACTTCCCCATAAAACCGACTATTCCAGGCGTTGAAGAAGAAATTCCGACACTTTCTCGACTTCTTGGCGCTCAAATGGTTGAAACCATTCAACTCGAAATGCCTGTGGGAACAATAGTTGGAATAAGCAAGATGGGAGAAATTGGGATTAAAGTAGCATCCCGGGATCGTGATGCAGAGCGCGCTCGGCTGGATAAAGAAATCGGGAAGATCGAAAAGGAATTGCGAACGGTCGAGGACAAGTTGAGCGACAAATCCTTTGTCGAGCGAGCGCCCGCCGCTGTCGTAGGAGAGCATCGGCGGCGGCTAAAAGACTTCAGTGCGCAACTGACGAAGTTGAAGCAGGCTCGGGAAGGCCTGAGTTAAACATTATTTTGTGTTCGTCGATCCTGGCCCCACGTTTCTGGAAGAACTCCTTTAGTTCCGGCGTGTAAAGGGTCCCATCGCTCTCGCGGTTCAACTCGAGCCAGACCCGGCCGCGTGAAGCCAGATGTTTGGCGATGTCATCGAGAAAAAAATTCCACTCGGCCACCCCCCAAAGATTGGCGTGTCTGTGGTTGTTGAAGCAAATCATAAAGGCGGTGATGAGATCGAATTTTCCTCCGAGATCGGGAAGGGGATGAAAAGCGCGGATTCGCTGGACCACCCGACGGACGCCGAGGAGACGGGTGATTTCTGCGAACATGGGCACGCGGTCCAAGTCCAGACCAAGTCCGGCATGCCCGAGCGATTGGGCGATGTAGAGGAAGTATCCCGCGCCGCAGCCAAGGTCGAGAATGCGCTTCCTGCGCGCAAAATCGAGCTCGATGTCACGAATGCGGCGAATGTTGATGGCAATCCAGCGGTTGAGATCGAGATATTTCCGCCAATCCTCGGTGGGATTGTTGACCGCGTACCGCTGGCGAATCTGCTCGAAAGTCACAGGGTCGATGGTTTCAATAACGCGCTCCGGCGCGAGCGGAAATCGCTTTGTCCGAATAGATCTGAGCGTGTGCCTTCTCGCGCTGGCCAATCCCTGGCCGCTCAGAAGCTTTTTTATCTTGTGGCTGAATCGCACGCCACACCTTGTAGCACACCGCAACAATTTCAATTAAACTGCTGTTGAGATGAGTCTCTGGAAAAAGCTGCTCTGGCTTGGCGTGTCGGCGTTAGGCGTGGTGGCCATTGCCATTTTGGCGCTCTCGCGCGGCGAACAAATCAGTGCGCTGTGGATCATCGTGGCAGGCCTTTGCGCGCTTTCCATCAGCTACCGTTTTTATAGCAAATGGCTGGCGGCAAAGGTGCTGATGCTTAATGACGGCCGGACCACGCCGGCAATGCTGCAGAACGATGGAAAAGACTATGTGCCGACGAATCGCTGGATGGTTTTTGGGCATCATTTTGCAGCAATCGCCGGTCCCGGGCCGCTCGTAGGACCCGTTCTCGCAGCGCAGTTTGGTTTCCTCCCGGGCACGCTCTGGATCTTGATCGGCGCGACACTGGGCGGCGCAGTGCACGACATGATCATGCTTTTTGCGTCGATCCGGCGTGGCGGTAAAACGCTCGGTCAGATGGTAAAAGAAGAGATCGGGCCCGGGGTTGGTGCGCTTGCCCTGATCAGTGTGCTGGCGATCATGATTATTTTGCTGGCCGTGCTTGCCCTCGTCGTGGTGCAAGCCCTGGCAGAAAGTCCATGGGGCGTTTTCACCATCGCCATGACCATACCAGTGGCGTTGATCATGGGGATCGGTTTGCGTACGGGGAAAGTAAATGTGTTTGCTGTCACGATTTTCGGGTTGCTCGGGCTGGGGTTTGGAGTCTGGGGTGGACAATTTCTGGCGGACTTTCCCGCGATTGAAGCGTGGTTTCGACATGGCCAGAAGTGGCTGGCATGGGCGATCATGATCTATGGGCTGGCGGCGTCGATCCTGCCCGTGTGGATGCTGCTCACACCGCGGGATTATCTGAGCACCTTCTTGAAACTCGGCACGGTAATCATGCTCGCGGCGGCCGTAGTGCTGATCAATCCGACGTTGCAAATGCCGGCGATTACAGAATTCATCGACGGCAGTGGCCTCGTCTTTGCCGGTCCGGTCTTCCCGTTTGTGTGCATCACGATCGCCTGCGGCGCGGTCTCCGGGTTTCATTCTCTCATTGCCTCGGGCACAACGCCGAAAATGGTGAGGCGCGAATCGCGCATACGCAATATCGGCTATGGCGCAATGGTGACCGAAATGATGGTCGCCTTGACGGCGATGATCGCGGCGTGCGTGCTGCAACCGGGCGAATACTTTGCGATTAATACAAAGGGTGCGCCTGCGGAAGTGGTCGCGAAAGTCTCCGCTGCCGGGTTCCCGGTAACTGAACCGGAAATGCACAAACTCGCCACCAATCTCGGTGAGTCCACCATGTTCAATCGCGCCGGGGGCGCACCGACTTTCGCGGTTGGTATGGCACACATGTTCGCTCGCGTTTCGGCCGGCCCAACCGCACTGGGGTTGTGGTACCACTTTGCCATTATGTTTGAGGCACTCTTCATCCTTACGACGATCGATGCAGGAACACGCGTAGGGCGATTTTTACTTCAGGATTTCCTGGGTAACCTCTGGCGGCCACTCGGCAATACGCGCTCGTGGAGCGCGAATGTTTTCTCAAGCGTGTTGCTGGTCGCGGCCTGGGGTTGGTTTTTGTATGTGGGCGTCATCGACCCGCTCGGTGGCATCAATTCGCTTTGGCCGCTCTTCGGACTGGCCAACCAATTGCTCTCGGTAGTCGCGCTCTGCCTCGGCACGACGATTCTGATCAAAATGCATAAGGCGAAATATCTTTTCGTTACCATTTTGCCGCTTGCGTTCATGTGCGTCGTTACGTTTTCAGCTGGTTATCTAAAGGTTTTCTCGGCTGATCCGAGACTTGGTTTCTTGAGCGGTGCGCGCTCGCTTTTGAGCGAAGCAGCCGAAATTGCCGACCCAGCCAAGGCAGCTGACCTGGTGCGGCAGGCCGTCGTCTGGCGTTTCGATGCGTTCGTTGCTATTTTCTTTCTCGCGCTCGTGCTCTTGATCGTAATCGGCTCGGCAAAACAGTGGTGGCAGCTTCTCCGCGGTACGAAGCGAGTAGTTCTGCACGAAAGCGAATTCGTTCCGATCAGTGCCGCGCAACTGGCGGAGTTTTAGCCGTGATGCGCCCGGCCACGGTGCATTCGTAGGAAAACGATGGCGGAAAGCAGCCGCTCTACAACTGTACTTGTTCCGCGCTCTTTGCTGGGATCCAACCACACAAATTATTCGGCAGGGCCGCGTAGACCCAGTCGCCGCGAGTACTCAGGATCTTGACTTCGCTTCCGGGAGGCAACGCCAGCACGCTGTTTGCAGTGTCCGCTGTCGCGAGTCGCGCCTGCACGTTTCTGCCTGTCACGATTGCGAGCGCGCGACCTTTGCTGCCATGGTCGAGTTCATAAATCGCTAAAATCGCGATGACAAAAAGCAAGAGTGAAAAGGTCAACAAAGCGATTATGGTGGCTGATCGACGGCGCGCAAAAATCAATCCGACCACACAAAAAAGTCCCAACCAAAAGGCAACCGCCGCTGTGATGACGTACTGATTGATGCTCGCAAATTGCAGATAACGTTCCGGCCAGCTCTGTTGCATCTCGAGCGCACGCGCCTCGTCACGTGCTATCTGCAAATTGGCCGTAGCTTCGGGATGATGTGGTTCGAGCGCGAGCGCCCGCTCATAATTCAGGATTGCTCGTCCAAAATCACCTGCGCGAAAATAGGCGTTGCCGAGATTGTAAAAAATGTTTGCGCTCCATTGTCCGGAGCGGACAAGCGTTTCGTAACCGGAGATTGCTTCCTTAAAATTGTTCTGCGCGTAATCCTGGTTCGCCTTTGCAAATTCCGCGTCCGATTGTGCAAATACCGGTGATACAACAACAGAGACTGCAAAGGTCGCGCAACAGAAAGCGAGAATGTAGGGCAAGCGTCCTCGCTTGCTTGTCTGGAGGATTTCGCAAACGGGGACGCTTGCGAAACTATTTTCTCGCGTGCTCATGCCCGTAAAGTCTCAATGAACTCCAGCACGTCTCGGCGAATCTCCGGAGAGATCTTTTCCGATCCATTATGCGTCCCGCTGTATTGCCATTCGTCACATTGCTCGAACAGACGACGCAATCGCTCGCGCGAATCGCTGTTGAGTCGGAACGTCTCCGCCGCGGTGTCAACGTCCACCGTATTTGGATCGATCTGGCGGCTGCCGGACGCCAGCGCCGCTTTTACGCGAACAACTCGCGATGCCTCAGCATAATATTCACGTGGCAACGCGTCGCCGCGGTGTAATTTGCGCATCAGTTCGGCAGCTTCATATTGAAGCGCAGCGATGCGCTGTGCCTCGCGATTATCGATTCTGGCTTGCCGAATTTTCCAGCCGATCAACCCAAGCAACGCCAATAGCGGAATCAATTGCGCCGACCAGAAAGTTGGCCGCGCGTAAAGCGGCGTGAAAGACTGCGCCGCTTTGGGCCGCTCCGTCAACTGGTACAAGATATCGTGCGGTTTTGCTGGCGTAGCCACGCTAGTTCGAGGTGACTCCTGCGGGGCCGCGACAGGACTTGCCGCCGCCACTGCGCCACCCTCAACATTGATCGCGATCGGGTCGCTGCGCAGCGTCGCATATTGCTCCTTCACCGGATCGAAGTAGGCAAACTCCATTACCGGCAGGCTTTGTTTTGTCTCGTTCGGCGAAAGCACGGTCTCAAACGTTTTTGTGCCGCTTATTCCAACCTCGTCATCCTTCGCAAACTTGGAAGATGGCGGATAGTTGTGCCAGCCGCGCTCGTCCTCGATGACGGGCGCACCGACACGATCGAAATTGCCGCGCCCCGAAATAGTCGATGTGACAGTAATTGGATCGCCCACCTGCACGCTCTTGGGCTTTGCATCCGTTGTCATTGTAAAGTTCCCAATCGCTCCCGAGAAACCTGGCGGCGCGCTCGGCGGCAACGGTTTTACCTCGAGTGCCACAGGATCGCTCTTGATTTCAACCTCGCGCCGTTCACCGAATTGGCTAAATGGATTGGCAAAGAAAGGATCGGAGAACGGATCGTCCATATTGAACAAGTCGAATGGGGAACGCGCACGAGGCGACCGGCGGCTTCGCGAGACCATCACTTGCGCCTTTGCTTTAACCGGGCCGATCTCAAATTTTCCCGCGCGCGCCGCAGCGATCGCGGTCTTAAATGTAACGACATGGTAAACTCTACCGTCGACTGTCTCCTCGTTCTCTCCGGATTGCTGTAACTTTTGCGCCGTAAATCCCTGCCCAGTAATTTCGGGACCGTCGCTCAACCTTGGATAAGCGCGCGGATCAAATCCGAGTCGAATCTGAACCGGCACCACCTCGCCGACAAAGGCAGTCTTCTTGGGCACAATCAGCTCTGCAAAAACGAGCTTGCCGGCGTTGCCTGGTTGCGCGGCTTGAGTTGGGCGAGAAGCAGAGGAACTGCCAGGCGAATCGGCGACGTTCAGCGTCAACTCCGGTGTCCGCAGCGATTTGCCGCCCACCTGGATTGTCTGCGACGGGATTGTGAAGCGCCCCGTTTGGAGCGGCAGGATTCTGTAGCTGTAAGTCACGCTTGATGTGGTTGTGAAATTGCGCATTTCGAATTGGTGCGAAGTCCCGGTGGCGTGAATCTCCAATCCGTTCACGGCGATGTCTTCCGGCGGTCTCGCATCGCGGGAACCGCTTACCTTGATTTGCAACTCGACCATTTCGCCGACAACGGCTTCCGAGTTACTCAAGACCGCCGTGACGCTCGGCGAATTAGCAAACGCACGCTCGTTTCCTGCAAACGCGATCAACGCGCCGAACAAGACTGCAATAGGGATCGGTGATCGGTGCATCGAATATTTAATCAAACATCAAACTTGCGTCACCAGTCGTTATAGACACGACGCGCTGCCTTGTGTTCATTAAGCTGAACTCGAGCTTCCTCATCTTTCATCGATTCAAGAAGCGCCTCGGCCTGACGTTCGCTCATCTGACCTTCTTTTTCCACTTCGGCCTCGGCCAGTTGGGCATCTTTGTCCGGGGGTTTTTGTGATTTGTCTTGGCCAGCGCCCTTCACTTCACCGGCAAATTTTTTCTGCGTCGACTCCGCTGGAGTAGCGGATGGCCCAGCGTTTTCGCCCTCTCCCTGGGTCGGGGACGGTTGTTCGTTGCCGCTTTGCTCCTGCGCTGTAGCAGGGGGCGTTGACCCTGGCCCGGGGGTGGGGGACGATTCTCCGCCCTCACCCTTTTCCTGCTGATCTCCTTGTTTTTCCTGGTTGGGTGACGGCGAAGGAGATTCGCCCGCCTTTGGTTGCTCGGGCTTTTGCTGCTGGTTCTTTCCCTGGGATTGGTTGTCCTTTTTCTGCTGTTTTTGATCTTTTCCGCTCCCGGATTGTTCTTGTGATTGCTGCTGTTCGTCTTTTTGCTGCTGCTGGCCCTGACCCTTCTGTTGTTGTTGCTGCTGGTCTTGCTGTTGCTGGTTTTGTTGCTGCTGCTGATTCTGGTTGTCCTGTTTGTCCTTCTGCGGCGGTGACGGGGAAGGGGAGGGTTTTGGCTCCGGTTGCTTTTTGTTTTTTAGTTCCTCGATCTTCTTCTTTACGTAATCGTAGTTTTCTTTTGCCTCTTTGTTTTGCGGTTCCACCTTGAGCGTCTGCTCGTAATGATCGAGCGCATTTGTCCAATCGCTGAGCTTCTTCTCGTCGTTTTTCTCGGTTTCACCGCGCTGATAAAGCGTGTTGCCGAGATTGTAGTGGCTCTTGCTCTGCAACCCTGTATCGCGCGAGAGCAATGCCTGACTAAACGATTCCAGCGCTTTGCTGTAGTCTTTTAGTTTGTAGGCGGCCGTGCCCGAATCGAACTGAAGCTTATCCTCCGCGTGTGATTGCGGATGCGTCTTTAACGTTTCTTGAAAATGGCTGTAAGCATCTTCGAACTTCCCGTCGCGATATGCCTCCACCCCTGGCGTCGTGGCGAAAGCGAATTGGCAGCAAAAGATAGCGATCGCAGCCGTCGCAGTTGCCGCTTTCACAGGGGACGGAAGGTAAGTTCTCTCACGCACGCGTTTGCGCTCGCCGATCAAGATCGACAATGCGAGCGCGATAATCGCGGCGCCGAGCGGCCACTCGTAACGTTCAATCGGGCGGCGTGACAAACGCACATCGATCTCGGCAGCCTGCATCTTTGCCAGCCCTTCATTGTAAATCTGCTGCATCGTGCGCGGTCCGTTTTCCAGATGGGCATAGAATCCGCCGGTCGCCTGGGCGATTTCGCGTAAAGGTTTTTCGTCCAGCTTTGATTTCACGACCTGACCCGCTGAATCTTTGACGAAAGAAGTTTCACCGTTTTCGGCAGTTATCGGAATGAGCGAGCCTTGTGGCGTGCCGACACCCACCGTGAAAATACGCACGCCCTCGTCCGCCGCAGCTTTCGCGGCCTTCACCGCATCACCGCTTAATTCTTCGCCGTCGGTGAAAATGATGAGCGCCCGGTTTCCAACCGCGCTTTTCCCGAAGCTCTGTGTGGCAAGATTAATGGCACTTGAGATGTTTGTGCCGCCTTCGGGAATCGTCTTGGTGTCGAGATCGTTGATCGACTCCATCACGGCTTCGTAATCAATTGTGAGCGGTGCTTGCAAAAAGGCGCGTCCGGCAAAAGCAATCAAGCCGACACGATCGCCTTGCAACTCATTGACCAAATCCCGGGTCGCAAGCTTGACGCGCTCAAGCCGATCAGGCTGGACGTCATTGGAAAGCATGCTGCGCGATGTGTCTACCGCGATTAGCAAGTCGAGCCCTTTCCGTTTTACGTCCTCAAACGTGTAACCCCATCGCGGCTGCGCGAGGCTGACCAGAGCCAGGGAAAGACCAAGCAGTTGCATTCCAAATCTCACTATGCGTCGGGGACGATTGACCGTTCCGGCCAGCTGCGGCAGCAACCGCGCTGCAACAAACTCCTGCAAACGCCGGAGTCCGCGGTGCTCCGCGCGAATAAACAAGGCGATCAGGATAGGGATCAAAAGCAATCCCCATAGCCAGTGTGGTGCGCCAAAGGTCATTAGAATTCGTAAATCGGATTGCTACGGCAATTTCTTCCAGATCGTTTGCGACAGCAGAATCTGCGCGAGCAACAAACCGCAGCCGCTCATGAGGCAGAGCGGAAACAAATCACGGTACTGTTGATACTTTTTCACACTCACGGTCGATTTCTCCAGCTTGTCGACGTCGTCATAAATTTTTTCGAGCGACTCGGTATCAGTTGCCCGGAAGAATTTGCCGTCAGCAATCTTCGCAACCTCCCGCAAACCAGCTTCGTTAAAATGAACGGGCTGATTTTCATAGAGCAAATTGCCCAAAGCGTCGGTTAACGGGCCTCTCGCGGTGAATATTGGTGCCGGGGCGATTCCATTGATGCCGGCCCCAATCGCGTAAAAATGAATTTTTAGAGCTTTCACCGCTTCCGCGGCAGTATTCGGCGGAACTTTCCCGGCGTTATTTTCCCCGTCGGTTAAAAGGACGAGCACACGACTCTTTGCTCGTTTATCATTTAGCCGATTGCCTGCGGCTGCCATGGCCGAACCAATTGCGGTGCCATCCTCGACCAGCCCGATTCGGACCCTCTCCAGGTTTTGCAACAGCCAATCGTGGTCCAGGGTCATCGGACTTACGACGTACGGACGGCCTGCAAACGCAATGATGCCAATGCGATCGTTAGGACGGGCTTCGATGAATTTGCGCGTGACTTCGCGGACTGCGTCTACGCGGGTCGCTTCTTCGCCTCCGATTGAGAAATCTTTCGTAAGCATCGATCCGGACACATCGAGCACGAGCATGATGTCGATTCCACTCGCCTCTATCTGGGTAAGACTTTTGCCCAGTTGCGGGCGGGCGAGCGCAACAATGAAAATCGCGATGGATGCCAGCAGCAACATCCGCAGAATTTTCCCGGCGCGGGCGGCGCTCCTTTTCCCGATCGCGCGAAGGCTTGCTGTCGATGAAAACGTCAACGCAGCGGCCGGCCCGCGTTTTCCGCGCAACCAGGCAAGCAAGGGGACTGCGAGCAGTAACAAAAGCAGCCATGGACGCGCGAACGTCAATGCGCTGTTTGCCGTCCACCAATCAAACAGTCGCAAGTTGTCCTCCTTGCACAAAACGGAACGCTTCGTCCAGCAATAATTGGCTGTCGGACGAGGTCGCTTCGTAGCGCGCGAATTTGATCAGGTCGCACCGGTTCAAGAAATCTTCGAGCAGCGATTTCTCATCTTCCGAGAACGGCGACGATCTTCTAAGTCCCTCTAAGAACTCAACCGAGGTTTGCCGGGTGACCGGCAAGTTGAACTGCTCCGTCACGTAACGCCGAAGGATGTCGGAGACCCGAATGCTAAACCGATATGGATCCAGCTTTTCAATCTCTGGCCGCATCTGCTCGAGTATTGCTAGAGCACGGTCGCGCGGCGATTGAATCGGGGCCGGGCGTCGTAAAGACCTTGCGATAAACCAGACGAGCAATCCAATAACCGTGAGTGAGACGAAAACTCCGAGAAAGATCAGCCACGGCGGAATCAGCGAGTAATCGATCGGCGGCACGATATCGTGGAATTCTTCGACAAGCAGAATCGGTACGGCGAAGATCGACATATTCATTTCCGTCAGAGCGCCTCCTCGCTTTTCTCATCGAACACCGAGTCGGCGCCCGCGTTGTTTGAAGAACGACCGCAGCGGTGGCAAATAATCCTTCCCGGTCTGCAGCGCGATCGCGTCAATATTATTCCGCCGAAGCGTACGCGAAAGCTCTGTTCCCTGTTCATTGACCAGATCCGAAAAACGCATCCGCGTCGCGCGATCGGCCGTGTTGATCTCGATTTGATCGCCTGTCTCAGCATCTTCCAGAGTAATGATGCCGATATTCGGCAACGCCTTTTCCCGCTCGTCATGAATGTGGATCGCCACGAAATCATGTCGTCGGCCGCTTATCGCCAGCGCTCGCGAAAAATCCGGTGCTTGGAAATCCGAGATGAAAAAGACCACCGCGCGTCGCGTGACGATTTTATTCAAATAGTCGAGCGCCAGTGCCGGTTCCGTCCCGCGTCCCTGCGGTTCAAAAAACAGAATTTCGCGGATCAGCCGCAGCGTGTGTGATCGGCCCTTTTTTGGCGGAATAAAAAGTTCAACGCGGTCGGTGAAGAGAATAAGGCCCACCTTGTCATTGTTACGAATCGCGCTGAAGGCGAGCAAACAGGCGACCTCGGCCGCCAACTCGCGCTTGGATTGGGAAACGCTTCCAAAATTTCCGGAGGCGCTGACGTCGACGACGAGCATGACGGTAAGCTCGCGTTCTTCAGTGAATTTTTTCACAAACGCGGTGCCCATACGTGCCGTTACGTTCCAGTCGATCGCGCGGATTTCGTCGCCCGCCTGATATTCGCGGACGTCTTCAAAATTCATCCCACGCCCTTTAAACACGCTGTGGTAATCACCGGCGAAGGCCGTCTCAACGAGGCCGCGTGTTTTGATTTCGAGCGTCCGGATTTTTTTGAGAATTTCCGAGGTATCCACAGCTGATCAAGGCACCGGCAGTCCTGCAAAGATCCGCTCGATGATTGTCTCGCTCGTGACTGCTTCCGCTTCCGCTTCGTAGCTAACGATGATGCGATGTCGCAACACGTCGGGTCCGATGCTTTTTACATCTTGCGGCGTGACGTAACCGCGGCCGTTCAGAAACGCGTGTGCGCGCGCACTGAGAGCAAGATAAATCGTGGCGCGCGGCGATGCCCCATAACGAATAAGCCCTTCGAGTCGCAAATTGTAGGCCGCGGGTTCGCGCGTCGCCCAGACAACATCGACGATGTAATCTTTCACCCGGTCGTCGATGTAAATGCTGTTGACTACGTTGCGTGCGGCGATGATTTGCTGCGGCTCAATCACGGAATTCACTCGCAAATCGGGCGCCGAAGTCGCCATCAAATCGAGGATGGTTCGCTCCTCGGCTTTCAGCGGATAGCCGATGTTCAACTTGAACATGAATCGGTCGAGCTGTGCTTCAGGCAATTGATAGGTTCCCTCCTGCTCGATCGGGTTTTGCGTTGCCAGAACCAGAAACGGATCGGAGAGGGGATAAGTTTGTTCGCCGATGGTGACCTGGCGTTCCTGCATCGCTTCGAGCAAGGCGCTCTGAACTTTTGCCGGCGCACGATTGATCTCGTCGGCCAGGATCAGGTTGGAAAAAATTGGTCCGAGCTTGGTCGTAAATTCACCGGTGCGGGGATTATAAATAAGAGTGCCGATCAAATCTGCGGGCAAGAGATCGGGCGTGAATTGCAACCTTTGAAAACCGGTTTGAATGCATGCGGCCATCGTTTTTACGGTGAGCGTTTTAGCCAGCCCAGGCACGCCCTCGAGCAGGATATGGCCATTTGCGAGCAGGCCGAGCAAAAGGCGGTCAACCAAATACTTCTGACCCACCACAACGTGTCCAACCTGTTGGCGCAATGCCGGGATCCATTGGCCCAGCTCCCGCACTTGGGCCGTAATTTCTTGCGTAGATTTCATGTCCGTGATGAGACACGTATCATGCAGAGAATGTTCGATTAAACTCTGTCGCCGCAGGGGGCCGAGTCCGTCCACAGCTCTAGTCGAAATCGATGATACCGAGCCACTCGATCACCCGCGTGGATCGAAGGCTAGGATGATTCTACTCTCTATTTTATCTGATGTATCTCACCCGCCAGATGGTGCCGTTGCCGTCTTCGCTGAAAAGGAGGCTGCCGTCTTTGGCAACGGTGATTCCGACAGGGCGACCCCACACTTTCCCGTCGGGCGTGACGAACCCAGTCACAAAATCCTCGTATTCACCGAGTGCCTTCCCAGTTGAGTGGTCGAAGGGCACGCGAACAATTTTGTAGCCGGTGCGCTTCTTTCGGTTCCAGGAACCGTGGAACGCGGCGAAGATGTCGCCTTTGTATTCGGCCGGAAACTGATCGGCGGTGTAAAAGCGCAAATTAAGCGTCGCAGAGTGAGCTTCCACAAGCACGTCGGGGACAATGACTTTATCGGCGAGCTCAGGATGTTTCCCTTTGTGGCGCGGATCGGCATGGTTGCCAATGTAAAACCAGGGCCAGCCATAAAAACCACCAGCCCGCACACTGCTAATGTAATCGGGCGGCAAATCCTCACCGATTTCGTCACGCTCGTTCGTGCTCATCCAGAGTTCATCGCTGCCGGGTCGAAACGCGATGCCGACAGCGTTCCGAATTCCCCACGCGTAGACTTTTCGCCCGCTGCCATCGGGGTTGAACTCGAAAATACGAGCGCGATTAGCTTCCGCAGCATTATCGGAAACATTCGAACGCGAGCCGATCGAAACATACATTTTCTTCCCCTCGGGCGAGAACGTGATGTCGCGTGTCCAATGTCCGCCGCTGCGCAGGTTTCCCGCGCCACCGGGAAGATGCGCACCCAGCTTTTCGGCCGGTCCGCGGGCTTTGAGGTCGCCATTGCGGTATGGAAATCGAATTACGCCATCCGTATTGGCCACGTACAAGAACTGGGGATCATTGCCGGGCGGGTAAAATGCCATCCCGAATGGCTTATTCAGATCGCGCTCGGCAAATATTTCTGTGACGTCGGGCTTGCCGCTTCCTTTAGTGTCGCGCAACACCTTAATTTGATTGGCGCGACTCTCCGTGACGAAGATATCTCCATTTGGCGCGGTGAGCAGATATCGGGGATCGCGAAAGCCCTGTGCGTACAGCTCGATCTTAAAGCCGGGCGGAACCTGAAGCTGGGCCCCTTCCGGACGCTCGACGACACGCGCCCGATTAATTGCCAAGACATTTGAACTGGGCGGGGGCAAATCCTTGACTGTGATTCCACGGCGTACTCCAGGCGCATCGCTTGTCCAATCACCCATCGCGGCCGTGCCGCTGAGAAGCCTGGGGTCGCCGTCCTCAGCTTTTACGACAGGTGTGTGAAGAAATGAAAATGCCGACCACAGCGCGATTAAACGCGCGGAACGCAGGACGAAAATCGGCCAGCGATTTCTCATCTGCCTGCCAGGAAGATCAACGCACAACTGGCCGGCGACGGGGTTTGAGTTCCTCGGCCAACTCGACCCCTTTTTTGCGATCATTGATCACGAACGTGTTATTTTCTCCGTGGGTCGACCAGGGTCCGCGTGGCACTTCACTAAACTCCACAAACCTCCAGTCCGTGACATCCGTGTCGTTCATTCCGAGATAGTCGCGCACGGCTGGCGAGACATCGAGACCAGCCCCCTTATTCAGATTGGGTTTTGGGCGCTCATTGCCAAACACATATTGCCAGTGATCGGTGCGGAAAGGTCCGGCGTCTTCCCATTGCGCATAAACCGTGCGATTGCCTTTTCGGATTGCGACCCATCGACCTTTGCAGGTCGAAACAGCCGGTCCCTGGTACGCTTCTTTAAACCAAGGGACAATGCGCGGCGCTTCGGGGCGATGGCCTGTGGTCGCCTTGTCGTTGTAGGGAAGTGCGCAATAGAATGGATTTTGTCGTGGCGTGAATTTCGCCGGAATATAATGGCTTCTATTCGCGGGGTTCGGATCATCGACGCCCCCGTAATTTTTCGTCCATTCTCTGTCCCAGGAACTCGTCCGATTCGGCACCGGATTATTTTCGCTTGGTTTCTCACCGATCCAAAAGACGGTAGTCACGATACTCTTTTTCCACGGGTACCGCTCTCCCGGTTTGGGAGAAGTTGCCGATAGCTGCCCCGGAGAGAACGCAATTGAACTAACATCAAGCAAACGGTCGTCCGATGGTTTATTCGATTTTTTGCTCGCCTTTATCTTGGGAGATTCTGCCGTTGAAGGTGCCCCGTGGGCGAAGAGAGACGAAATAGACGAAAGTATGACCGCGATGGTGTGAGTAATGGTTCCTGGTTTCATTTTGTATCGGGTCCGCGCAACAGCGAAAGCAAGACATCATGTCTTCCTTAATTGATTCGTTTACGATGACGCGGATGCGCGCCAGTCGCGGCGAATTCAGATGCGCCGTAAAAAGCTCATCGAATCTCAGTGCAGATTCGGATTAGTCAACCCCGTGGTCAACGAATTTTCCCGGATTCAGAATCCCGTTAGGATCGAGAATTTGTTTAAGTTTGCGATGCAGCTCACGCGCGACCTCGCTGGTCGCGTCAGGCCACCAGCGTTTTTTCGCGAGGCCGATTCCGTGCTCGCCCGTGATCACGCCATCCCATGCAAGCACTTGCTTGAAAAGGTCATCGAGCGCGCGATCGACTTTTTCCCGCACGGCTGCATCGCGGTTGTAACGGTCCGCCATGATATTGACATGAATATTGCCGTCACCGGCGTGACCGAAACAGGCGATTGGAAATCCGTGTTTGGTTTGCAGTTTCTCTGAGAATTCCATTAGATCCACGAGGTGGCTGCGCGGCACCACTACATCCTCGTTTAACTTGGTCAGGCCGGTTGCACGAAGCGAATTGCTGAATTCGCGGCGCAGGGCCCAAAGCCTTTCGCTGTCTGATTCACCGATCGCCATCTCGATGGCGTTTGCTTTTTTCTTTTCAAGTAATTTGCGAATGGCTGCGGCTTCGCTCCGAACGCTTTCCTCCTGACCGTCTAGATCGACAAGCAGGTGAGCGTTTCCTGCCGGGACAATCATCTCGCCGAGATCACGCCGCGCTGCCTCCAACGTAAACTGATCGGCGACTTCCAATGAAGAAGGCAGGAATCCCGCGGCAAAAATCGCTTGGACCGCTTCAGCAGCCTGCGTCGCAGTGGCAAAGGCCGCGGACAAGGTTGCGCGCGCTGGAGGAAGTGGGAGCAAACGCAGCGTGATCTCCGTGACCACGCCGAGCATTCCCTCCGAACCAACAAAGAGCCCAATCAAATCGAAGCCGGTCTTGTTCTTATGAACACGCGCGCCTGTTCGCAGCACGTCGCCATTTGCGAGCACTACTTCAAGGCCGATCACGTAATTGCGTGTCACCCCGTATTTCAAGCAGCGTGGCCCACCCGCATTTGTCGCGACGTTTCCGCCGATTGTGCAATCTTTCATGCTCGCCGGATCGGGCGGATAGAACAGTTTCTGCGCGCGCGCTGCTGCTTTCAGGTCAGCCGTAAACACGCCCGGTTGAACAATCGCAACTGCATCGGTAAAGCTGATTTCCGTGATGCGATTCATCCGGATGAGCGACAACACAATCCCGCCTTGCGCCGGCACGCATCCCCCTACGTAGCCGAATCCGCCGCCGCGCGCCGTTACCGGAATCTTCTCTCGCGAAGCAAATTGAAGCAATTTGCTGACGTCGCTTGTCGATCTGACAAAAACGACGGCTTCAGGCACGTGCGCCGCGAACCATTTATCGCCACTGTGCTCAGCGAGCGTCTCCGGATCGTCAGCCACGCTCTCATTGCCGAGCAATTCCCGCAGCTTATCTGCCAACAACATCTTAGATCGCAATTCGATAGTGCCGCGAGCGTTCGATTCGTGTGAGAAGCTGTTCAACGCCGGGGTAAATCACCGGGCGAGCTTCATTCGCTCCGGCGAATTCTTTTACTCCCTCCTTGGAATCGAATCGCAGCAAGGTAACGAACTCCACGTCATTGCCGTCCTCGCGAATAAACAATTCCGCGCCGCGATATCTGGAGATGTTTCGCGCGGCGATGCTCGGAAAAATTTCGTTGCGCAACATGTTCTCATACGCCTTTGCGTCCGCTGGTTTCGTCCAGCCGTGCCAGATCCGCGCGATCATTCACATCCCCATGATTTGGTAACCGCCATCCACGTAGATGACCTGGCCGGTGATCGCTGAGGCTCCATCGCTTGCGAGAAACACTCCGGTCTCGCCGAGTTCCGTCGGCTCGCAACTGCGTTTCAGCGGCGCGCGCTCCTGATAATGCTTTAACATTGACATGAACCCCG
>Ga0193719_10000017_pt1 | contig 49744 bp, 70 predicted proteins | sample U2a2metaG_FD_160103 | JGI IMG/M metagenome (GOLD analysis project Ga0193719, IMG submission 160103) | Soil microbial communities from a riparian zone of the East river system, Colorado, United States - U2a2 | ecosystem: Environmental > Terrestrial > Soil > Riparian zone | place: USA: East... | reverse complement strand
TTCAACGAATCCGCCGAGATCTCCGGCCTTAACCTCGCCGAAGTCCTTGAGAGCGCGTATGCGGTAGAGTGTTCGTGTACCGACGCTGATACTTTCGTTTGTGAGTTCGTACTTCATGCTGTTCTCCTTTGAGTGTTTTTGCTAGGTGATGAATACATACTCTCATCTCGTAACCTACCCGTCAAGTACTTACTTGTAAAGCCTAGGTAACGATCGTGTTTGGTCCCGGTTGAAATTCTTCAGTCCAAGTGGGGTTCTCGGCGTAGTCAAATTCTTCTTCGTTATATTTGTTCATCGTGCGCATCCCCCGTAGCATGATTCCGGTACACATTCTCCACAGTCTTCACAAGTCTCTTTTTCGCAAGAGCATCCACACTTCGTACAACATTCTAAGCAGTCCTCTAGGTCAGTACCCTTTGATACTTCACAACGGTACTCGGCCGGTTCGTCGATTCCAGTTCCCTTAATCTTTTCAAATTCACATGACATGTTAGACGCCTCCGTATGTGCCGACCTTGCGACGACGGGAGCTAAAAGTATAAGGCGATTGTTGGGTCTTATCCATAGCCTGCTGCTGCATCCGTAATGAGTAAGCCTCAAAGAACTTGTCTTCAATCGTTTTACGGAACGGCGAAGAGAGGAAGAACTGATTCATTTTAGTTAGCACGTTATGTCCCCTTCGTAGACCTTAGCGTCACCGCAGACCTGAGCGGCACCGTAGATCTGAGCGTCACCGAAGGCCTGAGCGTCACCGTAGACCTCAGCGGCACCGTAGACCTGAGCGTCGCCGTAGATCTGGGCGGCACCGTAGACCTGAGCGTAATCGTGGACCTGAGCGTCGCCGGAGATCTTAGCGTCGCCGCAGACCCAAGCGGCACCGTAGATCCACGCGTCGCCTGAGACCCAAGCGTCGCCCCCCTGGGAGAGGTTACGTTCATATTCAACGAATCCGCCGAGATCTCCGGCCTTAACCTCGCCGAAGTCCTTGAGAGCGCGTATGCGGTAGAGTGTTCGTGTACCGACGCTGATACTTTCGTTTGTGAGTTCGTACTTCATGCTGTTCTCCTTTGAGTGTTTTTGCTAGGTGATGAATATATCTTATCCCATTCAAGTTACCCAGTCAAGTACTTACTTGTAAAGCCCTTGTATTTGACGAAGCACAATTCCTTAATGCGTATCTCGGCAATTCTCATATATCTCTAGGTTAAAATACGTGCATAGCACTAAATAAGGAGAACCAACATGGATAGCTTAATTGAGATAACTACCTGCTACTTACTTATGTTCCTTTTCAGCTTCGCAGTAGGTACCGCGCTAGAGAATGTAATCGTCCTTCTAAAGAGAAGCGTCGAAGTCGATCCGCGCTCACCAATGGACAAGCTCTTCGACGGGGGTATTGAGGTATGAATTGGCAAGGAGAGCTTCAAGAGATATGCCAGCGACAGCCGTTAGTGAGCGAATGGGGAACTTTGTACACGGTAGAAGGTGAGTACATTCGTAGGGCTACACAAGCAGAATGGGAAGAGAGTGCGGCAGAACGTGCTGTATTCGGAGGTTTTGGTTGGATCTATGTCTCCAGAGACATGGGATTCAAAAAGTGCTACGTTTTTGGAGGACCTACAAAGGTTCTTGGCGAAGACATATAGTGCGAAAGGAAATGCAATGACGAAGAAAAAATCTAAGACACAGCCCGTTACTTTCTCGGAAGAGAATACTGACGCATACTTTACTCCTGTCGAAGACATCCATAACGATGATTACTTTGCACCGATTGAAGAGGTCACTATGTCCGATCATGAACCGAACTTGTCCTTAGTTCAGCAGGCGCTCTTGAATGTCCTGCCTCGCGCCTCAAGAGCGAAGTCTCACCTTGCTTACCTTTCCCAGGAGGATTGGGCCGAAATTTTTCAAGCGTCGAAGAATAAAGTCGCGACCCTCAAAGGACTCTACCAGGCCCTCGAAGCTCAGTTCAATCTCTCACAGACCCCATTCTATGCTAATTACAAGCAGTTCTATGTCCACTACACCCGCGCTCGCAAGCTTCTGACCCTGTAAATCGTCAAAGTTGAGCCCGCTCACAAGGCGGGCTTTTCTGTCCCCTAAAGGCAAGGTCGCGAATGGCACAAATCAAAAAACCTAGGGTTCTCTTCTTCAATGCCGGATGGTCCGGTCCTTGCGTAGCCTACAGAAAGGTCATAGAGGCCTGTCTTGAGGCCTACAAGGACCAGTATCAGGCGTTGGAGTCTTATGATACGGACAGCGTCTCGGAGGCCCTTCTAAGGCAATGGCGCGTTCTTGGCGTGCCTACGACTATCGTCGTATCGCGTTATGGCAGGGAACTGATACGGCTCACAGGCTACAATACCAAAGACTACACGCTTAATGCTTTACGAAAGGGCGTACTTTAACGAAAACGCTGGCTGGTCGTCTGTGTTATATACTATAACAACCTACCAGCCTAGGAGAATATATGATACCTAAAAACGCTAAAGTCTTCCCACTCAAGCACAACTTGAAAGAACCTGCTACTATTCACGCCCACCTAGACGCCGTATTATACGATCCTGAAAAGATTGAAATCACAGATAACTACGGCATATCCCTTGACGACCAATGGCTTGTCGTAGACTTTGACTGCCCTGCCGACCATCCCGACCGTGTCACTCTCGAAGAATCTCTTGCCTCAACATGGACTCAAGCTACGCTCAAAGTCGATGGTCGTCACTACCTGTACGCCTTACCTGAGGGCTTCGCAGGCAAGAATGCAAAAATAACGGGCCGAGACGGAGTCCATATCGCTGACGTCAAAGTCAAGGGCTATATTGTGGGGCCGGGATCTCAAGTCGATAACAGGGTCTACAGCATGCTTAACACGGTAGAACCCTCCCCTGCATCGGAAACACTCCTAAGCCTCGTTCTAGCGCCTCCTAAGGCCCTTAGAAACGATTCTGAAGGGCAAGAGCAGCTATCAGGCGTTCCTAAAGGCCAACATGACAACTTCTTGCAGAGCGCAGGCGGATGGTTAAGAGACAAATGGGGCCTCGACGCCAATGCTCTCTACCGGATAGAGCGTGAAGGTTTGCTAGCCGCTCTTAAGGACCCCGACCCAAGTGACCCATACACCGAAGAGGATAGCCTGAAGAGGGCGAAGCGACTGGCTCAACACAATACTCATGTAGACGCTAACTTCTCAATAAAGTCGCCGAACGATAGGGTCACTAACGGAGTAAATTTTAATATCCCTCCTCTGGAATGGTACATACACGGATTTATATTGAAAGGCGGGTACCTTATGACAGGTTACGCTCCGGGAGGCACAGGCAAAAGCTCCTTTGGACAGTTTTTAGCTGCTAGGGTTACTCAGAAAGGAGATAATTTTTTGGTTATAGGACATGAAGATCATCCCGACTTCTGGCGGAACTGTGCTGTAATTTCTGGAGCCGTACCAGAAAAAATATACTCTCATAATAGGGCACTATCATTGAGACTTCCTACGGCTTTGGAAGAGTTAGAGGATACCATAAAGGAGTACAGTATAAAGTTTATATGGTTCGACTCCATCAAAGATCATATGCCTCAAGGAGGTCATGGGGACGCCCAACAACAGGGAAGAGATGGTCTCGCTCCCTTAGCCGATTTGGCTACACGTACCGGATGTGCCATATTTGGAGTATTCCATTCTAACAAGAAGAACCTCCCTGGCGGTTCTACAAGCTTCCTAGACGTTGCCAGAATAACTATAGCGTTTATAAGAGAAAAAGATATGCCTCTGTTTCTGAATGTAGAAAAGGAGAATGTGTCAGCAGCTAACTACGCCCTAAGAATGATCGGAGAGAGGAAAGATCTTATAAATCCTAATAACCACTCGGAACGCTTGACAGAAATACTAGAAGACGGTACCGAAGTAACTAGGAAGTCTTGGATAACTACTTCATACGTGAAAGATTTGGAGGCAACTAAAAAAATAGCAAAGGACAAAGAAGATTCTAAAATTAAAGAGAAAGTTTTAGAAATGAGACAAGAGGGATACAACCAAAGAGAAATAGCAGAAAAACTTAAAGTATCCCAACCAACAATATCAAGAATCCTAGGAAAAGAAAAAGCAGATTATAAAATCTTGGAGGCCCCTTGACAAAAACAAAAAAAAAAGATATAATCGCGCGACCCCTAAAAATTCATTCATATATATATATAGGGGGATGAATGAATGACTAAAAGTACCCCCCCGTTCCCTCATTATAATGGAGTTGACGATGCCTAGAAATTATACGGTCAAAGATAAGCAATGGGCGGCTCTACGCCAGGACGTTTACCGGCTCAAGGGTAAGTACAAGAATGTTAGGGCAGAGACCGTCTTCGGATGGCTAAAGCCCAAGTATAAGGACTATCTCACCCACACGAGCCAGATTGAAGCTCTGTTCATCTCGTACCAGAACCGATGGAGGAAACGATGACTAACCTACGCCCCTGGCAACAGGAAGAGCTAACAAAACACTTAGGCTCTCCTAAGAGGGCCATCTTCGCGGCCCCCCGTCTTGGGAAAACGCGCATGGCGATTGAGTACCTGAAGGCCTGGAGGCCGTCTTCGTGCCTCATCACCGCTCCTAAGACAGTCTGCCCATTCTGGATTGAGGAGGCGCGTAGCCAAGGCATAACGGTGATAGACGGGTTCTCGGGGACGATCAAAAACACAGTTCGCCTTTTAAGGGCATTTCCTGACCGATGGATGGTCATCAACGACAACCGCCTTGCCGAGATACTCAAAGCAATGCCTAAGCTCACTGTAGAGGCTTTAATCGCGGATGAGAGCCATCGGTTCAAAAGCGTCTCCTCAGCCAGGGGCAAGGCCTACCGCAAGATGGCGAAGCGGGCGCGGTATGTCCGCATTCTCACCGGCACTCCTACCCTGAACAATTACGCTAACCTGTGGGGGCAAATGATGCCCTTCGACGAGGGGGACTGGTTCTCGTCCTTCCAAAAGTTCGAGCACCGACACCTTATCTGTGACCAGATGTACCGGAGCAAAGTCCTGGGATACCGGAACCTGCTTGAGCTGGAGGCCAAGCTCAAGAAGTGGGCGACGATTGTAAAACGTGAGGAAGTGTTTGGGGGAGATCAGTACCAATTTGTAGAACGTAAGGTGTTCCTACCGCCGAAAATTATGACGCTTTACAGAAAGTTGGCACAAGAATGGATAGTGGAGTTGAATGGACAAACTGTCAATGGGACACATGGCTTGACGCGCTTCCTACGCTTTCAACAGATCACCTCCGGGTTTGTGAACACGGAGAATGGATTGCAAGATGTCCACACTGCGAAGATTGACGCAGTATGTGAGGATCTTGAAGAGATCGTAGAATCAGGAGAGAAGGCTGTGATCTTTTGCAAGTATACTTGGGAAGTAGAAACGTATGAACGTGAAGTTAAGGATAGACTTAAATGCAAAGTAGTTGTGATACAAGGCTCTACCCCTATCCCGAAGAGACAAGAAGCCATTCTCCTGGTGAACACTTCAAAAGAGCCCGTTGTCTGTATTGCTCAGATACAAGCGGCGTCCACTGGAATATCTCTGGAAGGGGCCACGCATGCGCTCTTCGCCTCGGAAACCTTCAGCTATGCAGAGCAGACGCAGGCGACTGATAGAATCTACTCACCAGGCAAAAACAAGTGCGTGACTTACTACCGCGTACCCAATACCATTGACATGTACATCGCGAAGACTTTAGAACTCAAGAAAAATGTCGGAGAAACTATACAGAATCAAAAACTTGAAGATATACTTTTGGGGGGAATTTAATGAACTGGGGAGTACTGATAGGCATGTTAATTGGCTCTGCATGGCTCTTCATCACAGGAATGCTTTTGATATCCTGTCTAAAATGAATACGTGCAATCTCTGTTCGCTGTCTCAGCAGTGCCTCTCTCCTGTACTCAAAACGGAAGTGAAAAAGTGTGAAGTTCTTATCGTATGTGATCAACCGGACAGTAAAGCGGACTTTGAAGGTGAACCGTTCTCAGGTCCGTTGGGGAATCTTTTGCGAAGTTGTATCCAAAAGGCTAACCTCCATACCGACGAATTTAATGTTGTGTACGCAGTCAAGTGTGCGCTACATGGCCGTGGTCAAACACTGCCTCTCGTTTCAATCGAGGCGTGTCGCAGTTATCTCAAGGAAGAGATTGATCGTTGTAGACCTCGGTACATTCTCTGTCTTGGGGATGTCGCGCTACGCTCTGTCACGAAAAGATCGGGCGTACGGAACAATCGGGGATCTGAGCTTCAAACTATACCTGAACTGAACACAGACGCAAAGGTATTCTGTACCTACAGCATAGAATACTTAGCACAGAACAGTAACTTAGAGCGTACAGTAGTTTCTGATATGAGACGGTGCGTCAAACAATCAACGGATACAAATGTTCCATGGAAAATGTGGGAAGGAGAAAAAATAGATGGTCATTTACTTGCCTACGATATCGAAGCGATCGACGAAGATGGAGAATTCACGGATTACCCAACACAAATTGCCGTGGCTAATGAAGAAATGTGTTTCGTTAGCAGAGACGTATCCAATTTGGGAGGTACGCTCGTCGGGAGAAATAATGTGGGGCACAATGCTTTTCATTACGATGGCCCCATGCTTCGGAAGTTCGGTCTTGGAGTTACAGATCATCACGATACCATGTATATGGCGTTTTTCATGGATGAGACTCAGCCTAGGGGGCTGGAAGCTTTAGCAGTAAAATACCTCGGAGTTCCGGGGTGGAAAGAAGCATTCAATGCTAAACTCGGATCAGAAGAATTTTATTTCTACAACGCCAGGGATACATGGTATACCATGCAGTTATTCCTGCTGTTCAGGAAAGAGTTATCTAAAGATAAACGGTACTACCTCATCGAAAACCTCATACACCCGACCAGAAGAATTCTTGATGACATGTCTAGCCGAGGGGTTTGTCTTGATAGCGCGTACATCCTTGATACTAAGAAGAGGGTATCTCTGGCTCTTGCGGAAAAAGAGCTAACGGTCCGTCGAATGATGCAGACGCTCATACATGACATTGACCAGAAGAAAATTAACCCAAACTCGACCCTGCAAATAGCCCAATGTCTGAATACTCTTCACTGCGTTCTGCCGACCACAGACAAGGGCCACCCCGTGACGTCGAAGGACGTGCTGCAGGACTACAAACACATTCCATTCGTGAAGAACCTCCTAGAATACCGAGAGCAGGCGAAGGTATTATCGACCTACGTCAAGCCGTACGAGAAGCTCTCCCAGGAGGGGGACGGGAAGGCTCACCCCGAGTACAAGATGGTCTCTGTAGAGACTGGCCGCACTTCTGCAACCAAACCCAACGTGCAGAACCTAGATCGTGAATTGAAAGGGTTTTTCTGTGCTCCTAAAGGTAAAGTACTCGTTTCAGTTGATTACAATGCTATCGAATTTCGGATAGCCTCAAGGCTTGCTGGAGAACGTAGCATCTTATCTAGATTCAAAGAAAATCCGTCATGGGACCCCCATATGTATTTTGCAGGAGTATTCTTCAAAAATGAGGCAATTAAATCCGTTGACCTGTGGGCTATGTTATGCGGTTTGCCAACCAACTGGGTCGGCGCAAAAATTCTGTCCTCCCTGTTCTCGTGCATACGAGAAGAGGATGAAGCGCGAGAGATACTTGAGCACGTACAAAGGGAGGGTTGGGATGGGGAGTGGAAACTATCCTCACTCACAGGGAAAAGAACACCATTGCTACAAAGATGGGACAAATGTGTACAAGCGTTCTCGGAAGAAGAATTGCGAGAATTGCGGAATTTCGGAAACCTTTACGAAGTCAAACAATCCCAAATACAAGCACGGTACTTTATCGAATCTGCTTGTTCATCACAAAGACCACAATCGGAAAAACAACATGGATTCAAATCTTCAGACGCTTTGTCGGCGCTGTCATCAAATACATCACCTATCAGATACACCGAAAAAAATTTATGGGGTTATAACCGACAAATAGCCAAAAGTTGTAATTTTTCTCAAATTTACTGTGGTAACGGGTTCACGTTATACGAGTATGCAAAGAAACAGGGAGTAGAACTCAATCTTTACCTATGCGAAAAAGTTCATGAAGAATGGCACAACACTTTCCCAGGATTTGAAAGGTACTACAATGAGCGAAAATCAGAGATACTACAAACAGGGCAAATTGCATGCCCGACTGGCTTCGTTAGGCACTTTGGGGACCCAGAGCTTATTCGGCAGAATTATGGCCATAAGTTCTTTGGGAAGCTACGTCAAGCCGTCAACGTCCCAGTACAGAATCTTGCAGCGCACATTGCCTTTTTAGCAATGAAGCGACTACAGGAATTGAAATTCCCTATGGTTCTTTTTGTGCATGACTCGATCTCGTTTGAGCTGGACGATGACGAGAATCTCGAAGGCAAAATTAAGGAGATTGAACAGGTCATGTGTCATTACCCAGTGAAAGCTCTTAAAGACGAGTACAACGTCATCCTTGAAGTCCCACTTATGGTGGAGAGCACGGTGAAAAGGAATGGCCCGTAGATACTCCAGTGCGCCCGAGACATTTGAATGGTGTCCCAAAACTCGAAGTCAGATCACCTTGCGCGACACTATCCGAAAGAAGCGCATCACATTAGCGGTAGGTCCTGCCGGTACAGGTAAGACCTTCGTTACCGTCTGTGTGGCCTTTGAGGAGTTGTTCGCTCGGCGCGTTAGCGGTATAATTGTATCCCGGCCTTTGGTACCCGCAGGACGCGAGTTCGGATTTCTACCCGGCACCCTCGAAGAGAAGATCAGCCCCTTCCTCGCACCTATTCACGAAACGATCTTAGACCTCAACCTGCCGAATACGCAGAGCATCCTAGAAGGGCTTGATGATACGATTGAGTGCGTGCCTCTGGAGTTAATGCGCGGGAGAACCTTTACGGAAAAGTTTATCATCATCGACGAAGCGCAGAACGCGACACCAAAACAGATAGAAATGGCAATGACTCGTCTCGGACGCGATTCAAGAATGGTCTTTTGTGGAGACATTAACCAAACAGACTTGCGCGTAACCAACGGCCTACTCGTCGCACTGAACCTGTTCAAACTTGAAGAAGAGTTTGGTATCGTGAAATTTGGGCTTGAGGACATTCAGCGAGAGGGAATAACGAGAACCGTTATCGAAAAATTTGGAGAATACTTTGAAAATAGATTATAGCCGAAACGCTGCTCTGACCGAACTCGGAAACAAAACCCTTGAGCGGTCATACCTCCTACCGGGAGAGACTCCACAAGACTGTTTCGCCCGAGTAGCGAAAGCGTTTGCCGACAACGAAGAGCACGCTCAACGTCTTTACGACTACATGTCGAACTTCTGGTTCATGCCCGCTACACCTATTCTGTCCAATGGTGGCACAGATCGCGGCATGCCTATCTCGTGCTTCCTGAATGAGGTCCCAGACTCGCTGGAAGGCATTGTAGACACCTGGAATGAGAACGTCTGGCTATCGGCCAAAGGAGGAGGAATTGGAACCTATTGGGGAAATGTTAGATCAGTTGGTGAGTCGGTTAAGCGATCAGGAGAAACTTCGGGAGTTATCCCTTTCATCCATGTTCAAGATTCGCTCACGCTTGCGATTTCTCAAGGGTCTCTCCGAAGAGGGGCTGCAGCGGTATATCTCCCTATTAACCATCCTGAAATCGAGGAGTTCCTAGAAATACGAAAAACTTCCGGGGACTTCAACCGGAAAGGATTGAATCTAAATCATGGCATTATTATTACTGACGATTTCATGTGTGCCGTTCGTTCTGGCTCCGTTCATTATTTACGCAGTCCCCTCACTAAGGAGATACTTAGAACTATAGATGCTAGAGAACTATGGCAGCGTATACTCGAAACACGCCTTCAAACTGGAGAGCCTTACCTCATCTTCATCGACACGGTGAACAAGAGCATCCCTCAGCATCACAAGGCTCTCGGCCTCATGATCAAGACATCTAATCTATGCAGCGAAATCACTCTGCCCACCAATGCAGAGCGAACAGCTGTATGCTGCCTAGCGTCCCTGAACCTAGAAAAATGGGATGAATGGCAGGACTCAGACATCGTTGAGGACGTACTCCGCATGCTCGACAACGTGCTCACAGATTTCGTCGCGAAGGCAGGACCGGCGCACAGCAAAGCGGCTTACAGCGCGAAGCAAGAGCGTTCTGTAGGACTTGGGGTAATGGGTTTCCATTCGTTCCTACAGGTTAGGGGGATACCGTTTGATAGCTTCATGGCTAGGTCTTGTAACAACCATATGTTTCGTCGTATCAGAAATGCTGCGGACGACGCCTCTGTAAAACTTGGAGTCGAGAAAGGTCCTTGCCTTGACAACATCAAAGTCGGATGTACTAGCCGATTCAGCAACAAACTTGCAATCGCTCCCACTGCCTCAATTTCTATTATATGCGGAGGAGCTAGCCCAGGCATCGAACCTTACCCATCGGTCATCTACAACCATAAAACCCTCTCGGGTAACGTCATCGTCAAGAACAAGTATTTCGAGAGGTTACTCGAAGATATCGGACGAAACACTCAAGAAACGTGGTCCTCAATTATCGAAAAAAAAGGCTCCGTCCAGCACTTAGCCTTTCTACATAAGGAAGACAAGGACATATACAAAACAGCGTTCGAGATCGACCAACGATGGATAATCGACATGGCGTCAGATCGTCAACGGTATATCTGTCAGAGCCAGTCCCTCAACCTATTCCTTCCCTCGAATATCAGTAAGAGAGATCTCCATAAAATACACTTTTCCGCTTGGGAGAAGGGTGTGAAATCTCTCTACTACGTACGATCGAAATCAGCGAGCAGTGCCGAATTTATCGGAGAAACAAAGGATTTCAATGAATGTCTTTCATGTCAATAGTTGCGAATGCGGCAGGGATAAGTATTGCACTGAAGTTAAATGTCTTGCCTGTCAGCAAGGGTCCCACAAGTGATGAAGAGGTATGATTTAAACACTTCCTCGGGGAGTTACGACGTAGGTCGTTACCCTTGGGCTTACGAGTTCTGGAAGCGGCAACAGCAGACTCACTGGCTAGGCGAAGAGGTGCCTATGGGAGGCGACATAAAGGACTGGGCTTCTAATAGGTTGACTAACAATGACCGCGCCCTACTCACCCAAATCTTTAGGTTCTTCACTCAGGCCGACGTAGAAGTTGGAGCTAACTACGTCGATCGTCTCATGCCGGTGTTCGAGCCCCTCGAACTCCAAATGATGATGGCTGCCTTCACAAACATGGAGACAGTCCATATCGACGCTTACGCCCTCATCCTGAAGACCCTCGGCATGCCGCAGACGGAATTTGAAGCGTTCCGAGACTACAAAGAGATGAGCGACAAGACCGCATTCATGCATGGGTTCAAGATGGACACGGAAGCCGACGTAGCCAAGACGCTAGCCATGTTCGGCGCATTTACGGAAGGCATGAGCCTGTTCGCTTCGTTCGCCATGCTTCTCAACTTCCCCCGACATAACAAAATGAACGGCATGGGACAGATCGTCACCTGGTCCGTTCGGGACGAGAGCTTGCATTGTGAAGCGATGATCAAGCTATACCACGAGTGGAACAAGGAGACAGGAGCAGTTACACCCACCGTCAAAAGAAGTATTAGGACAATAGCACGAACAATGCTAACGCTCGAAGAGAAGTTCATTGACCTTGCGTTCTCTCTCGGCCCGGTCGAGGGCATGACCCCAGAGGACGTGAAGAACTACGTTAGCCTAGTGACCGACTGGAGGCTGGTTCAACTCAAGCTCAAGCCAATCTGCGGTTACTTCGACAAACAAGGAAAACAGATTAAGGACCACCCACTCCCCTGGCTCGTTGAGATCCTGAACGGAGTGGAATACGCGAACTTTTTTGAGCAGCGTGCTACAGATTACTCGAAAGCTGCTACGACGGGTACTTGGGAGGCTGTTTGGTCATGAGAAACACGGTTGAACTTGTCGGGTACTACGGCGGAGACAAGACTCATGCACAAGCCGCCTGGACGAGTACTCAAATTGAGGGCAGAGAAGAACGTATTCCAGGACTCCTAAAGATGCTTGCGGAGAACGCGCATGGAACGCCGTTTGAGCGTAGTCTTCTCCATTTTAGTGTTACTTGCGATACGGCATCGCACATACAATTCTTGAAGCATCGCATGTTTTCTATCAACGGAGAGTCAGCCCGGTACAAGGAGTACACTGAGGACAAGTACTATATCCCGTCAGATTGGGATGAAATAAGCAGTAGAAATCTAAAGATGGATACGGAAGAAGCGTACGAGTCCTATCACTGCGCCATAAAATACCAAGAAGAAAAGTTGAAGGGTAGAAAAAGAGCTAAGGAGTCAGCACGTTACTTCCTCCCCTATGCCATTCAAGTGAACCTTGATATGTCATGTAATTTCCGTACATTCGTTCACTTTCAGAAACTTCGCAATTCAGAGCATGCCCAATTAGAGATTCGCGAGTTAGCGGCAGAGATGTTGCTCGCAGTTAGAGAGGAAACCGATGGAAATTTCACACACTCCCTGGCCGCTTGGGGTCTTTGAACAGCGCCTAGACTGGACAGACTACTTCCTAGACATAGCAGAAACCGTCTCAAGGCGTTCTACGTGCCCCCGGCTTCAGGTCGGGTGCGTTATCACCCAAAGCAACCGAATTGTATCGACAGGGTATAACGGAGCAGCCGCAGGTAAGACGCACTGCTACGACGAAGGATGTTCGGTGTTTCAAGGCCACTGTAACCGAACGGTACATGCTGAGATAAACGCTTTGATGTATATCGGAAATTACACGAAATTTCTATCAGCCTACGTTACTCACAAACCTTGCGAGAATTGTGAATCAATGCTACTCGCAAACAACATCAAGAAAGTGTATTTTAGGAATGAGTACCCAGTTTAAGACTGAATACAATCCAACTATGGCGTTCGAGGATTGCTACGAAGAAGAGCTTCGTATTGACCCCGAAGAGCGGAAAGATATCATAGAGTCCGGCCTCGTTGTCTATATGTACGGGCCTTACGGTCTGATCGGTGAGTGCTACGGCGCTACTCCGTCTGCTCTGGAGTTCATAGACGAGACTCCCGAGGACTGCTCACCGGAAGATGATGAATCCATTTACGTGTATAGCACAACCGTCTTACCTGAGTACCAAGGTAAGGGGTATGGTAAGCAGCTCATCGAGGCGTTCGCGAGGCACGTATCCGACCAAGGCTATGTGAAGCTCGTCGGCCACGCTACGACACCGGCTATGAAACATCTTCGTCAGAATCAGGGAGCTATTTTTCATAGCAAGGGCATCCATGAGAAATGGTTTGGCACTGATCGAATCGCTCACTTCTACACCCAGTTCCTTACTCAAGACAAGGAATACAACTGCGGACCAGTGGCTCTGGCTTACCTGCTAGAGAGAATGGGGACGAGTTATCTCGTATATGACCTTGAGGAAGCACTTGACACAGACGAAGATTACGGCACGAGTCCCGAGTCCATTGAGGACTTACTGAGGGCCAGGAAGATACCGTACGAAAAAACCAGCACACAAATTAGTCCTAATTCGATCATTGACATCACAGTAGGAGAACCGGGGGACGAGGACGGTCATTGGATTGTACTAATCGAGTCTCAAGGAAGCAACTGGTTTAAGGTTTACGACCCGGAGAAAGGGCTAGCGGCTATGAAGAACGATATACTGTTAGATAAATGGCACTCCCCTCGTTATGGTAAAAACCAAGGATTCGTACTGTTATGAGCGAGAAACTCGTTATTTCTTACAGCGCACTAGCCGCGTTCAAGAACTGTCCCAAGAGCTACGAAATTGAATACGACTGGAAACGTCAATCAAACCACGAGAACGAGGCAATCAAACGAGGCAGTACCTTCCATTCGTACATGGAACAGGCGGCAAAGGGTTTCGACCTTGCAACCGTAGATAGCGACAGTAACAACGAAATGTTTAATATCGCCTCTGATTACATCCAAGCTAGAGGAGTCCCGTCTAACATCAAGCACGTTGAGGAGTCCTTCTACTACGAGATCCTCCCCGGCGTAGAGTTTCGAGTCACCCCTGACCTCGTGTATGAAAAGGACAACACGACGCTCGTCTGCCGGGACTGGAAGACGTTCGGTAAGCGTCCTCCGATGGACATTCATATCAGCGACCAGGCGCGGTTCTACATCGTCGTCCTAGAGGCTCTGAACCCCGGCTACACTGTCGAATTTGAGTTCGAGTACGTCCGATCAGAGCGCATCGGCGTACCTCGCCCTCGTAGCCCTGCATGGTCCGCGCAAGACAGCTACTTCACCGTTCCTTACTCGTTAAATCCTCTGCAAAAGGCAGGGACATGGAGGGACCTCGAAGAAGGTATCATGTCCCTAGTAGACGCTAAAGCACGGAAGGTGTGGTACCGGACAGGGAGAATGGGTTTCGGTATCGGGACATGCACAGGGTGCTTGCAACGACCGCTCTGTAACGAAGAATGGGAGCATGGGTTCGTAAGCCAGGAGAGACTTGAATCGCTCTCAATACAAAAAGAATTCCCTGTAAGGGAAGAGGAAACATAATGATTTACTTTACCGATTGCGATGGTCATGGGTTAGACTCCGTACGGAACATAATACGCGACAACCCAACAGAAATAAACGTGATCGACGGAGGGACCTTCAAAGCGTTTAATGACAACGCTACGAAAACTAAGTTCAATGCAGGTGATACCTTCATCGTCGATACACTCTCGGAACTATCGGCAAATTTAATCCGGGAGTACCGATTCCGTAATATGAAAGAAGGAGAGTCTTTCGAGCGGTATTACAATACATGGGACACGACAAACTCTCAATCGGCGTACGCTATGGCAGAACAGATATTCATGCAGAGCATAAAAATGCTTCACCATAAAGGAGTTAAGATAATCTTAACAATGCACGAAGGTACTCAGATAAACGAGAAGACGGGAGAGAAAACTACCGGGCCGGAATTGTCTCCTAAATTCTTCAATCGTATTAGCGGTTCGTGCAACACAATGTTCCGTCTGAAGATTGAGTACGCTCAAAAAACACAAGAGAACGGGAAGGTTGTTTCGGTAGAGAAGAGAATACTTATGATCCGACCAGTAGAGGACTTCATCTTGAAATGCCACGCCCCGCCAGAAGAGTTAGAAAAAATACCCTTCGAGCTTGCTAATCCTACTATGCCTAAACTAATAGCCAAGCTAGGATTCGATCCATCGTTCATGGTCGTGTATGGCCCTCCCGGTTCAGGAAAATCAACTTTCGTACTTTCACATTTTGCAAAAGCTAAGGAGAATAAAAATGTCTGAATCGGCACAAGTTCTCGTACTTCTAAATGTATTGATAGCAACACAAATTCTGCAGCTAGATACGTTAGCAGTAGGAGCAGAAGCTAAACAGAAGGCATTAAATCTAGTTAAAACCTACACTAATCAAGGAGAATAACAATGTCTGAACTCAAGAAGATCAATCTTGCAGACCTCGCAAGCACATACGAACCTATTCCTGACGGAGAATATGAAATACGTTTAACTGACGTTGACCCTTACGTGTCAGCCGCAGGCAACGATACACTCAAGGTGACTTACACAATCACGAAGGGGTCTCACAAAGGATCAGAGATTTTTCAATGGTACTCTCTGAAGGTTAAAGAGAATAACGGCAAGCTGTCGTGTATGGGACTCTCTCAAATGGCGTCAATTTTCAGGAAGATCGGTGTGCCTGAGTCGATGTACTCTACCCTTGACCCTGAGAAGGTTGCAGCCGGTCGCCTTTTCACGAAGCTCGTTAAGGGAAAGACTATGGAGGCATATATCACGACGGAAACACGTAAGGACGATTCAAGTAAAACGTCAACACGAGTCAACATCACTGGACTCGTAAGCGGATCTGCCGAAGAGGAAGTTGAGGAGGAAGAATGAAGGCAATAAAAGAGCGCCTAAGAGAAATAGAAGAAGAAATTGAAGCATTAAACCTTTCCCCGCGTTATGCTCTACGAGTTAAGGAAGGTTTTAGAGACATTGAGTATGCACTCATTTATAACTGCATAGAAAAGGTAAACGAAAGACATGACTCCAGAGAACTTAATAAAAAAGAAGATTAAAGCTTACCTCGACACCCTAGCACCTAATCTCTTCTACTTCTCTGTCCCTGCCGGGCCTCACAGTCGGGCAGGGGTCGCAGACATAATCTGCTGCTATCAGGGGAAGTTCTTGTCAATAGAAGTGAAGAGCGTCGAGGCATACAAGAGGGAGGATTACGGTAGGAGTGCAGCTCAATCGAAATTCTGTATGGACGTTTACTACGCAGGAGGACATGCTCTTACATCGTGTGCTCCTGAAGGCATTAAAGAATATATCGAACTGTTTATGGGAAAGAGAGATGAAGGACTGTTTTCAAGACGAAGGGAACGATATACTCCGTGGGTATCCCAACACTCCTTAGAAGAGGAAGAAACGAAATAACCGCTAGGACCTTCATCAACTTCTCAATAAATGTCAGTCGTTTCAGAATTGTGTTCGTCTTTTCTACAACACCCATACTTCGTTGAGACGCTGAAATCCAAATACCGAAAAGAGCTTCGTCATGTAGGGCAAGCTCTTTTTGTATTTCAGCAGCGGTCATCGTGGTAACCACTCAAAGGCGTGTTTCTTCGTAAATCGCTCATCGGCCTTCTCTGTCTTCTGTGAAGGGAAATGGTGTATGTGTTGATTCAACGACCCCATGATAGCAGCCGCGAGATGATCGGTTAAAGTCATACTTTGTCCAGCGAATGACTTGCCCTGCATATTCTCTGCTGTTCCCATCGCCATTCCGAGAGGGGCGAAGTGTGTTTCGGCGATATTGAGGAGTCCCTTGTCCCACGTCTCGCCGGTCTTCGATGGGTGCTGCCAGTCGTTCGCTAGCTCGTTACCGGCTGTCCAGAGAAGAGGAAGTGCTGAGGTACTCATCACGTATCCGGGCGGGTTGAACGCGGCCTTCGCAGACTCCGTAACGGGATCTCCCGAACTCAGCTCGTTCCGGTTATGTCCCTCACGATTCTGCTGGTTCTGATCTCTCAGACGGGCTACAGTCTCCCAGTTTATCGGGTTGTGCTTTACGGAGTCAATGACAGCCTTCGGAAGGATACCAAGATGGTAAGCTACGAACGGGCCACCAATAGCAGAAAAGAACTTCACGAATGCCGATTGGTTCGTGTAGTCCCCCAACTTCTTATTGATTAACGCCCCCTTGAGGTATTCTTCCTTAGAACCAGGTGCGGAGGGGCCTAGAACGTGGTCTAGATGGTCAAGCAGGCCTGCTCTCCACCCGTGTTCCATCTTCCCCAGGAGCCCGCTCATAGCGTTTGTCGCTTCAGCGTAGCCGGGGAAATAGTTCGGAGCATGACCGCCGATGTACTCAGGCGTGCCTGCACCCATAGAATCGAGGCGTCCCTTCACTACATGGTCAATCGGCTTGATCATGTGCGCGACACCGTGGGTCATCGCATTCAAACCGCCTCCAAGGGCAGACAACGTACCGACGTTGGATATACCGTGAGGCAGCGGATTAAGCTCGATACCTGCGCGTCCCATATCCGACATCTTCTTCGTATGTTTGGCTACGTCCCTTAGGAACTTATTGTCCGGGGCTCTGTATTTGCTCCAATTTATCACTCCTCCTTTCGTCAGGATCTTGCCAGGAGCATGGGGAGAAAATACATCCTTGGATTTACGAGCAAGCTCGTTGTCGTGGATATTGTCTCGGATGTGCTTAAACGCCTCTAAGCGTTCGTCAGGAGACATAGCACGAATATCTTGCGTTGTGTAGCTCTTTGTTAGGGAACCTGTCGGGGGGTTCGGAGAGTGTAGGTGCGTAGGCAGTACAGCTTGAGCTGCCGCAGACCGCCGAGGGGACGCATGACCATGCACATACTGGGCATATCGACGAACAGAAGCGTTAGCGTCGTTTACAACTGCTGAATCTTCAACGAGATCCTTATGCTTAGCGACTCGTTGAGCGTTTTCAAGCTGAATACGGACGTCTCGACCCTCATGAGTCAGCCCGGCGCGGAGAAGGTCCGGTCGAGTAACGAACACGTTTTCCAGGATCCTGTGAGTGTTGGAAGCCATGTTTTTAGAGCCTTGGACAGCCTGCTTGAGATGAGCAAACGCGGGACCCGCTCCGTGGGCCACTAGGAGGTTATGGACATGCCCTGTGATGAGACGTGAGGTGTTAGCTCCAGCGTGCAGTAAGGGGCGCGTAGCAGGGTTGTTAACGGCTGTTGAAACGGCATGGTGAATCATCGTTGTTACATCAGGTACCTCTTTGATTCCTCCGAGGTTTCTAGCCAGTGTGCCTACATCAGAAACGAGTGCGAAAGGATCTCCTATCGTGTCCGTAGCGACGTTATTAACGGTCTTTAATGCATTTTTAACATAAGGCTTGAGCTGATTTAGGGCGTGCCAGTTACGCCCGTTTATCATCGTGTCGATATCGGCGTCGTTCGCCAGTCCTAAGTTGCGCTGGAGCTGTGAGCGTGCCTTCTGAACTTTCTCTTCAGAAGGGTGCCACACGAGATCGCTAATATGATTCAAGGAATCGTGCAGGTCCCGGTGCGCGGTTATGTTCTCAGCTACTGCTCCTTCTAATCTTTGAGGAGATCCTAGAATGTCTAAAACGGACTGAATCGGGTGATTGGACGCTTCTTTCCAGTTGTGCCAAAGATCGGACGACCATCCTGCAAGGTGTTGACGTACCTGAGCCCCATTGTAATAAGGCATAATAGAAGATTTGGGCTTGTTAGAGACAACAGGAATTTCTGGAAGCCCCCCCTGTTCAGGAGGGGCTTGTGGTTTTACTACTGGAATTTCTGGGAGACCGTCACTTGGCATAGAACTTCCCGCCGCGAGCGACTAATGTCTTACCATTATACGTAGTTTCAGTACCGTCTGCTGTACCTGACGGAGCGTTCCCTACGGGTTGATCTCCTCCTTGATTTTTGCGCGGGAGAATCGTACTCTGCTTACCGCTTGTCTGAGTAATTCCTAATGCTTGAAATTGGTGATTCTTGAGAGCACTCCTAGCTTGAGCTGCTTGCTGTTCTGCTGTGTATAATTGATCGTTAGTTGTGTGAATACGTTGAAGCATATTCTGGGCCAGAGGGTTGTTTGAGTCTTTACCGGCGTCGGTCTGTATGAATGCATCGTACTCTTTTTGAGCCGAGTTCATTTCCCCTCTCATACGTGTCGCATACTCGTCTAATGCTTGGGTTGTCGAATGCAGCGAGGACAAGGCTGTCTTACTTTGATCGAATTGTAGTCTCTGCATAGAAACTCCAAGCTGCTGTGACCTAAGCTGCAAAGACGCTCCCTCCAGAGCTAAGCGTTGGGGAATAGCGGATGCGCGAACACCTATTTCATTTGCTTCGGCATTGAGTTTGTTGATAAGGGCATAGTCCTTTGCTTTAATGTCTGCTCCTACATTTTCTAAGAGTCTAGCACGAGCATTTAACAATCTTTTCTTTATAGGGTCATTAACATTGTCCTCATGCTCCTTATGGGCTTCGTGCCGCTGTCCTGTAGCAGCACGAGTGCCTGAGGCGTCTGCCGCGACTCTCTTCGTCTCTTCTCCATAAGTATGGACAGGATCAGCACTCATAAAGTCAGAATCAACTCCTCCAATCCCCTTCATTTGTAACTTACGCTCTTTAGTACTGAGTCCGGCGTAGTAAGCCTTTTGATCCTGCGTAAGATCGGAGAACTGCTGAGGCATGAGCGCGTCGATGTTCAAGGTACCGTCTTTGTTTTTCACAATCGGTTTATTCAGTACGTTCGCCGCGTTCGTAAGTCCTTGCATAAGGCTTGGGTCCTTAGCAATTTCGGGATTGTTTTGAAGCTGCTTAGTGATATTGTCCCAAGTAGTTTGAGCCGCCGCTGTCGTTTTTGCTTGGGCTGCATCGGCTAACCCAGCTTGAAGGACGGTATTTTCTAACCCCTGGTGCTGAATAGTGGACTCGTCCATCTTCTTTTTTTCAGCAGATTCATCAGCCTTCTGCTTGTTCTCAACGCCCTGCTGCTTCTCAGCAGCCTTTTCCTTGTTTGTATCGTGTAAACCAGTTAAAAACTGAGATAGAAACCCAAGTCCGCCACCGCCTGCGGCATAGCCTCCACCACTTGACACATCTGGAACTGAAAACCCGCTCATATCTATCTCCTCATCGCTTGTGTAGTTTCGTAACCTGCTTTAAGCATCATTTCTACGTCTTTTATTATGATATCAGCAGCATCGGTTCGGTACTGCAGGTCTTGTACTGACAGTTTCTCCAAGAACTTGTAAATCTTCTCGAACCCTTCTGTTATTGAAGGAGACTCCGTGCAAGCGACTCCAACAAACCCAGTAGGATCTGAAACGTGCAGGTCCTTCTCTTCGTCCCATGATACACCTACTCCAACAAAAAACTTGTCCCAAGTGCCGTCGTATCCCTTGATTCGGATGCCAAGAGCAGAACTCTTGTCCAGTTTCACTTCATTCGGGTACGGAGGAACGGACAAACGAACGGCATGGTAGACCGTATCTACTCTAAAGAATCCATTAACGTCTTGCCCGAGGACCAAAGCCTTCAAGAAATCGCAAAGCGACGTGATGCCTCTTTGCGACGTTAGCTCAGAGTCGATGCCGAGGCGAGGGGTCCACTCAAGGAACCAGGCTCCCTTTTTGTTAAGTATGCAGTTTACATCATAAAGGCCTGGGGGAGCGTTGTTGAGACGAAACTCGACTTCGAGCTTATCGAAGTGAAGCTGTTCGTGCAGTTTAGATTCCTCTGTGTAGAACCAAACGGTGTTCAAAGCGCATCCCGTTGAAGGTCCCTTACCGTCGTTCATGAATTTTTTGTTTTCAATTGTTCCTTCGTACGGACCCACAAAAGACTTACCGTTAAACCATCTTGCAGTCGAGACTGCAACTCCCTTAATCTTTTCTTGTAAGATACAACTGATATTGTCTCCAAATCTCTCTGTGACATGTTCTAAGTGCTCCATTATCTGCTTCGTGTCTTTACTCACTAGCGTAACATCCGACCCGAGGAACTTGTTAGACTTCCAGGCCCATCCACCGTCTCCGTGTTCTTGGTCCGGATCGGACTCAAGGAACTTCATCGCTGCTGAAACGGACGCGAATCGCTTCGTCGGAGGGCACAGTATACCAACCTTCTCCGCGAGTTCTTGTCCCCATTCACGATCCTTTTCGAGCTTATCCATGAAGGGACCTGAACCGATAACGAGCTTACCGGAGTCGATGAGCCCTTGTGCGAACTCGCCCGCTCCTGAGCAGTCGAAAAAGTAAATCGTCTGAGGATCTTCCTCTCCCCAAGTGAGCCACTCCTCTTTGTTCTCTGTTAAGGGAACGAGGCCTGTACCGACCTTACGAGAGTCCTTCAATTGGTGATAGACGAGAACATCGCAACCCTCATCATAAAGACGCCTTGCCCAGGCTATAGAAGATCCCTCAAAAATATAAAATGCGAACCTCATAGCGCCTTTAAGATCCCTCCCAGGCCTCCTGCACCTGCTGCCCCCCCTGTCATAGCAGCAGCAGCGCCCCCGGCTAGACCTCCTAATAATCCGCCCAATCCGCCGCTCTTCCGGTTTTCCGCAGCTTGTGCACCGAACTGTTGAGCCTGACCACCGTACCCTGAGAACAGCCCTTCATTGGCCGATATCCCCGCCCCGATGTTTTCAGCACCCTGTTTAGCAGAGTCAAGTCCTTGATTTAAGGTCGTAGTGCCGAGCCCTAGAACAGACATGAGGTTTTGGAGAGCCTGTAAGTTAAGCCCTTGACCTGTCGAGAATGCTTCCTTAAGCATACTCATAATTTGTGCGTCTTGGTTAGAGGCCGTCGAAGCTACCCCTGCCGCGCCTTGACCTTTGATCGTTTGATTCTCTCCGGCCAGGGATCCTGCAAGGTTGCCTGAAGCGGTAAGCAAGGCGTTCTGATTCGCCTGATTCGTCGCTGCTTGATTCGTGCCTGGCGCAGCGTTATTCTTGGCTGTACTGTTTGCCTGCGCGAATTGCTGCTGAAGCTGATTCTGTGCGTTAAGCATGGCAGGCTGACCCATGCCTTGAGACATCTCCCCCTGGTAAAAACTATTCAGGCCAGGGTTGACTCCCGAGAGATTCGTTTTACCTGGAGCCGATGCGTAGTCCACTAGGTTCTTGCCCTGCTGATTCTGATTCACGCCGGTCTGAGCGGACATGTCACCGCCGCTCCCGAGAGCGGTACCTAAGCCTGACTGATAGCCAGGCGAGAGCGCGTTTATGCCACCCGATAAGGCGTTCGTCGTTGTTTGCAGAGGGGAATTGAGCATAGCCGCTTGCGAACTTAGGCTGTTGATGCCTGCGTTTATATTGTTTGCCGCAAGACCTTGATTTTTTAGAGCATCTTGCATTGCCCCTTGAGCTGCTCCGCCGCCGCCTCCACTAGTTCCCATATCCGCCACCTGTATATTCGACTAAGTGTAAATTCAGCCCTATTGGACTTACTTCCGTTTCCGGAGATATCCTCCAGCCTCTTTTTTTCAGGACCCTCTGGAAGGGCTTGTTGAAATTTGCTACATACCCGAACTTGTGCTTGTGGGGGAAAGATAGAACATGATCGAGCATTATCTTCGTAGCTTGAGGTTTCCCATACAGGCAGGTTACGCAGAGATCGTCCGGCATGGATTCGCACGTCATAACTCCCAAAGCTCCCCAGGTACGTCCACCGCACTGAGCCCCGAACCACTGGCAGTATTTCGCCCACTCATCCACCCACTTATAAGAAAAAGGGATCTTGTACTTTATTGCATAAGCCAAGCCGAAGGGAATGACTTCTTCTATTGATATTGAGGCTATGGAGTACCCCTTCATTTCACTGTCAACCCCATTTTAGCCAACATTTGGAGAATCTGAGGTGGCTCCTGAGCCTGTTGCGCTTGCTGCTGTTGTCCCTGTTGCTGTTGTGCTTGCTGAGGGTTCGCAGACAACAATTTCAGAAGCATCGGCATGAGCTGCATAAGACTCCCTTGCCCTACTTCCGAACCACCCGCCGGAGCGACTTGCCCCTGCTGCAAGTTCGGACCAAGCCGCTGCAGGAAGGATAAGAGAGCCATTAACTGCTCTGGGGCAACATTTGCAGGTTGTCCACCTTGGGGCTGACCCTGCTGTCCCATTTGAGGTCCCGGCATCATTCCCGACATAACCCATCCCCTAAGCCTTTTTCTTAGGATTGGTTAAATTATAGATTGGGGACACTTTACGCCGAAAGTTGTCAAAACCTTCAGAAACTCTTTGTCCCATGCTCTCCTGTGCAGGAGCTTTCTTAGCCGGTGCTTTTTTGGAGGACTTCTTTTTTGCGCTTCCGTTTCCGCTTGGCATGAGGTTTCTCTCTTTCGTAGAAGCTTAGTTGGCCTTGCTTAGGAGTGGGAATCACTTCTTGTCTCCACCTTTGAATGGGTTGATCTTCGAGGCGTATCGTCCGTAAAACTTACCCTTATTGCCGTAGTGTCCCTGAAACTGGTACCCCTTCACCGTCTTCGTGTAAGGAGTCTCAATTTTAGGAAATGCATAGGCCGACATGACCTTGTTAAGCTTCGGATATACGGACTTCATACGCCCATTTTACCACAATGTCAAGACTGGTAGTATAATTGTGCGTAGACTATGCCCGAAGTAATGAGAGGATCGACTTGGGCCAAAAAGAGGCGGTAGGTGCCCGCTCCAAGGGTGCCCCCGCCTATCCGTATGTTCCGAGATGTAATGACCACTGGTGAGGCAGGAACACCGCTTAAAATGTATTGTAGGGTCGCTCCGGGGGGTACCGTGAGGAACGCCCCCTGCGCGGAGAGATTGACCAGGGTGTTCGCCTGATTGGTGCGATGAACGAGATTCGGGAAGGACAGGAGGTTCGAGGGATTCTTAACAAGGTCGATCTGAGCAGAGTCCGACCCGAGGAGAATCGGAGGGTTCAATACAGGGCTGTTGGACTTCGCGATATTCGTGAGTCCCTTGAGTACGTCGTAACCCTTGCCCGTAGAGAACGTACCGACAGAGCGGGTTACGCCCTGATTGTTCTGCGGAGGGATCGCCACTAGAGCGTACCGGAGACTTGAATGAGTTTACGGTCGATGAACCCGTAAATAGAGACCTGCTGAACTTCCAACTGCACAGAAGATTGTGTCTGCAAGAGGAACTGAACCTCGGACCCACGCATAGGCCTTGACCAACTCTCCTGATGCCGAACCCCATTGAAGCTGTTATTTAGATCGAACGTCACCAAGTCCGTGTACTGTTGGTTTCCGGGGTTAGCGATGCAGGTGAGGTACGCGAACCCCACTTGAGGAGGTGCGACCACCTCCCCATAACGGAAGATCTTGTCCGATGACGAGTCCCCGGCGTCTGTGATGCGGGACAGTATGGAGGAGTAGATCGGGCTCCCAAGGTCTGTACCGCCGGTGAACCATTGGTCGAACTGCCCTATGTGTTGAAGGTCGTTAGCGAGCACGTTCTGCTGAGATTCAGCGTCCGTGTAAACGTGATCGGTAGCCCACCCGAGCTTCCACCATGATTGTGACCGGAGATCAAAGAAATATGTGATGTTCAGTCTCGGAAAGCAGATATGATACATGCGGTCGTACCAAAAACCTACGGCTGTATCGAGGTCAATATCTAACAACGAGTTGATGAATGTCTTGATATTTGACGTCTGGTACTGTCCATCGGACATATTCTTGGGAGTCTGGCCTTCGCAGAACCATACTCCTCTCTTGTTTATCCAACCCGATAGTCCGTCAAGAGTCGCAACAGATAAACCCGAGCGACATCCGGTGTCAGATATCTTGACAGCAATGAAATCAGCGTTAGTTGAGCCATATACGGCATAGAGTGATCTGTCCTTATTGAGCAGGAGAGCGCCTCCTTGGCTCGTCATACCGTTAGCAGCGTCATTAAACGAGTTCTCGCCTACCGGCAAGAACCCCGTAACGAGGTTGAACCCCCAGGGCTCGTTCAGATTTGAGTAGTAGACCAGGGAGGGGTCTGTAGGCGTGCCCCATCCCCAAATGCGCTCCTGGTGCGTGCAAATGAAATCGAACGGGAAGGGCACGTCTCGGTTCACTGTAAGGAGCTGCCCTACCACATCGGAGTCGGCTAGGGTGTCGTGGTACGTCGTTGTCACGTTGTCAGGTATCGTATGTATCAGGTAGAACTGATTAAGTGCTCCGATACTCAAACGGTAGATATTTCTCTGCGTGACCTGAGGGTCAGGAGACACCGGGATGGCAGATAAAGTGATCCCTTGAAAAACAACGGTGATCGGCAGGGACACTACACCCTGTGAACTCTCCTGAACCGCATTACCGAACGTGATGCAGTAGTAATACGTCCCGTCTTGGCCGCCAGGGCCGCTTGCTGTGAGGATAGGCGCGGTAGGAGGTGCTTCAATGCCCCAGAACGTAACCACGAGGTTAAGGTCAATCTTCAAGGGACGATCGACGCTGTTATTGACGAAGCACCATTTCAACGAAAACACAAATTGGGTGTTGAGTCCGGGGGTTAAGACCTCGGGCAGGGCCAGGGGGGTGTAAGGCCCCAAGAGAGGCCCTTGGTATAAGTTACCCACTCCGCCGAAGTCTACTGCGAAAATGTACGTGTCTACGAACCCAGGACGGATAAACTTCGTGAATCCGTTTATAGGTCCTGGTAAAGTACCCACAGATGACCGCCCGAGGGCTGTGACGTATGACCCATAAGTGTTGTTTGGGGTAACGTTTGTTGCATCCACGATGTTAGTCGGACTGAGACGAAAAGGAGCAGTGGTATCGTCAATGCCCATAACAGGACCGAGCTGCAAAATTGTCTGGACATTATCTCCCTCGACTTCTAATGGAACTGCCATTAGAGTTGGATACTTGCCATGATCGTAGTGAACATAGGAGTAAATGCAATAACGTCATTGCAAGTCCAGTTTATTGTGGGAGTAGTGCCACCTTCCGCAGTACCGAAATACATGAATGGGAACGTACCTGAATTAGAGTTTTCATACTGCTGAGAAGCGACGTCCCATGTTATACCGGCGGATACAACGCCAGTGACTGTTAGCTCTCTGGAAGCATTTTGGAACTGCAACGCCCCCCAATAAATTATTCGGAACGTGTTGGCGGCAGTGCCCGGTAGCGGTCCAAGAGAGATAGTACCGTTAGTAGACCCTAGAGGGAAAAAAGCAGTATTGACGTAGGAAGAGCCGGGGGCAATAGGAGCGGTTAGGACACTTAAGTCATATTCATGATTACTTACCTGAGATACGCCTATACTGCCGTTAGTTGATTCTAGAAGAACCACTGGAGTAGTGCCATTTACTGATATAACGTCTCCCGCATTTAACGTGACGTTAGCTAACTGAGTATGCCCAACCACGGCTAAGGTATTATTTGCTGTCACTGCCCCGTCTAACGTAGATATTCCGGTAACATGAAGCGTGTCAGTAGTTAGACCGCCCGTTACAGACTCTCCGCCGGTGACTGTTAGTCCACTGTTGACATTTGCATGACTATTTAGTGTTGCAAGGCCTACAGCAAAGAATGTAGAATCCGCCGTTAGCGAACTATGGAAGGTTGCAGCACCAAAAACGTCCAACGTACTATTATCGACAACAGGGCCGTTGAACGTCGTTGTGCCGGTAAATGTAGCGTTATTGAATCCAGGGAAGGGCACCAGACCTGTTATACGTGCTACAGGTATAATGCCTGTTACAAGAGTACCGCTCTTATCGACAGCCCACTTGGAGTTACCATTCACTACCAAGTTATCAAGTAAGGAATTTGACGCCGACGCTACGTCAGTAACTTGGAGCAGCCTACCCTCGACTTGAGTACCGATACCTGGGTCCCACACAACGAAAATCTGTTGTGATGCTTGGTTCGCGGTCAGAACAGTCAAAGGCACGCTAATGACCTGTCCCTTGTTATCCACTTGAAATAAGCGAGTCCATGTGATGGGCGTAAGCGGTATATTGGTCGGAGGGGACTCCCATCGAGTCATTGAACCATCCGCTCCTAGTTCAAGAGCATAGGCAGGCAGGCCAGTATTCTGAAGAGACTCTTGGTCCCACTGCAAGAGGTTTGCGTTCCACATCGCGTTCGTAACGAGCCAGAGGTTGCCCGAGACTTCTCGAATCTCCTGGTACTCGCCATTCGGTTCGAGCGGAATGAACTGTATGCCTGGAAACGCGTCGCTTATAACGACATCATAAGGGAATGTTTGAGGAGGCGCAGAGGCTCCGTTCGGGAGGAAAGGAAATATCGACTCAGCCATTAGAACCCCCACCATCCACGACCACGGTTATTGCTCCGGCATCTACGAACCCAAGGTACGAAATTGAGAGACTTCGTCGCTTGAAACTTATTCACGTTCGTCTGCAATTTCTTTATTTGAGCCTGATAGAGTTGAGCGTTCTTCATGCTATCCTGTGAACCGTCTGCCTGGCGTGAATACTCTGACATTTTATAGACCAGAGCATCTCGGTACATCTCAGGAAACTCTAAAAGATCCGATGTAGTAACGACGATAGGAGGGTTAGGGATAAAGTCCATACAGACAGTGAAAACAGCGTTAGGAGGAGGTACGAAGCCAATGTTACCATATCTGCGATACCATCTCGGAGGATTACTCCAGTTCCACATTGACGCAGGGTGCCCCTGACCCTGGTGTTGGGGCGAGCGATAAGGGTAAGTTACAGGTTTTTGTGCTATCCATTGGGGTGTGAGAGGAGGCTGTCCTAAAATAAAATCTGAGGAAGCGTCGAAGACATTCTGATTTTCGCCTTCCATCGTAGGAATATCTGTAGGTTCAAGGAGCTGCTTCGCACCGTTCGGACCAAGCATGTAAACACGAAGAACACGTATGTTTTCGATCATCGCGTATTCTTGCTGATTCGCAATAGTGGGGAACGTGTTCGTGCCTTCAGTGTAGGGAAGATCTAGCGCAGTTTGAATTTGAGCCTTGTTCAGTAAATCGATAGAGTCAGAGACCGTGAACCTGTTGGTGCCGGGTTCATTTACGTTACGACGCCAATCATTGATTACCGTTCCCGCGTTCAATTTTATTCACCCTTCTTTTTTCTCTTCGATACCGGGTTACGTTCTGACTTCTGACGACCTTCTGCTCTCTTCGACCCGTCCCGATTGAAAGTCTTAGGGCTTTTCGGCATACTCTTTTTAGACATCTTCGAGAATTCGGCTTCAAACTCACTATGACCACTAGATCCGAGAGCCTTAGGCTTTGGCTTGCCGATATTATCGAGTCTCTTAGGAGGCTTGCCTGTTACCGCTTTCGGACCACTTGCAGACATTGCTCTGCCTGCCTGTTGAGTAGACCCAGACGATAGACGCAACTTAGATTCTAGGGCTTTCTTAACGGGAACCGGAGTTTTTAGACGCTGAGAGGCTCCTTCGATAGCTCCTTCACTACGTTTGGCAAGCGATGAGCCTACCTTACGGGCTGCTCCACCAGCAGCTCTTGCAGCGGCCATTTCTCCTAGGCCAGCAGCAGCTTCAGGAAGGAAAGGTGCAGCGCCGAGAATGGCCTTGTCTCCACGGCTAGAGTCTACGTTATGCGACTTCTTACCGAGTTTACCGTAAATTTTATCAGTTGTTTTTTGGTCGCCACTCTCTTCAGCGTGCTCTCTCTGGAGACGATAAAAAGCAGACTTCGTTTTAGCCTTGTTGCCTTTACCTTCTCTTTGAGCAGCCGCTTCCATCCAATTTTTAGCCATACATCACCCTGGCAAAACGAACGCTAGGAGAGTAACTTCACCAGTGACTCCAGGAAACCCGATAGTTGTCGAGCTTACCGCACGTACTGCGACGAGAGGAGCGGTAGTGTAGAGAGCGTTTCCCTTCGTCAAGGGATTAGTCCACTGGAACCCGGCCTCAACGGAAGGAGCAGGGAGAGGGAACCACTCATTGCCCGTAGATCCGTAATTATTCACCGGCTGCTGATCTAGCGGGAAGTCCTGATATGCCGTAACGGTATCAATTGTACCGTACAATGTCACCGTATATCCCAGTCCTGCCCCCACTACTTGAAACATCCACTTCGTCCACCGAGAGCATTCCTTCATCAGCGGCAATACGCCGGTATCTTGACCGGACGCCGTAAATGTGAAGACGGGCTTTCCGCCCGCGCTTCCTACACTGGTTATGCTGCTTCCCATTAGAGCAGCTCATTGGAGATGTGGAAGCCTATTCCGGTCGAAGAACTCCCTGGGAGGTAGTAGTGAAGATCCATTGGGACACCCCAGAGAATCACGCTTAAACCGCCTGCAACCACACCGTCAGCAGTGATGCGGAGGGTTAGCTCCGTACCAGTCGGCCAAAAGGCGTCGAAGCTTTCGAGCGCATACACTTCACCAACGACATCGGCCTGACCGGCGTCAAATAGAGGGAGAACGATGTCCTCCGGGAACAGCGCATCTCCTGGAACTGCTGTAAGTGAAGGAGTGATGCCTTGATTCGTCGTGTCCAAGGGAGGAGAGAGCGGTTTCGCTCCAGCAACGCCTGCGACCATCGCAGCACCACTCGCGAGTACCGTACCCGCTACGCTGTTTGTTGAGACAACGAACGCCGGAGTAGCGACGTCATAGGCCAGGGTTTGAATGACCACTTCTACGCCCAGGGAGTTCGCCCGGTACAGGGTGTTAAAGGCAGGGTTGACGCCCATCATAGCCTGGAGGTTAAGGGACTCCGCGAGATGCGCTCCAACGTGCGTAAGATCGACAGCAGCACGCCCTGAGACCGTGTAGACGTACGGGACGCCAGCGATCGTGATGGTGATCTTGTCGCCTACTAGGAAAGTTCCGCCGAGGGTCAAATACGCATAGGATGAAGCTGCTCCAGCTCCCTCGTACGCTGCAACACCAGAAACGACGTTCAGAGCTAACTTACCCGCCACAAAGTTTCCGCCAGTAGGGGCGGCAGGAGGAACAACCTCCCAGTTGCTCATAACGTAGGAGATGTGCGTGATCTTGAAGTTGAGCCCAAGGGGTATGATCCCTTGAACAACATCTGAAGTTTGTACAGCAGCAGGAACGATCATCGGCTGAAACTGGAGAGAGTCCCATGCGCCATAAAGAAGTGCCTGCGGGTTGCACTCCTTTGCTCTTATCTGAATGCTCATTTCTAGTTACCGTGCTTTCTTAGATAAGCGGCGCTGTTTTCAAGAACTTCAGTTGAGTCTTTTGATTGTCCTAGCACTACGTTGCAAGAAGCACACAGAAGACCCCTAACTTTTCCGGTCTTATGATCGTGGTCTATGTGCATTCTGTATTGACCGTACACTGGACACTCCTTCTTGCATATCTCGCACTTACCGTCTTGCTGTAACCACTTCTCTTCGTACTGTTCTATCGTGAGGCCGTAGACATCGAAATTCTTCCTGAGGGATCTAGCTGTACGCGTTCTTTGACCTTTATCGGAAGCATTCCATTCCTTCATGTACTTAGAGCGGGCTATATTCTTTTCTTCGCATTCCTTTAGGTACTCTTCCCAGGGTCTATACCGCCCATTCTTGTGATTCTGTTCAGTGAAATACCCTGCGTGTTCTGCTCTCCATTTGGCCCCTAGTTTCAGAAGTCTTTCCTGATTCTTATCGTAATAAGCCTTCTGTTGAGCTTTTCGAGCCTCCATCTTAGCGGAAGCTACAGGGTCAGCTTCTATGTACAGTTTTCTTCGTTTCGCGTAGTTCTTTCTGGCGCACTCGTTGGTCTTGTCTTTATCCTTGAACGGCATATAATCTCCTTCTCAGGTCGATTATACCACGGGGTTGGATTTTTGGCTAGGCCCCCTGAGACCCCACAATTCCTCTCCAGCTATCGACACCGTTTGAGATACGGACTCTGGCTTCATGGAAGATGTTCTCGCTCTGAACATCGACGTAGGTGCGCTGACGGTTCTCTTTGACAGCAGCGAACATGGAGTGTGAGTTCTCAAGCGAACCTTTACCCGTTGCGACCCACCAAGGGAAGGGACCTGCGCCTTGATTCGGGTTGAGGTAAGGGACTTCGACGGGCTCAAGCTTCGTTCTCTGCTGTGAAACGACGTTGATACGGTTTTGATCCGTTGACGGGTACAGATTTGTCTGAAGGATTTCGGTAACCTGCTGGTGGTATCCCGGCGGATAGATGATGTTCTTCGGAATGTAACGAATCAGTTTGCCACGGGGGTCCCTCGTAAGGGCGAACATCGTGATAACCGCTTGGAGTGATTCGACTGTGAAAGCCACGTTACCAAGGAAGTTGCTCTGCGTTACGCCGGGCATACCAGTGATGGGGTGAGCAGCATTGATGAGGGAAAGACCGTCATCGACGTTGTAACCGCCTTGCGCTTTGCTTAAGAAGCTAAGGTTCAAATTGTTCCAGAACAGGTACTCAAGGGTTTCATCTACGCTACGACGGAGCATACGCGGCATCTTGTTGAAGATTGCCTTAGGGTCTTCGATGCTTGCCCGACGAGTGATGACGTAGCGAAGACCGAAGTCCTGCCAGGTGAACATCATCGTAAACTCTGGGTTTGCCGAGTCAAGATCCGGCACGCCGCCTTCACCGACAGGTGCAAGAAGTCCTAACGGAATCAATGAATGATTCTGGAAGAAAGGAAGCTTAGCATCATAGTCCGGGGTATTGAAAATTTCTTTCCAAAAGGTAGGATTCTCAAGGCCTTCCTTGACATACACATTTTCAAGGATCTTAGTTGCGGCTTCCTTGAAGGTATTGCTAAAGTGAATGGAAGGCATTTTTAGACTCCTTGAACGATAGCGAGCGCACTGGCGAGGAACGAGACGTAGACCCGGATACCGAGGATACCGGTCGGGTCTAACTGGTACTGGTTGTTAACAAGAGCGTTATTTACGCTATTATCAACGTCCTGAATGACTGCTACAAGATTAGACGCAGTTGGGTCAACGATGTAATACCCAGTAGCCGCATCAATAGCGAGACCAACGAGCGTACCGTATGTCGCTTGTTGAGTTCCTCCCGCCTGCCATCCGGTTGACGGGGTGAGGTTCATAACCACGACAACCGGAGGCCCAAGGGTAAGGACTGGAATTTGCCCCGGCATCGCTGAGAACACTCCGGTACCGACGTTAGACTGACCAAAGACCGAGTCCGGGTACGCTTTACCGACCGTGGGATTCCCCTGCCAGGTCATTTCTGAGGAGCATTGAGCGACACCGACAAGACCCCCAGCGACATTCGCAGGAGCCGGGGAGATTCTGCCCGGTAGGCCGAGAGCGGAACCACCAACGAGGGTCGCGCCAGAGGGAGCGACTTCCCCAGTGATCGAAGTAGTAGAAATAGCGAGTGTGATCGCGTTACCGGCAACGCCCGGAGTATTCGCAATGATAATGACCAAGTTTCCGTCAATCGAAGCAGTAACTAACTCTGCAACCGAGTTCGCATTGATGTCGGCTACGATCTTTGCCAGAGCGTCGTCATTGTTAACCACCGCAATAGCCGGACGAACTACACCGTTGATTGAGTATGTGATCGTGTCCCCGATAACAAAAGTTCCCCCGATTAGGAAGAACCCTTCAGCCTTCGTCCCCGTTGCGAAATATACGAAATCTGCATCTTTTATAAGGCCGGGATCGGCGGGGAGATAGATGGGGGACATTGACATTGCAGTAGGCGGCAACTGCACCACTGGTTTTTGGACGGCTACCGTAATCGGCATGTAAAAATACCCTCACACTATCAGTTAGTATAAGGGTACCTCAACATTAAGAAAATGTCAACGAATTATGTGTTACGCCACCCGTATTTCGTTGTGCTCTAACTCAGCTTCGATCCCGAAGGACTCTGCTGCCGATTGTAAATGGCTAAACGCGGTGTGTCCTGTCGCATTAAGGAGCCCTAAAATAGCTTTCCCTTTGTACAGACGATCGTTTGCCTCGGGGGGAACCTTGACCAGGATAAGATCCCCTACCTTCACCACTTCTTCGCCTGCAACAGTCTTAATCTCCACCGCGAGAGAACAATCATCTCGAAGTTCTTCTTGATCTACTAATTGATAATCTCCTGAACGCAGACGAGCTTTGAGGAATCTATCGTCCTTTGCCCAACTGTAGGCCCATCCCTTTTCGACTTCCTTCATGTACTTCTCGGGGCACTCGAAGACCGTTTCGACTGCACGAGGGAGGTACGATTGGCTAATGAGCCTGATCTGCTCCTCAATAGTACGTCTTTCCTCGCCAATGACCAAATTAGGGAGAGGAGCCAGTACCTGCTTTTTCTCTTCAGACATTATTCAAGACCTCCAAGCATCTCTTCGACTTCTTTCTTCGTCATCCCGCAGCTTGCAGCGATTTCTGCTACTTCTCGCCTACTCTGAGCTTTCTCTTTTGACATTTTCGGTTTCGCTGCTTGCGTTGACTCTCCGCCAAATGATCTACCGCTTCCGGCAGAGTACGCAGGCGGTTCTGCTCCACGCGAGTTCTTCGTTTTACGTATTACTTTACCTTCAGCGACATCTGCGGCTGTCTCAATCGCAGACAAAAGCTGCTGCGGAGAGAAGCTTGCAAACACATCGTCGGTAGTCTCGTTAACGATCTTGTCAAACTCCTTACGTACGGAGGTTGTCATAGGGTTCTCGTCAAGGAACTTCGAGATCGCGAACTTCGCGGCCTGAGCTGCAATAGGGACATACTGAGCCCTGGTGTTGAGCTGACCGGCATTGTAGGCTTCTTCTGTAGCCATGTTGATCGCGTCAGCGATGTCTCCAGTAGCGGCTAGGCGGTCCTGAATACGGTCTTTGAGAGGCTTGGGCTTATGCTCATCTTGAGCAGAAGGTGCCGGTTGATGGAACCCGGCGAAGCGTTGACTCTTGAGTTCAGCCAGTTCCGCTTTCATAGCCGACATCTCAGCAGCGTGTTGAGCGGCACTCTCTTTAGCAGCCTCCTTTGCAGCTTCTTTTTCTGAATCTTCTGGAGTAGGTTCGATTATCGGTTCATTGAACAGATCGTCGATAGAAAGGTCCTCTTCTTCGTCTAAAATGCCAGCCACTTCTATTCTCCTTTAACTTCTGGAATCGGGTTTGCAGAACCTATGTCGGTCTGCTTGATAACGTGCATTGCCATTTGCTCCTGCTGCTGCTTCTGTTGAGCAATCTGTTGGGCTTGCTGTAACTGTTCTGCTTCGTCCATCGTACCGATGAACCCGGTAACGTCGGGATAGTCGAAGGTTTCGTACAGGTTACGAGTGATATTGTAAACGTGTTTCATGTTTCCTGCAACCAGAGGGTTCTGGAGACCCATTTGGTAAACAGCCATCGCGTCTTGTCTTCTATTCTCCTTATCGAGAGGTCCTCCCTGCCCATTTATGCCTAAAATGTAGTTTTGTGCGAGGATTTCTCGGGGAACCGTAACCTGGATGTTCCCTTCGCTCGACGCCTGGAGCATTTGCATTTGATCTTTTCCATACTTCACGTATAAAAGATGTGTAAAACGGAGAATATCTTGCATCCAGTCCCTGACCATGACGATCATTCGGTTAGTCTGCATGCCTTGGAGAGCCGTACTCTGCTGCATCGCTCTTCCGGTCGGTTTCCCTTGTAGTTGTCCTCCTGGAGGAGATCCGCCGGTCTGAGGTGCGCCGATGCTACGATCTGCCATCGCCAAGAGCGAGGACTCCTCTTGAAATAGTGCCTGCGGAGGATCTCCAAGCTGCAAGAACCCGAAATCGGTAGGCGTATCGACCTCAAACATGACCCCAGGACCGAACCGGCGTGACTCGTTCTCTCCCTTGTTCTTGAACCCCGGAGTTGCGTACATCGTGGGGTTCGATGAAATGTCTAACCAGTCGAGTCTCGCGTTTCTTTGAGCAGAAGCTTCCTCCTGAACTGCCCCAGACACATCAGGAACGGAAAATCCGTAAAACCTATTCGGGCGAGGCATAAGACAGATAGGAAAGTAGGGACGGCCTCCCTCATACTCATAAGGCGCATAACCAAGCATAGTTTGGCTAGTGTCATGAACCCAGATAAAATTCTCTTCAAAGACATCGTCTCCATCTAAATCATACTGCCGGGTTAGTACCTTCCAAACTTCAACAGGACCACGAGCTATTTTAATGTCCGTAGGGTTCGTTACCGAGTAGTCCCCTATGGCGATCTTACCGCCGATAGTATATGTGAAGTTACCCTGCCGATCCATAGGACGTTCATCCTGAGCTGAAGACACGTAAGACAGAACGGCCTCTACTGCATCCTTCTTGAAGGTGCCAGATTCGACCATTGCCCACAGGTCTTGCTCGGTCATGTAGATCTTACGAGCTACTCCATCAGCTTCTTCAATAGAAGGAGCGTAATTAGGAAAAAGAATAAAATCGCGAAGCTCAACAGCAGTGTATTTAACTGCATCGTATTCCACCTTCCTGACAGTCTGCTTCTGCTTTTTTATAATAGCCTGACCGTTCTCATCCACCTGCGGATTTCCTGATTCGTCCATGACAGGTCCGTCGATGAGATGCGTCGTTTCGGAGATCTTCTTTTCCCATAAAACTTCGAGAATTGCCGTACCGTCCCGAGCACTTAGTTCGATGCACGTATCCTGAGGATTTTTCCATTTATTTTTTAGATACTCTGAATTGTAAAACTGCTCAACGATGTGTGAATACTGAGTCGAAATCGCGTCACTACCGTGTACGGAGTACGGACGGGGTATGAGTGCTGAACCCGAGATTCGAGCAGACATTTCTTTTACCATAGTGAAGACAACTGGAACGACGATATTCGCGCATCCATCCCAAGGAGGGTTCGCTCGCTCTCCCATCATTTCGTACAAGGCGTTTCCGTAGTTCAAGGACGCCTCTAATCCGCCCCTATTTCCGAGGTTCATGTCGATCATTTGGTAAACCGACTGACCCATTGCTCTCCACTGTTCGTCATCTAAACGACGAACAGGCTTCATACCGATGGATTCAGGTTGATGCTCTGTAGTCAGTTTGTTTTTCATATCAGAAACCTGCACACTTTACATAGGGGGTTCGGGTATTCCCACTAGCGTTGTCTATTGTTACTGCACTTATTGTTACTGCACTTACCCAATAGTTACCGTTACCACTATTGTTCAGGGAAACAGTGCATACCGGAATAGCTGCATAAGTACTTCCAAAAGTATATACATGAGTAGTGTTGTTTGCCAAGAGGACATTATCAAATAATTCGAGATGAGATCCCACGAGCAATGAACCGTTTTTATAGGTACTAGCGCCTATCCCAGTTCCGCACGTTGTTCCCGGAAACGTGACTACTAGAGATGGGTCAGTTTGCATGCAGCTAGAAGACGTTCCACCTGTCGAGACTAAATTACCAGAGTTATCATACGCATTCGCCGAATACGAAGGCGCGATCGTGATTAGGTAAAGGATCAGAACTAGAATCCTACGCATATTGCGCTGTAATTCTGCGATAAAGCGTTGGTGTTTGTGACGACGAGCTGAGTCGTGCTCGTGCTAGTGACATTGAACGCGGGGGTTATGCTAGTACCGCTAGCTACCGTAGACACTGTGCATACTGGAGCCGCCGCATACGCCGCTCCAAAGGTAAACGTGCCCGTAGACACGCCTGCTACAGAAGTGGAAGGAACAGTTTCGACGTGAGTCCCTCCTAAAAGGGTCGTGTTGCTACGGGTAGTAGGGCAACTTCCCCCCGCCGCGTTCGCTAGTAATCCCGATGCTCCTGCTTGAACACATTTTCCCGAGGTAAGGCCGGAGTCGGTTACTCCTGTACTAAATAATCCCGCAGCTAGTCCTACGTTTCCAGAGCAATCTATAGTTACCAAATTTGTATCCAAACTCGTGCCCGCGTATTGCCCGATATCTAAGCAAGTCCCTGAAATACCAGCGATACTGTTGGCGCTTGCGGAACCAATAGCTGTATTTTTCGTGTTAGTATTGGTATATGCAAAAGCTATAGGAAAATTCCCTCCAGTGCCTCCGACATAGTTACCGAATACTGTTGTATTTCCCGCGTTAGAACTTGAAAGAGTTCTAATTCCTCCATTAGTTGCAGTAAAAGCTCCTAATCCGTTACTACTTGTTGTAACCGCTCCTGAGAAGGTAGGAGCATTCGTAATAGTTACATTTGGAGTTGTTCCTCCCGAGGAGGATATGTTTCCTGACCCTGTTACTGCGGTTACGGTACCGCATGCCGAACCAACAGCTGTGACAAGACCCGCAGTAGATGCTTGCATACAGTTCCCAGGGGTCAATCCAGTGACTTGTAAATTTTGCACGACGGTGTTATTGGCAGCAGCAAGGGCGGATACTGGAAGACCCAGTACCGCCACCAGCGTGAGGGCTTTTAACCGTTTCATACTAGAACCCTATGCAGATCACATTGAACACGGCGGCACTCTCAGATCCGTCGAAGATGACTGCGGTAGTCGTGCTCTCGGAGACAACATCCACAGGGATAGGGTTCGGACCCGAATTGAAGCTCGTCGCGGTGCAGAGCGGCGCTGCCGTGTATGCTGCCCCGAAGGTCACAGTCGCCTCCCAAGGGGTCGTTGCGGAGGTCGTAACCTGCTTCGTTTCGATGTGGAGACCGCTCGCCCGCGCTCCTGCGATGTACGTGGTCGGGCACTGCTCCCCACTTGAGGTGAGGGCTGATGACCCGTTGGTTGACACGCAGTTCGAGGCAGACAACCCTGGAATGGTTGGATTTGATGGGATCGAAACGACGGGGGTCGTAGTCGGGTTCGTGACAGTGATTTGGTTCGCTGTACCCGAGACAGAAGTAACAGTTCCTGACGCACAAACACCGCTAGCCGGAACAACAGTACTGCTACCATCGGTTTCCAAGCATCGTGAAGCAGTAACCCCCGAGAGGTTAAGGGTGTTGATGACCGTCGAGTTCGCAGGCGGGACAGCCAACGCAGGGGCGGACGCCGTTGCGAACGCAAGAACTGTGGCTGCTAAGGTCTTACGAGTGCGTGCATTGAACATTGTACTGCGCTCCTGTTTGACTGCTGTCGTAAATGGTAACGGCTGATGCGCTCTCGGAGACTACCGTCGCGATAGTCGTCAACGGAGCTGAACTGAAGCACGTCGCTACGCATATCGGAGGTGAAGCGTACGGTGTGCCGAAGGTGAATGTCGCCTGCCAAGGCGTTACCGCAGACGTAGTGAGCTGTGTGACCTGTGTGCGCGTCGTTGAATCGCACGTAGGGCACGATACCGTGACCGTTCCTCCGACCGTGTTCGTTACGATAGGGGAGGTGCCGTTAACGGCCATTACAGCCCCACTGCCCGTCGCATTGAACAGGACCCGGCTAATGCCTCCACCTGCCGCTATCAGGGTAATCGGAGTCCCAGTACCCGTCGTACCGTCGAGCCGAACCGCGATCATATCGGCGCAGTTGAATGCGTAGCTTCCTGCGGATGTGATCGAAGTGCTTGGGTTCAGACCGTCAGGCGAGACAACGGTGAGAGCCTGCGTCCATGCCTGAGTATTGTGATACAGACCCTCGACCTTCCAGGAGCCTCCTACCGACCCGTTTAGTCCTACTACGCAGGCGCTCTGACCGCCCATGCCTGGAAGAGTGAGATAAGGGCCTGTCGGATGGTACGGGTTGCCTGTGACCTGCAAAAACGCTACGTCAGCGAAAGCATCTCTCGGAGGAACGACAGAACAAATAAAGCCTAGAAAGAATAAAAAGAGCAGTACACCCTTCTTAATCATTTCTTCTTGCCTTCTTTCTTCTTCATCGCCATTTGTTCCACCATCTTCATGATAGACATTTTCTTGACAGAAGTTCCGCTGTGCTTCGGTTTCTTAGGCATATAAATCCTTACTGGAGAAGAGCAGTAACTACACACTGGCCCCAATCCATCGTTGGCACTGGATCGGCGACTGTTATGTCAGCATTGAAAACTGACCCACTTGTGGGAGTGTAAGGATTATTTAGTTTAACACTTGCTTTGTTTATGTAGGGTCCATTATGAGGACTCGTCGGAAGAACTAAATTGCCTACAACAGTAACACTGTCTGACTTATACTCCGTGACAGTTACTGTTCCTCCACCGATTCCATTAGTTTCCGCGAAAGGATACGGGTAGTTCGCGTGTCCTGCTAGTGCTGGGTTAAACGGCATACATTGGATAGAAAATCCTGTTATTTGAATAAACGAAAGGGATGTTGAATTAGGGTCTAATGTACTCGCTAACAAACTTTCATTCGTGTAAATGTTGAAATTGAAAGCCGACCCACCACCACCAAAATTCAGGGAAGTGTTGTAGACGCTTGAAAGTGTATTTACAAACACAGGATTCAAGTTCTTCGCAGTAAGAGATCCTGTAAGGGCCACATTCCCAGTGAGGGTCTGCTTCTGTCCCGCTTCGCTGGCATCAGCAAAAGAGGCCGTAGGAAGGAGGCCGAGGAGAAGGGCAATGAGAGCGGAGAGCTTTTTCATGTTCATTATCCTGCGGTAGCGATCCAGTAGACTGTGGCGGCGGCATTGCTTGCCGTACTACAAAGGTTCGGGGTAAACCCGGTCGTGGTGATGGAGGACGGTGAGAAGGTGTCACCGACTACTGGTGACGTGCTGCCTGCGATGTCCGGGGTGGAGAGGAACGGCGTTGCGAAGACCACGGGGGTACCCGCTACGCAAGTTCCAAGAGACGCGGTGATCGACTGATTGCCGTGCTGAGTGCACGGGAGACTAGTTAACTGACTACTCCCGCCTACATTGACGCAATAATTAGGAGTGAGGGTAGTGTCGATGAAGTCAGAAGCTTGTACAGAGGCATTTACAGTCACATCCGCATCGAAATTCGATGTGCTGTTAACTTGGAGGGTATCGGTGGACACACTATCGAAAGCGGGGGTAGTGTCAGCCGTAAGCACAACTGCTCCGGTAGTCGGAGAAGCGACAAGAAGACTGTTCGCAGAAGTGACTGAGGAAACTCCTCCGCAGGCGGAACCAGTGCTTGTAAGTCTACGGCTGCCGTCCGTTGCAACGCATTGATTCGCATTAAGTGCATTGACTGTTACAACATCGTTCGTAAGCAAAACACCGTTTATAGTGAGATCCCCGGAGAGAGCTGAATCACCATTGGCTGTGAAATCCGCTACGGTAGTGTGACCAGGCAGGGTTGGGTTGTTAGAAATGGAAACAACTGGGGTCGTAGTGCCGTTAACGACCGTGATCTGGTTCGCCGTGCCCGAGACAGAGGTAACTCCGCCTCCGCCGCATGGTGATCCGGTACCGACGAATACACTTCCTCCGGTAGTTTCTACGCATTCCCCGGGACTAATGGACAAGTCTGCTAGACCGCCCGTAGTTACGCTTCCAGTTACTCCCATCGCTCCATTGAACTGAGAAGTGCTGTTGACCTGAAGGGTGTCAGTGGTCGTCAGGCCGGTGAAGATCGGGGAGTTAGAAAAGTCGAGAACGACTGCCCCGGTGGTCGGAGCAGCAGAGAGGTTAGAGTTCGTCGAGGTGACGGAAGAGACACCTCCGCCTGCACCACAAGGAGAACCAGAACTAAGGAGTTGTCCACCAAGACCCGCTTGGACGCATTGCCCATTTACTAAGTTATCTGCTATAAGAGAACCGGCTTCGAGGTCATTTGTAATGATGCCCGTAGACGCATGCACAAAAGAAGCAGTAGTAAACCCGGCGGCAGTCACATTACCGACAAAGGTAGGGTTTGAAATGATGTCACCGATGACTGCGCCAGTAGTAGGACTGAAAGTCAAGTTATTCGAGGGTCCAGGGTTTATTGAAGAAACTCCACCGCCTCCTCCGCAGGCCTGACCAATTACTTTATGATTCGAGTCAGTCACTAGGCACTGTGCAGCAGCGATAGAGGGAATAGTGATAGAACCTTTGAAAGAGTAATTGTACGGCATAGTTACGACCTGATCCGCGCATACCGATGCAGGAAGAAGAGCGAATAGGGCGAGACTGATAACGAATCTCTTCACTTCTTCTTCGCTTTCTTCATTTTCTTGTTGCTTTCCATGTTGAAAGCCATAGCCTTCGCTATTTTGCCGCCGCCCTTGCCTATTTTGCCCACTTCTTGAGGCTTATGCTTCTTCTTTTTCATTTTAGGCATCCTTTAGACACAAAGAAACGGCACTGTCACCTTAATTCTAACACATTCCGTCAATGTTTCCAATTCATTCCGTGAAACCCTGCGGAGTAGGGGCTGCCGAGGGGCTTCTCCTCGGGCCAGAAGGGTTCTTGAGGCTTACTCAGCTCAAAAATGTCCTTGAAATCAGGTAGGCGCTGCCTCGCAGTCTGTGTTCTGCCCTCGTGCTTGGCCAGAGAGTCGAGGATGTCCTCATGCACGAGTTCGTTAGCTGCTGAGAAGTTATCAATCTGCTCAATCAAGGACTTCTGATCAGGGAGTAGGTAGAGTCTACCCGCGCGTACTCTCGGTTCAAGCATTTGTATACGAGTGGACTTGTTCTGACCGCCTACCTTGTCCTCTTCAATCAGTATGCTCAGGCCCTTCTCTCGGAGCATGCGCTGGAGCATGGGTATCCACAGACCATAACCGCCTACGTTCTCTACAATGATCTTCGTCGGGGAGTAGAACTGAATCTGAACGCAGACTCGCTCAAGGATCTCAGAGACTGACCCCTTCCATCCGGCTGCAACGAGGGTCCACCAACGGTCAGCAAAGTCCGTACCGACGATGGTGATACCGTGGTAGTCGCTCTTGCGCGTAGGGTTCATGCCCGCAGGGTCCCACGCCATTGTCGTATTGACCGGGTACTGCTCCCCCGTCGCTAGACGTATGATGTTCGTCTTACCCATCTTTATCAAGGAGAAGTCCGTGATATTCACGTTGGAGATGTCAAATACCCGGTCTTCGTCTGCGACGGGCTTATTCTCGTAATTGGCTGCGAAGTACCGCGCCTTGCCCGGACGGTTACGTATGCTTTCGAGGAATTCGTGACTCTGCCAAGCGGGAAAGAACAGGCCTTGAGGGCCGTCCCAGCAGGAGCGTATGAACTTCTGGTAGCGCTCGGGCTTCCCTTCGCTCTTGCGCTTATCATCGTCCTTTATGATGCGACCGAAGGCGTCATCTACGTGCCACCGGGTCCCTGTGACCATAAGCGTCCCACGAGGGTCAAGCATGGACTGGAGAGTGTCTAGGTAGTCGGCGACTTGATCGCGTTGCTCTTGCGTGACGACGTTCTTCTCGTTTACAAGATCGTCAGCAATGATGAGGTCATAGTGAGTAGACGTTAGATCGGAGCCTAAGGACCCAGTATCGACGGTAGGCTCAATAAGGGATAAGTTAGTCCTTTTCCCCACCGTGATTTGGGAATCAGACCAGACGGCTGCTCGAAACTCCGGCTTCCATCCGTACCCGTACTCTTCAAGGAACTCGGCGTTATGAGAGAGATGATGTTTAATGACTCGAAGACGCCCGCAAGAAACTTTCTGCTTATGCGTTACCCACAAAATACGTACGTTCGGATTCTCCTTGATGACTCCCACGCAAGCGCCTACGAGTATCGACGATTTGTATGTACCACGAGGCATAAGCATCATGTAAAGTTTCTGAATGTCGCTGCGAAACTGAAAGTCTCCAATAGCTTCTTCGATGAAGACACAAGGAGCCATGTGCGTTTCTTCTTGCAGACCTATACCCGAGCTAGCAGTCTCATCGGACATGTTGAGGTAGTCGGTACAAAGTGAAAAGAGCCATTCCGATTCGGAAGACTCTTCACTAAATTCTACTCCTTTATCTTCCGAGTCCCATCCTTCAGTGACTCCGAGAAGATCCCTGGGATTCATTTGATGCCTTCCTCTTCTAACCTCGCGACCCAAGAGACTGCAATAGCCGCAATTTGTACCAGTTCGTCTTTGAGGTTCGATTCGTCTAACTCCTGAATCGCTCTGGCCACTTCTCCCACTTCCTCGGTGAGCATCGCTAGACGAACTATCAGAGGGCACTCCTTGTCATATGCGATGTAGGTGAACTTACCCTCTTCTTGGAGAGTTGTCTGCCGTCTGAGTTCGCAGTTAACAAGAAACTCAGCACGTTCTATGTTAGCGATGTACTTAAAGTTTTGCATGTAGGTTCTCCGTTATGTACTTCTTAACGAGAGGGATCAGTTTGTAGAGTTGGTCTCCAGGACAGGCAGTGCTGTATGGTGCAGTGTCGTGCGGATAAAATAGCGATGCAACGTCCCTGTGTCCGATGGTTCTTGCGATTGAGGGTATGTGTATATGAGACAAGACGGCAAGTCTATTGAGGGCGTCGAGCTGTGCTCCAGTTGGCCGACCAGTGTATCCAAGATCTCCTGACTCGAAATTCCCGATAAGACATGCTGCAACGCTCTGCTGATTTCTTCCGTAGCTGGCTGCGGATGACCATTCGATTGGCCGACCTTGGAAAATTGTGCCTTGGGGACTGATAATCCAATTGTACGCGATAAATGCCATGCCTTTCGCACGGTGTTCGGCATCAATGTCCAAAACAGTCTGATGAACCGAACCAGCCGTGTGATGAATGATGAAGTCAGTGATATCTGATACTTGTCGGGTTGCATAGTTCACTCCAGGGTTAGGGTAAAAAGGAAGGGGCGCAATCGCCCCGAACATATCTGGTTCTTGCATGTTGACCTCTAAGCGAGAGAGATAGTGACCGCCGTGTTGCCGACCGTTTCAGAGAACGGAAGAGCAGGGCTGACCGCGAACGATGCAATAGCTTTCAGTAACTGAGACACGCTAAGGAACTGATGATCTGCTGTATATGAGATCGTGACGAGGTACTTGCTCTTGCCTGCGTAGAACGAGAAGCTCGCTTGTTGTCCGAGGAACAAGAGGGTGACGAAGAGTTGTGCTTTTTGGAAGATGTTCATATTGTGCCTTCTTTCAAGTCGATTAGCATTTTTTTGACTGCTGCTAGTGCAAGGGTTCTCTGCATGAGATTGTCTTTACGTTCCTTGTCGTAATCTTTCGTCAGTTCGTTGAGGATAGAATCTACCATGAAGATGCATGACGAGAGCACCATTTTTACGTCGATAGGTTTTTCAAGATTATCCATGAGCGGGAGGGACTGAGGGAGGAGGAACCTCGGGGTCCGGGGGCTGTGTCTGATAGATGTGAATGATCTCACCGGCTACGGCTGAAACAACGCTTATGATCGCTATTACCTTCGTTGCGTTCGGTCCAAGAAGAGAGGTGATCCCCTGGGTGAAGGTGACGTCCGTAGCTAAGGCTGAGAGCCCTGCGAGACGGGCGAGTATGCCGAGAGCGTTTAACTTCCCCATATCAGAGCCACTTTGTGTGCATACGAATGAGGTACTTCTCTAAAATGTTGTTGCATACTTCCTGTACGCGCATCGTGACGTTAGGAGTCGAAAGGAGCAAGGATACCGTCTCTATGAGAGTATCGTACTCGGCAAGTTGTTCGGGGGTAAGGTCTAATTCCTTCATTTTTGCTCCTAAAACGGCATCGGAATGAGGTTATCTTCGACTTTTGCGAGGATCTCCCTCTCGTGAATAATCGCTATGGGCTGTTTTTCTCCGGCGAACCGGGGGTTTACGGAGTCATCGTAGGTCACGAGGCGCTCTGTATCTCTTTCGTACATTACCAAGTCACCCGGCACAAGGTCGAGGTGATTAAAAGGGCTACAGGCCAGAACGAACCCCCAAACCCTCGTCCACAATTCGTTCAGTTTAACATAAAGCCCTCCTTCCGTGAACCCTTCCGGCGAATACGGACGGATGAGGTAGGTGTTTGGCCTTATGTCCAGTCCCCATAACCGTGAATAGTCCGAAGGACGTTCAAAAATCACAGAAGATTCAAATTTTGGGTACCTCTCCCTAAAAGAACTTCGATCTGGTAGACGATTTGGCAGGCGTTTCGGTCTCTGGTGTATCATTTTTTACCTTCTTCGTATTCTTTTCGGTAGTCAATTTCTTCTCGGGGGCTTGGGTCACTTCTGGGAAGACGGGGTACTGGCGTAGTTCTTTGGCGAGGTACTCCAGACCGTATGCGTTGAGGGCCAGGAGGATCAGGTTTGGCTGTACCCCGGTAATCTCCCATATCTGGTATGCGGGCAAGAGGTACTGATTCGGGAAGGTGAGGAGGACCTGGGTCTTTCCGTTAGGTTCGTCCTTCAGTGCCCGCAGCCTGGATGCTATAAAATGATGACGGGTTCGGTTCTTTCTCTGCGTATGTTGTAGGTCTGCGATGTGTTGAGCGAACTTCGACAGCTCCTCGGTGTTGATGTTCTTTCTGTGTTCGCTTGCAAACACCTTGATGAGATACCCCAGTCCGTCTGGAATAAGCTCCCGCTTCGCCACTTTCATTCGGGTAGGTGCGTGCTGCCCTCCCTTCTTAATTTCGTGGGTGCGCGTCCTGTGCTTGACCAGGTCTCCTACGTAACGGAACTCGTACTGACAGACCATGCAACAGATAGGTGTCTTGAAGCAGCTTGGACACATGCAGTGGAGATCGTGTTTCGGGTTTCGAGAGGCTGCGATTTTCTCGTAGTAGTCAGGTTCTCGGTCTAGCGTCGTGAACTGCGGCATCGGTCAAACTCATCCGTCAAGTGCTTCCAAGCTATCTTGTGCTTGATGTTGAATATCGTAGTAGGTGAGATGTTGTACCGCTTGGCTAATGTTCTCACCGAAGCCTGGGCCGTGTAGATCTCCCTCACCTCCTGCTCGTTCAGCAGACTCCGCCCGTGGTCTAGTCCGTTGGCTTTCAAGTTCGTCCTCCCAATCTTGGTAGGCCTGATTTAGGGGGTCGATAGGTTCGTGCTCGAAGCGGTGTACAAACTCACTCATGATTAGTTCCGTGCCCTTCTCGCAAGAACTGACTCTTCCTTGATGATGAGATATGTCTTACCGTCGATGCGTGCCTGGCTAGCGGTAGTGTTCGAGTAGAAGATCTCATCGCCCGGCTGAAGTTCGGAGGGCTCCTCCGTACCGTCTGAGAATCGACGCGGCCCTCCAACTTCGATCACCTTACCGTGACCCTCGTACTGAGCTTGGTGGGGGTCTGAGGTGACGTACAGGCCAGAGGCAGTAACGGTCTGCTCAGGGAATTCTTCGACGAGCAGTTTACCGGGCATTACCGTGAGTCGCATGGGGTTACTCCTTGGGTATTGTTGGGGGAAAGAAGGTGCCTCCAAGAGAGGCCACGTTTGATGTTCGAGATCGAGGGTTTGGAAACTCCGTAGATTTTGGCTAGGTCTTGCAGGGTGCCGGGTGCGCTCCTTATCTCGATGACCTGCTCCTCGGTGAGTTTCGACATCTTACACGCTGAACCCTTGGGGACCTTAGGAGGGTCGGAATGCAAGTACGCCGTGAAACTCTCGAAGAGGTGGTCAGGGTTTACGCAGTGGATATCACGGCAGGAGGTACGTAGGAACTTCCTGCTTCGACTCATTTGTTTATGCATAGTTTCTAAGGTGTACTTCTCACACTCCTGGTCGTACAAATAGAACGCGAATCTCGTAGTTTGTACTTGAAAGGGTACTGAGATCCTAGAGTCGATGCGCTTACGATTCTTTTTAAGGTACCAGCAGGGCACCCCTTCCTCGTCTCGCTGAGTAGAAACTTCGAGCATCTCTTTGAACTTTACGGCTAGGTCCATCCAAGTGAGTACGTTCGGGACTGGTTCTAGTGAACTGATGTTGTTCTTCTTGAAATTGTCTAAGTGCTCTTGGGTTACTTCATAGAGTTTCATTTCATTTTATCTCCTTGTATAAGTAGTTCTTGTTTGGTTACGGGAAGAGGTGTTCGAGGATGTAATAGGCACCCCATACTAGGCCCCATATTAGCATGAGCCAGCATCCTATTTGTCCAGGTATTAAGGATATGCTGCTTCGTATGTAGGTTTTGTTTGGGTCCGGCCCTAGTGTATACCGCCCGTTCCCATAGTCAGCGCCGTATCTTTTGTCCATGCTTAAGTATTCTCCAAAGGATAAGTGAATCCCTCCCGGTTAGGGGAGGGATTAAGAGGATTTAGAACCCAGACTCTCTTAACCAGAATTCGGCTAAAGCTTTTCGTAGCTCAGGATAAGGGAGATTTAACTGCATCCACAACCGAATAGTTTCAAGCGTAAAGTAGCTGTAGCTCTTTGAAGAGCTATTCAGTTCTTCCTTTAATAACTCTGTTAGAAAGTCTGCTGCTCTCTGCCGTTGTTCAGACGTGTAATCGAAGATGTCTGTAATTTCAGGAAGGTTGCGATTAATTCTGTTTTGATCTGATGTAGGGTAGTACAGTTCTTGAGCTGCCTCCCTAGGAGAGTATTTCAGTATCGAGATCGCAATCTTAGCTTTGTCCCAGTTGTCCATTGTATGCTCTTTCTGCGGAGGATGATCACTACCGCACCCGTATGTTTCTCTGGTAGATCAGGAGACTCCTTTCTCTTTCGCATAAGAGAGGACTTTAGTCCCTACATAGCCGGGATTTTCAGAGCTATTCAGAAAAAGCTTTCCCCCCTACCCCCCATTGTAAAGTTTTCGTGTCGCCCCCCCTAGGGGGACCCCTTTAAGGAAGCTTCCTTGTCAAGCGACTTGGCCGACTCTTAACAGTTCGGAGAACACAAAGAAAGAGCCCCTCACCTTGCGGTGGGAGCCCTTGGAGGGGGTCGATGCTGGCTACTTAGTCTTGAGCAGTCCTGTGATGCTGTAGCCCACTAGCATGATTGCAGTAAGCGCTACTGAACCGATGAGCGAGACTGCTATGAGCGTGTCCATGAAGTTCTTGAGTGCTGCTTCCATGATGTCCTTCTTCCTTATAGAGAGATGTCAGCTTGCTATGTAGCGGCGTTGAGGGCCCAACAAAGTCTTCTCGGATTGTTTGCCGTCAGTAAGAACGAAGTCAATTCCGGGCTCGTCTTTCCTGAATATGAGTAACCATTCAAGCATTGTCTCGGCGGTTACATCTCGTTCATGCTTCCACATCCATCCGTACGCTACCGACATTCGTTTCGACCACAACTTCACTATCGTTCTCCTTAACATGGCTACCGCCAGGCGGTTCTATACCAGTATAGCAGTTAAGGGATCACTTGTCAACGTCCCTTGGGCCTTCCTTACCGGGTCTTAACAGTCTAAAGTCTTTGTAATTAGGCTTGCCTAACTTTATAATTAGGCTTGCCTAACTTGTTAGTTCATCCTAACTAACTCATTAGTTCATCCTACCTTAGAGGATTCTTAGCAACAGCTAAGGCTAAGGAAGGGGTCTCTCACACCCCCTGTTGGTCTAGCGTGCTCAACATGGGTTTGCGAATGCGGGTCATATGAACGCCTAGGCCACGAGTTTGCCGTAGAGCGGCTCAAGATGCGCGTAGAGCCGTTCGTTGAATTGCTTGGCCAGGAGGCGAGCTTCGGAGCGTGTGGTCGTGTACGTCGTCTCGAACCGATCGAGGGTCCTTACGACGGCCCAGCCCTTATGCTTCTTCGTAACGGTGTAGGTGCTCATAGGTCCTCCATAACACGAACAGACGAAGTGGTCGGTAGAGGGTACGGGAGCGGGTTGCTGATTCGGTCGGCGCATGCGACCACGAACATGGTGGCCAAAGCGAGAAGGAGCCAACGGTACATATATCACTTAATTACTTCCTAGAGCTTGGAGGAGTGCTGCGTAGCCGCCAATGACTGATCCGCCTGTTGATACTGAGTGAATGGCGTCGAGAGCGAGGACCAGTCCGACACAGGGAACCGCTAGCCAGAAGTTGCCAATGATGAAGGCCGTAAAGATGTTCATGTTCGTTCTCCTTAGTGAGTACTAATGTTTACTACTTTCTTATTCTAACTCTTCATCTATACTTAGTCAACGCTCTGGGGTAAAGTGCGAGTTAACTTGTCATAGTCTCTGATCAGCCGAGTATAAGCACGACAATCCTCTTCTGCCCGTTCTTGCTCGATGAAGATAGTCTGAGCCGCTCTACAAGCCTGTCCGTAGCGGGTGACAAGTTCATTCCATCGACGGTCGGCAGCGTCTCGCAGGGCATGCAGTTCCTCTTTCGTCCTAGTCATTCCAAGTCTCCTTCCATATTAAGAAAAGGAAGTCGTCTAAGTCGAATCCTTCCGTGTCGCATACTTCCAGCATGCGGTAATAGTAATCGTCTCTACCGCTAGCCCATTTTTCAATCGTTTGCGAGACTTTCATCCTAATACTCCTTTGTAGACTTGAGCGTTACCGGCGACGCAAGCGTCACCGGAGATCTTAGCGTCGCCGCAGACCTCAGCGGCACCGAAGACCCTGGCGTCACCGTAGACCCAAGCGGCACCGTAGACCTGGGAGTCGTCGTAGACTTGAGCGTTACCGGCGACGCAAGCGTCACCGGAGATCTTAGCGTCGCCGTAAACCTTAGCGTTAACGAAGATCTTAGCGTAACCGTAGATCTGGGCGTCGCCGTAGATCTGGGCGTCGCCGTAGACACGAGCGTTACCGGAGATCTTAGCGTTACCGTAGACCTTAGCGTTAACGAAGATCTTAGCGTCGCCGTAGATCTTAGCGTTGACGTAGACCCACGCGTCGCCCTCTTGAGAGAGATTACGCTCGTTTTCAACGAATCCGCCGAGATCTCCGGCCTTAACCTCGCCGAAGTCCTTGAGAGCGCGTATGCGGTAGAGTGTTCGTGTACCGACGCTGATACTTTCGTTTGTGAGTTCGTACTTCATGCTGTTCTCC
>Ga0193719_10000015_pt1 | contig 50465 bp, 45 predicted proteins | sample U2a2metaG_FD_160103 | JGI IMG/M metagenome (GOLD analysis project Ga0193719, IMG submission 160103) | Soil microbial communities from a riparian zone of the East river system, Colorado, United States - U2a2 | ecosystem: Environmental > Terrestrial > Soil > Riparian zone | place: USA: East... | reverse complement strand
CGCGCCAAACGCCGTAACCAGCAGCCGCGGAATTACCTTCGTCTTCGTTGATCTTCGCAATCGTCACCGGAATTTCAGTCGGCGCCAGGAAAAAATTCGAGAAGCCGCGACCGAGCTTACGCGTTGGCCCGTAATCGTTCGCCGGGGGATCCTGGATATCGCCGAATGAATTTCCGGCAAACCCGAGAATCAAAGCAATGATAAACAGGTTCTTCATAGTCTTCCCAATAGCTAAATGGATTTTGAGCAATGAAGGCAAGATTTATTTTCGATTGCTGGCCGAAGAACGGTGTTCTGTCACGATCATCGAAATTGTGATCGTCACAGCCAGGACGACGACAATGACACCCAGTGAGATCCAGTTGGAAATCGGGTAATAGTCCGCGATGATCATTTTGATCCCGATAAAGCCGAGGATGAACGCGAGCCCCGTTTGCAGGTAGATGAAACGGTCTATCAAACGCGCGAGCAGAAAGTAGAGCGATCGCAAACCGATGATCGCGCAAATGTTTGAAGTATAGACAATAAATGGGTCCTGTGTGATGGCGAAGACTGCGGGAATCGAATCGACCGCGAAGATGAGATCCATGATGTCGATCACGATCAACGCCAGGGCGAGCGGGGTCAGCATCCAGCGGCCATCCACGCGCGTTTTGAAGTGCTCGCCATAGAATTCGTTCGTAATCGGAAACGCGCGGCGGCATACCCGTATCACCCAACTTTCCCCGAAATCGCGCCGTACATGTTTGCCGAAAAACATTTGCAACGCAGTGATCAGCAGGAACAGGCCGAACAGATAGAGAATAAAATGAAACCGCCGCACCAGCGCGATGCCGCACAAGATCATGACTCCGCGCATGACAAGAGCGCCGACAATCCCCCAGACGAGGACGCGGTGCTGCGCGCGCGGCGGCACGCGAAAATAGGCGAAGATCAAAACAAAAACGAAGATGTTATCGACGCTCAGCGAATATTCGACGAGGTAACCAGTAAGAAAATCGAGGCCAGCTTGCGCTCCTTTAACGTACCAAACGAGCCCATTAAATCCGAGCGATACCAACACCCACAATGCGCTCCGCTGCGCGGCCGCACGCATGCTCAGTTCCCGATCGCGCAGCTTGAAACTGACTAGGTCGATAATCAGCGCGATGAAGACGCCGATGTGAAACGCAATCCAAAACCAGATACTCGTGGTCACGGCGCGCTACCGTTTCACGTTGTCTGCTTTCGGGCAATCGTAAAACCGCTTTAGCGAGACTGTAGCCGAACCGAAGCGGCTACAGGACAATGACTTTCCTCTCGCCAATATCGACGATCGTCGTAGCTTGTGCGACGCGCATGGAACCGGACCTCGAGAAACTCGTAGAATCGGGAAAACTGAGTTCAAAGGGCGCCGAGCAGCTGGAAAAATTGAAGCCGGGAACGTTTTGTTTGCACAAGAGCTGGGGATTCGGTCGCGTGACCGAGTGGAACCTTCTCCTCAATCAGATCGTGATCGACTTTGCGGGCAAGAAATCGCATCCCATGCAGGTCCAGTACGCGGCGGAAAATCTTACGCCGCTCTCATCCGAGCATTTCCTGGTACGCAAGGCAAACGACGTGATATCGATCAAAAAACTCGCCACCGAAGATCCCGTTACCGTCGTGCGCAACATTGTCGAGAGTTTCAGTGGACAGGCGACGGTCGCACAAATCAGCGAATGGCTGATTGGCGACGTTTTCAGCGAAGCGGAATGGAAACGCTGGTGGGAAACCACGAAGAAATTGCTCAAAGCGAGCGGCGCTTTCTCGGTTCCTGCGAAAAAGACCGACTCAATCCAACTGCGCGGCGAGGGCGTGTCGCACACTGACGAGCTAATTGCTTCTTTCAACAAGGCGCGGCAGCCGAAAGAGCAAATCGTAGCGCTCGAGCAAATAATAAGATTTCACCAGCAATTCAAAGGTTCCGAAAAACAACTGCAGCTGATCGTGGCGCCGATCGAGAACGTGGCGGCGCGCAACCAGAAAATGCACCCCGAGCTCGCCTTCGAGCTAATCATCGCGCGGGACGATTTGCTCGAGCGCGTTCCCCTGCTCCACACAACGCACATCGGTTTAACACTTTCAAAATTGATTCTTGATGAAGAGAAGCGCTTGATGTCGATCTTGCCGAAATTACCGGCGGCAAAAGAGAAAAAGGTTTTACAAGCGCTACCAGCCGTGCTCGGGCCTCGCTGGACTGAGCGTGCTTTGCAATTGATGCAGGGAAGTCACGGTCGCATGATCGCGCAAATAGCGCGCGTGTTTAGCGACGCGGGCCAACACGCGGAAGTGAAAACAATGCTCGAACGCAGTATTCGCGAACATTCCGCCACAAGTGAGATGCTGGTTTGGTTGTGTAGCGAACGGGAACGCTGGAGCGACCTGATCAAGCCGGAATTACTTGGCGCGATTTTGGCGGCACTGGAGCGCGAACAGCACAATGCCCCCAGTCGCGGCAGCAAGTTGCAGCGCGCGCTTGTTGAGGATCGACAATTGGTTGGAAAGATGTTTGCAGATGGCGATATCGGAGTCGCCCGCGATACCGTGCGTCGGCTTCAACTCAGCCCGTTATTCGATGAATTAACGAAACGCTCGCTTCTGGGGCGAATCGTCAAAGTTTATCCAAGGCTGGAAAGCATGATCACAGGCGCACAAGCACAAGAAAAGACTGCGTCTTTAATCGTTTCGTGGAGCAGCCTCGAAAAACGTAAAGGTGAATACGAAGAGCTCGTCAAAACCAAAATTCCGGAGAACCGCAAGGAAATCGCAATCGCAAGGTCCTATGGCGATCTTAGCGAAAATTTTGAATTCAAAGCAGCGAAACAAATGCAAAGCGTGTTGATGCGCCGCAAAGCCGAACTGGAACAAATGCTGGAAGACGCGCGAGGGACCTCTTTTGAGAACGTGGACACATCTCTCGTTTCGATCGGCACAATCGTCACCTTGCGCGACTCCGATTCGAGCGAAGAGGAGACCTACACAATACTAGGCGCGTGGGACGGCGACCCCGATCGGCACATTATTTCGTACCAAACAGCAATCGGCCAGGCGTTGCTCGGGCACAAGCTTGGCGAAGTCATCTCCCTCAACACCGATCGCGGCGCAGCTCAATTTGCAATTGTGTCAATCAAACCCGCGCCACCGGACAAGACCGAGCCAGCCGCGGCTCTTAACGAAACGCCCGCCATCGAAGTGGCGATCGCCGAATGATTTTGCCGAATAGGTTAGCCGCCGAAGATTAAGACAATGCTTCGCAGAAGCGCCACTTACATCAGCAATTCGTAGGAAAGAACGCTCAGGCAGTAAATAGCGGCGGTTTCCACCCGCAGAATAATTGGTCCCAATGTGATGGGTTGGCACTCATGGCGGCGGGCGAGCGCAAGCTCCGCGGGCGTGAAATCGCCTTCCGGGCCGATAAGCATCAATACGCTCTCGGGAAGGTGTCGATGTTCGCTAGAGTAATCAGCGAGGATTCTTTTCAAATGTTGCGCACCGGGCTGAAGCGAGCCGACCAAGTGCAGATCGAATGTCGCAGGGGCCGCAAAAAACTCGCCGAGCCTGCGCGGCGCGTGAACGCGCGGCAGCCAATTCTGCCCACATTGCTTGGCCGCCTCGATCGCAATCTGCTGCCATTTCGCCTGTTTCTGCGCGGCGCTTTCAAGATCGACCTGTACGATCGTGCGATCGGAAATGATTGGCGCAATCTCGGCTGCCCCGATCTCGACCGCCTTCTGCACGATCAACTCCATGTTTTTTCCCTTCGGAATCGCTTGCCCAAGAATGATTCGGCAGCGCAGCGGCGGCGTTTCCGCCTCGTGCAATTTGCGCAATTGAATTTCATCGCCGCTGGAATCGACAATCTCAGCAGTGACTTCGTGCCCGCGTCCATTGAAGAGAACAAGCTTCTCGCCGCGCTTCGTCCGCAGGACGTCGCGAGCATGGTGCGCTTCCGATCCGCTCAATGCGAGTGCGTCAGGATTCCAATTCTCCGGCGAGACATAGAAGCGGTGCATGTCAGCGGGTTTCAGAATTCAGTTTTTAAGGTTTAGAAAAGACATCGATGCGCTAGGAACTTTGAAACGGTTATGTCGGAGGCTTTATTGCGTCAGTCTTCGCTCCCGTACTTGGAGGAGATGTCCGCATTCATCGCCAGCACACTTTTCAGCGATTTGCCTACCGGCAGTTCCACGCCACGCTCGTGAAGCGCCTCGATCACGCTCTCCGTCGCAATATTCCCAACCAGCGTATCCTGTGCGAACGGACACCCACCGAGGCCACCGATGGCCGAATCAATGCGGCGACAACCAGCGTCGTAAACAGCAAGTACTTTGGTTGAAGCATCACGGCGCGTACTGTGCATGTGGACGCCGATGTCATACCCGCCGTAGTCGGTCGTCGCTGAACGAACCACCCGGCCGATCAGGTTGGAGGTGGCGAGACCAACGGTGTCCGCCAGCGAGACCGATCGGATCTCGAGGTCGGCTATTTTTTCCATCGCCTGACGCACCTCCTCTTCATTCCACGGCTCGCCGTACGGATTCCCGAAGGCCATGGAGACGTAGACTACCATGTGGAGTCCCGATTCGTCGGCTTTCTTTTTGATCCCCTTCAGAATTTTGTAGCTCTCCTCGCGCGATTGGTTCTGGTTCTTGCGCAGAAACGTCTCAGAGCTCGAATAGGGGTAACCGAGCGTTGTCACGGCCCCGGTTGCGATGGCGCGCTCTGCCCCTTTCTCATTCACGACAATGCCGATGATTTCGACATCGTCGGGCGAATCGAGTTGCTCCAGCACCTTTTCGCTATCGGCCATCTGTGGCACGGCCTTCGGAGAGACAAAGCTTACGGCATCGATATGCTTGAACCCAGCCTCGATAAGCGCGCGCAAATACTGTGCCTTCACTTCCGTAGGGATTAGTCTCTTGAGACCCTGCCACGCATCGCGGGGGCATTCGATCAGCTTTACGGTCTCGTTAGGCATCGTTGAGATACTTGGTAACTAAATGCCAGGCGCGGAATAGTCGGGCGATGTTCCACTCGTCTTTTTCCGCCCTTTATTGGAAGAATTCTTTTGCACGTTCGAAGAAACTTTTGCGCATAGGCGTGTTTTCATCACCGCAAAGCGCGGTGAATTCCTCGAGCTTGCGCCGTTGTTCCGCATTCAAGCGCGATGGCACCTCCACGAGTAACCGCACGAGCAAATCGCCACGATCACGCCCATTGAGGTGGATAATACCTTTGCCGCGCAGCTTGAATATTTGTCCGCTTTGCGTGCCGGCGGGCACCTTCAAATACGCTTTACCTTCAAGCGTCGGCACGTCGACCTGACCTCCCAACGCCGCGACCGAAAAGGGAATCGGAACTTCACAGTAAAGATTGTCGTCTTCGCGCTCGAAGATTTTGTGTTCCCTGATGTGAACGACAACGTAAAGATCACCTTGCGAACCGCCGCGAATACCAGCCTCGCCGTTGTGCGAGGAGCGCAGCCGTGCGCCCTCGGTGATTCCAGCCGGGATCTTCAATTTAATGCGGCTCAGTCTTTCCACGCGTCCTTCCCCGTGGCATTGCCGGCACGGTTTATCGATTATCTGGCCGGCGCCACGGCAGCTGGGACAGGTTTGTGAAACCTGAAAAAAGCCGCGCGAGCTGATCACCTGACCGCGGCCGCCACACGTGGGACAACTAATCGTGCGCGAACCGGGCTCAGCGCCGCTACCCTGACATTTATCGCAGGTGTCGAGCTTCGCGATTTCAATCTCTTTTTCGACGCCGAACGCCGCCTCCTCGAGCTTAATCTCCATGTCGTAACGCAAATCGGAGCCACGTTGTCGATCTTCGGCACGTCCCCCGCCGCCGAAGAACGTCTCGAAAATTCCGCCGCCGATTCCGCCTCCGCCAAAGACTTCACGGAAAATGTCGAATGGATCATGAAAACCGCCCCCGCCGAAACCGGTTCCCCCTTGGTCAAAGGCCGCGTGTCCGAAGCGATCGTAGGCCGCGTGTTTATCCGGGTCGACGAGGACATCGTAGGCTTCGCCGAGCTCCTTGAACTTTTCCTCGGCATGAGGGTCGTCGGGATTTTTATCTGGATGAAACTTGACCGCGAGCTTGCGATAAGCGCGCTTGATCTCCTCCTCAGAGGCGTTGCGCCTCACGCCCAGAACTTCGTAATAATCACGTTTGGTCGTGGCCATTTGCTGCTAACCGCAGATTACGTGGGGCGCCGAGATCGCCGGAGAATCCTTACGCCTACTCGTTATCATGCTCTTGCTTGTTATCGGGAAGATCGACAATAACAAATGAGAGATTCCTCGACTTCGCCCGGAATGACAACCCGATGCCTTTAGGAAACCGGGCCTGATGAAACGACAACGCTCGACGGCCGCAGTAAGCGGTCCCTGAATCGATAACCCCGGCGGGTCTGGCGAATAACGGTTCCTTCCGGGAACTCGCTCGGTTCATGCGCAATCGCCTGGTGCAGATTTGGATCGAAGCGTTTTCCCTCTGCGTCAATTGGCTGCAATCCATTTTCCACGAGGAAATCGTTGAATTGTTTCAGAACCAAAGTCATTCCGGAATAAATCGGAGAGTGCTCGCTTTCGCCTCGGGCGGCTTCCAAGCCAAGCTCGAAATTATCGACGATTGCCACCAGCCGTTCGAGCAGCGAGCTGTTCGCGTATTTAATCGCGTCTTCCTTTTCGCGCGCACAGCGCTTTTTGTAATTCTCAAAGTCGGCCTGACTGCGCAGCGCGAGATCACGAAACCGGTCGAGGTCGGTTTGCAAACCGGCCATCGGATCTTCTGTTTCGCTTCGTTCTGCGTCGGGCGCGGCCGGTGCGGATGAAGGTGCCGATTTTGCCGATGCCGATCTTTCAGGTTCTTCGCGTCGTTCGGTAGCAGGAATCTTTTTCATGTTTTACGAATGGCAATCAAGGTGATGTCGTCATTTTGCGGATGCGAACCGGTAAAATTACGCACGTCATCGATGACTCGCTTTACAATCGCTCGGGCTCCATCGGTCGCGCTAGCGCGGACCGACTCGACCGTGCGCTCAAGACCGAATTCGTCTCCTTCCGTATTTAGCGCTTCCGTAACGCCGTCGGTGTAAAGAACGAGACAATCATCGCGCTCGAGGGGGACGGCGAAATCGCTCGTAATCCTATCGAACACATTTCCGCTGTCAATTCCCAGGACCATTCCCGGCGATTTTACCGGCGTAACACTTTGTGACTGCCGTTTATAAAGCAGTGGCGCATCGTGCCCAGCGCGTGCAAGCATGATTCCGTCCCGTTCATGATCCAGGATGAGATACGCCATGCTGATAAACATGTCCTCTTTGATATCGGGATAAAGTTGTCGGTTCACTTTTCGCAAAACATCGGCTGGGGAAGGATTCCGCGCCGCCTCACTACGCAAGACGCTGCGGCAAATTGCCATGATCAGCGATGCCGGGACGCCTTTGCCCGAAACATCGGCGATTGCAACACCAAGTCGTTCGTCATCAACACGAATGTAATCGAAATAATCGCCGCTCACCTGGCGGGCGGGCACGTTGATGCCGCTGATTTGAAAGCCGTTGATGGCCGGCGCTTCCGCCGGAAGCAAGATACGCTGAATGTCCCGGGCGATCTCGAGGTCGTGGTCGAGTCGCTTCTTTTCGTTCGCCATCGAGTAGATGATGGCGTTATAGAGTGCAAAAGCGGATTGCTCGGCGATAGACTTGAAAACGACAAAATCGCCTTGCGAAAAGGGAGCGCCCATCGAGCCATTGGCAAGAGCGAGGACACCGAGATCTTGTTCTCCGTAGGAAAGCGGTGCGGCCATCAGCGATGCAGTGCCAAAAGCGCTGCCACGTAGCTTCGCCAACTCCGGTGCTGCGGAGAGTTCGTTGAAACAAACGGACTGGCCTGCTTTCCAGACCCGACCGATGACCCCCTCCCCTGGTGTGATCGGGTGCAGCCGCAGATAACTCTCAAGCGCAATAGGAGTGCCGGCCGCTTGCTCTAAAATGTTGGGTGGTACTTCAACAAGCGGCGGGCAGCCTTTCGAAACAAACGCCGGAGTGAGCTTTCCGCCCGTGCGATCAGTCAGATACAGCGCACCACCCTGTGCGTCGAGAATCCGCGTAGCGCCCTCAACAATGAGGCGGTGCAGTTCACCGGGTCGAATGGTCTCGCGGAAGGCTTCCCCAAGTCCGTGCAGGAAATCGAAAACAAGGCTTTCCTCGACCTGAATCTCCTCGTGGGAGCGCTCCAACATCCGAATCCGCCGTCTCTGGGCGTAGGCGGTGAAAATCCACCCGGCCACGGACGCGAGAAGCAGTCCGAAGAGAAAAGTCGGCCACATCATGCCATGGCCAGCTTACTTCGAAGGCGTCTCTTGATGAAGGTCTTGTTTTAGGTATTCGAGAACGTCCTTGAAGCGAAAGAGATTTTCTGGCGCCGCTTCGCACAGAGCCTCGTGCGCCTCGAGAATCGTTCGAGTTTGATCCTGTTTTTTTCCGTTTGCCGATCCCTGATTAGAAGGGCGCGACAACGCCTCGCATTCAGGCGCCGTCGTTCCATCGGCCTGAATATCGAAGATCTGATCAAGACCCAGCCCAGAGAGGAGTTCCCGGCTGCGGTTCCTGCAGTGGACGATGTGAAGATGTCCACGGCCCAGTTCCTTCAAGCGCAACGCCACGCTGGCCATTGTGCCCATAAAAGTGGAATCCATCATCGCGCAATCTGCCAGATCGATCACAAATTCGCGGTAGCCGCGGTCCAACATCTCGCGAGCGAACTCTTTCAGATTCCCACTGTTCAGGAAGCTGCCCTTCCCCTCCACTTTCACCCACACGGCTGGACCGTTTACCCCTACTTGAATCGATGACTCCACGTTTACTCAATAGATGATACAGGACTGAGACGCATGCTGTCAAACCCGGTAAGACTGGGGTAGTCGTACAGTTTCGAAACTGGACCACTCCACTACAAGACCGGAGAAAGTTCCAGGAACTGACCGAAACCGAGAAACCTATATGTCAAAAACGGCCGGTCGCGTTATTCCCACATGTAGGAGCGGTTCTCCGCGACAATTCGCCCGTTTTCTACCAACAGGCATCGCCAGGCAATCACTCGCCCGTCATCAAAGTAATCATCACCGATGACCTTGAATTCCGTCTTACGAGTGCCGCGTGCGTTGCGATATGAAATCTCCTGTGCCTGGACGTGCTCATGCAACTTCTCCTGGCGATACTCCAGACGCACCGTGATATCGACCGGCCGTTTGGCGCGCCAAAAGAAATCGAAATAATCTCCACATCGTTGACGTTGATCGAGCCCCGTCACGGCGCCGAAAAGCCGGAATTGCCGCTCAAATGTGATTGGCACATCTTGAAGCGTCAGAGTTTTCTGGGCCGGTGCTGTGTTGCCTGAGAGCCCTCCCGGTTTAAGGGTGCTCGCCGTTTGTCGCGCTTGCGTGCGTTTAGGTCCTTTTTCACTTAAAAAATAAAGTTTCGTTTTTCGAAACTCGAAATCCTTGCTCAACGCTACCGGGAGCGGCGTCACTTTTTCGACAATCTTGGGCTCTTCGACGGCGCCCATGCTGAAATCGCTCAAGACAAAAGAAAACAGACCAAACGCTGTAGCGGCAAACCTCATTGATGCAATAAAACCGGATCTTGAATGCCGTGTCAATCCGCTGCAGGCCGGATCAAGGAATTGGAAATGGATTTCGCTCCTGGCCCAAAACTCGTTTTCTCTCCCCAAATTCACGCATAAATTTCATGATGATCGACATTCGTTATGAGCGCGGTGTTTATTTGCCGCAGCAGGATCTCTGGCTCGACCCGCGGGATGCAAAGCGCTTCGCCTTTGTTTCACACGCACACAGCGACCACATTGCGCCACATGACGAGATCCTCGTCTCCGAGCGCACTGCGCGTTTGATGCAGGCCCGACTGCCCGGTACTCGCATTGAGCATATGCTGCCATTTGGTGAAAGACGACGCGTCCATGACCTTGACCTTATCCTGCTGCCCGCCGGCCACATCTTTGGTTCGGCACAACTTTGCCTTTTCACCGGGGACGACACGCTACTTTACACCGGCGATTTCAAACTGCGCCCGGGGAAATCCGCGGAGCACGTGCAATGGCGGCGAGCCGACACACTCATTATGGAGACGACTTTTGGCCTGCCGTGCTACCGATTCCCGCCAACTGAGCAGATCATTAATCAAGTAGTCACTTTCTGCCGCGAAACGCTCGATGATGAAGAGGTGCCGGTCCTGCTCGGTTATTCGTTGGGGAAAGCGCAGGAAATTCTCTGCGCGCTCGAGCGAGCTGGGCTGACACCGATGCTCCACGGGTCCGTCTACCAGATGACTCGGATTTACGAGGAGTTTGGCCAATCGTTTTGCAAATACGTGCGCTACAACGCGAATGATGTTGCGGGGAAAGTTCTCATCTGCCCGCCGAGTGCAAGTCGGTCGCGCATGCTGGAAAAAATTCCACGTAAACGAGTGGCGATGATCAGTGGCTGGGCAGTCGATCCGAATGCAGTTTATCGCTACCAAGTTGACGCCGCGTTTCCGCTCTCGGATCACGCTGATTACAACGACCTTATTCGCTATGTCGATCTTGTGCAGCCCAAACGCGTGTTTACTCTCCACGGTTTCGCGGCCGAATTCGCGCGCGACCTGCGGGATCGTGGTGTGGAGGCATGGGCGCTCACGGAAGAAAATCAAATGGAGCTCGCGCTGCCAAAAAGAACTGTAGTGGCAGGCGTGTGGCGCGCCTCTAATGGAGTCGTGGCCAACTCCGGTAGCGGTACAGAAGATCGACAACCGCAGATCGATTCGGAGTTTCGTGAATTTGCTGAAGTCGGTGAAGCGATTGCCGCTACGCCGGCGAAGCTCGAAAAGATTCGGCTCCTCGCAGGTTATTTAGGGACGCTCAATCGGGATCAGCTTCCGATTGCGACGACTTATTTTACCGGGAGAATCTTCGCCCAGCGCGATCTGCGTACATTGCAAGTGGGTGGATCGATTATTTATCGGGCGATTATGGCCGCGGCCAACTTGAGCGAGGCGGAATTTCGTCGGATCGCGCACAGCAACGGCGACGCCGGGAAAACTGCGTTTGAAGCGCTCGCCAATCGGATAAAGTCCGAACCACTCACTCTCGCGCAATCGCGTGATCTCTTCGAAACGTTGCATAAGGCGCGCGGCCCGATTGCGAAAACCGAATTGCTGCAATCATTCCTGGCCAGGCTTTCCGCGCGTGAGGGCCAATATGTGGTCAAAATTCTCACAGGAGACTTGCGCATCGGTTTGCGCGAGGGGCTCGTAGAAGAAGCAATCGCCCGCGCGTTCGTGGAGCCGCTGGGCCGGGTCAAGGAGACAAACATGCTGCTGGGCGATATTGGCGCAACCGCAGCGCTCGCTTTCCGAAAGGAATTGGATCGTGCGGAATTATCGATCTTTCATCCAATCAAGTGCATGCTGGCGACTCCCGAGCCAACGGCAGAAGCAGTCTGGGAACGGTTTGTTGATGAAGGATCGACAAGCGACGCCCACAGGGCGGCGGCTACAGTGTATGTCGAAGACAAATTTGACGGTATCCGCGCGCAGCTTCATCGCAGCGCGCAGCGCGTCGAAATTTTTTCGCGCGATTTACGGCGCATCACCGATCAATTTCCGGAACTGGCGGAGCAAGCGCGGAAGTTCCAGCAAGATTTGATTGTCGATGGAGAGATTGTTGCCTTTGACGAAGGTCGGAGGCTCACGTTCTTTGATTTACAGAAACGGCTCGGTCGTAAGAGCGATAGCGCGGATCTATTCGAGGGCGCCGCGGCGGATGTTCCGGTGGCATTTATTATCTTTGATCTCCTTTGGCTTGACGGTCGATCGCTGTTGAAAAAACCGCTTCGCGAGCGGCGCGAAGGGCTCGGCGGGTTGCAATTACCGCGGCAGTTTCAAAGGGCAGAAATAGTCCCCGCACGTTCCGCCGCCGAGATTGAGCAAGTCTTCCAGCAGGCACGCCGCCGCTTGAACGAAGGCCTGATGATCAAAGATTCAGAAAGTTTTTATTCACCCGGGCGGCGTGGCATGTTCTGGTTCAAATTAAAGAAGGAGCTTGCCACGCTTGATGTCGTGGTCGTCGCCGCAGAGCTTGGTCACGGCAAACGCAACACCGTGCTGAGCGATTACACATTTGCCGTGCGCGATGAAGCGAGCGGCGAACTTTTACCAATCGGCAAAGCCTACAGCGGATTGACCGATACGGAGATCGCCGAGTTAACCGAGCATTTCAAACAAAATACAATTGTCGATCACGGCCGTTATCGTAAGGTCAAGCCGAACATCGTGCTCGAGGTTGCGTTCAATTCGATCCAGCCGAGTACGCGCCACGCGAGTGGACTCGCGCTGCGTTTCCCACGGATCAAAGCCATACGGCGGGACAAAAACGTCGATGCCATCGACACACTCGAATACGCTCGCCAGCTCGCCGCACAACAGGCAAACTTCCTCCGATCTTGATTGGCACCCGTGACCAGCCGCCTATTTATTCTGGCGCAGTCGATGGAGACGGTGAAACGCTCTCGGTGCCTTTATTGACTCCATCGCGCTCCCGTTTTCGTTTTTTCTTTTCTTCCGTCTTCGAGGATTCAGCGGGCGAAGTGGAAACAGCAGACGTCGTTGCTGTCGGCGAAATCAGCGGCGTTGCGGTCGGGTTTTCGCGAGGAGATGTTTGAGCGCCGTGTGTTCTCTGTTTTTGAATCTCATCTCTTTTCCGCTGCTCCTGCGATGCTTGCTGTTGTTTCTTTGATTCCCTTTCAGCTTTGCGCTGATCTTTGCTTTCGCTCGAATGACCGCCAACGGGCGAAGGCGACATCGGGCCTGCGTTTGTAGGTGCGATAGAAGGTGTCTCTGAAACTCCGGGCGCGGCTGGCACAGCCGACGAAGGCGTTGGTGTAACAAGCCGGCGCGGAGTCAAGGGGCTCTGTGGTGTTATCGGGGCGGCTTCACCCGCGGTTGGCGTTGCGCTGATCGGCGGAGTTGATGTTGGAGCGAGACTGGGAATCGCGGTAGGTGAGGCACGGTGGAACGGCTTCGCACTTTGCGCGATTGTAGCAGATGGTCCCGGGATTTGAGGCGAGCGTGCTGGCGCGGTTTGTCTTGACGTTGCCATTGGACGCCGCGACGGCGCTTGCGTCGCGGAAATCGTCGGAGACGTAAATGCAGGCGTCGAAGTTTGCGTTGTGGCGATTGGTTCAGCGACTGCTTGTGCCGGTTTTACAAATGTTTTTGGCGGAGCATTTGGCGGCGGCGTTGATTCGGATTTAATTTTCGCCCGTAATTTCTCGGCTGCTTGGCGATCCGGCATTGCTTCCCATCCGTGATCGACCACTGCCTGGGCGACCTTCTCCTTGACTCTCTGCGGGCGCTCCGCGGATTGCGCTCGGGCGATCACCGGCGCGGGTGCCTCGAGGACTTCGCCCTTGATGACCGCGCGCGGGATTTCCGCCTCCACGTTCACGGTCTGGCGCTCGAGTCGCAGACGCTCGATAGGTCGTTGAGTGCGTCCGCGCAGTTCGTCATAGTTCGGCCCCTCGTTTACGATCGTCGTGTTGTTGTAAGTGATGTTCGTGACATTTGCCGTCTGATTGACGATGGTCACGTTACGTTCGGCCGGAACGACAATGCGCTCGACGCGCTGCGCTCCAAACTGATTTGTCGGAACGAAACAATATTGGTCTGGGCCGATGTCGTAATAATTATCGGCCCAATTGTGAATGCCGTGGTGCCGATCGAAGCGCGCTTCTGGAGGAAGCGGCGCCCAGCCGATGTAATCGTTGCTCGTGCGCCATGACACCCACGCAGCGGCCCATTCATCTCCCGGCACCCAAATCCATCCGATGTTGCGCAACCGCGTCCAGCGTCCGTAATGATAAGTCGCCCAGCCGAATGGCTCTTCCGACATCCACGTCCAGCCGGCGTTTGTGTAAACCCAGCGGCCATAGGTATAGGGACGCCAGTTGCGCGACTGCTCCGCCTCGCGTGGTTGCCAGACGTATCCGTAGTTCGAAGTCTCACGCCAAACGCCATAGGGCTCGAGTTTTGTATAAAAAGTTGAATAGGACGCGGTCGCGGGATTTCCGGAAGCGTCGCTCATGCGCTGTGCGACTGAAAGCCGCGGGGTCTCGGGCGCCGGCGTGTTGGCAGCGGCATTTTGTTTTTCGGCCAATGCTTTCTCGCGCGCGTCGAGTTCGGCTGCACGCTGGGCGACCTGTTGTTCTGCCTGGGCTTGGTGTTCGGCCGCCAAGCGTTGCTGTACCTGGCGCTCGATTTCGGCGTTTCGCTCTTCCTCGGTTTGTTGCTTTTGGCATCCGCCAAATATTGTCAGAATAGTGATCAACGGCAGGGCAAAGAGCTTTTTCATGGTTATGTTTAGACCGTGGTCGTTTTCAGTTATTCGAAACAAGCGATGAAACTGAATCGCCGATCGTGCGAGACTCAAGGCGTTGCCGGTGAGGGTAAAGTTGGCGGTGTGACCGTAACCGTTTCGACTTGGTTTCGGCGCCAACGCTGAGCATTGGCATAAATCGCCAGCGACGCCATGGACAGAACGATCACGAGCATGAGCACGACTGCGCTCTTGGGAACTCGCGACGATGGCGGTTTTTCGCGAGGTGGCTGCACTGAATTCACGCGAAAATATCGGTGTCGATCTTGCGCGCGCAAATGCGGATTACTCCAAGCGCAACGCGACGATCGCGTCCATGACGCGCTGGCTTATTTGCCCATAGAGATTTTTCGCTGGCGATTCGAGCTCGACAGGCGTAAAAAAAATCGGCTCTCCAACCACGATAGTGATTGGCACAAAGTGCAAACCACCGCCGCCACGCGGCAAAGCTTGGTGTGCCCCAAAGATCCGCATTGGCACCACGGGAGCGAGCGTTTTTGCGATCACGAGTCCCAGCCCCGGCTGAGCGGCCTGCAAATTACCGTCGAGCGTCCGCGAGCCTTCCGGAAAAACCAGCGCTGCGTTTCCGGATTTTAGGACACGAATCAAAGTCTTGAGGGCGCTTCGGTCGATCCCTTCCTGATTAACGGGGATAACGTTCAGCTTCGGTAAAAGCCAGCCGAGCAGCGGCACTTCGGTCAACGTTCGGCGCGCCAGAAAGTAGATTGCGCGATCGCAAGTAATGCCGGCGAGTGGCGGATCGAGATAACTCTGATGATTCATGGCCAGAATCACTGGACCTGTTTGAATCATACGTTCCCGATGAATTATCCGAAGACGAAAACATAGTCGACCGATCAAGCGCGAGAGATGGTAACCGAGCCAGTAGTAGGGATTCATGGGTCGAAGCGTTAAAGCGCCAGCCCTTTGAGCTTCAGTTGTTCAATGATTTCACCGACGACCTGGTCGATCGTGAGATGGGACGTATCGATGACGTGCGCATCCTGCGCGACGATGAGCGGCGAGGCGAGCCGCGAAGAATCGGCAAGATCGCGCGCGGCGATTTCGTCGCGCTGGCCCTGCGCAGCGCGTCGCTGGAGGCGCACGTCGGGCGATGCGTCGATGTAAAACTTGTAGGGCGTGTCTGGAAAAACCACCGAGCCGATGTCACGGCCCTCGACAACTAGGTCGTAACTGCGCGCGTAATCGCGCATTTGCCGAACGACAATACCACGGACTCTGGGAACCCTGCTTACGCGGGAAACAGCTTCATTGACGCGATCCTCGTGCAAGCGATCAGTTGGATCGGCATCGTCAATGAAGATGCGCGAGTCATCATTCTCAAGACGGCAAGCGATCTTGACGGACTCGATCGCTTGCCCAACCCGCGCGGTGTCGCCAGGATCAATCGCCTTTTGAAGGACGTGCCAGGTGATCGCACGATAAATCGCACCCGAATTCACATAGGCGAACCCGAGTCGCCGGGCAAGCTCTCGAGCGACACTGCTCTTCCCGGAGGCGGCCGGACCATCGATAGCGACAACGCGATGGAAATCTTTCCGCATGTCTGAAATTAGTGTGTCGGGAAGATGCAGAGCAAGCCTGCGGAGACACGCAGGCAAACGCTTGCTTGCCGATCAGGCTTCCTCGACTCGCGCAGGAGTCATTGAACCGATGACCGGCGTGCTAATCTGCATCCGTTTCGAATTGGTGAACTCTTCGAGTACGGTTTCAAACCCCGGATAAGATTCACGAATGCAGTCGGCATCCTGAACAATCGTTTCGCCGTCGGCAAAGAGACCCGCAATGGCAAAGGCCATCGCGACGCGATGATCGCCGAAACTCGCTACGCGCGTCCCGCGCAGGGCAGCCGGACCATGAATTTCGAGGCCATCCTTCATTTCGGTGACCTGCGTACCCATGGTGCGCAAATTGTGCGCGATCGCGGCAATGCGATCGCTTTCTTTGACGCGCAACTCCTGCGCATGGCGAATAATCGTTGTGCCATTTGCCAGGGCACCTGCTACCGCCAGGATCGGCAATTCGTCAATGAGCTGCGGCACTTCTTTGCCCTGAATGACGGTACCTTTGAGCGCGACACCTGTAACCTCGACGATGCCGCGCGGTTCAAGTTGATCGACATCTTCGACAGCTTCTCGCACCTGCGCGCCCATTCGTAGCAAAACGCCGAGTAACGCCGTCCGGGTATCGTTTAAGCCAATATCGCGCACGAGCAGATGGCCTCGCGGTTGCGCCGCGGCAGCGACTAACCAAAAAGCCGCGGAGGAAATATCGCCCGGAATACTAAAGTCGCGTGACTCCGGAACCTGGTCACCGAATACACTAATATTGCCATCACCATCTTTTGCCGTGCGCACGAGAAAATAATTCAGCATCAGTTCAGTATGATTTCGAGTGATTGAGTGCTGCTCGACAGTAGTTTTGCCTTTGGCAAACAAACCCGCCAGGAGCAAAGAGCCTTTTACCTGGGCGCTCGCAATCGGCAGCGGATAGTGAATTCCCCGCAAGGAGCCGCCATGGATGCGGATTGGCGGCGTCTGTTCCGGACCTTCGGCGAGAATGTTTGCGCCCATCTGACGAAGCGGTGCGATCACGCGGTCCATGGGACGTCGAGAGAGCCGGGCGTCCCCGACAAGGCGGCTTTCAAATGTCTGTCCGGAGAGCAGGCCAGCGAGAAGCCGCATCGTCGTCCCAGAATTTCCGCAATTGATTTCCTTTTTGGGCGGTGTGAGGACACGCTTTTTTCCGTGGACGATCAGCGTATCTGGCGCAGGTTGTTCGATCTTAATACCTAAGGCGCGCATTGCGTTGACGGTGCGCATGCAATCTTCGCTCGCGAGAAACCCACGTAGGGTGCACACACCATTGGACAAAGCCGCAATGATCACCGCGCGATGCGAAATGCTTTTATCACCCGGAACGGTGATTTCGATGTCAATTCGAGGGGCCCGCTTGATCCGTAGTTCCATAGACGAATTGTGAAATCTTTTGGCGGAGCGAGCGCTTCATTCGCGCGCCGAGACCAGCATCGGATATAAGACGGAGTTGTCCAGCGTCCCTCTCTTGAGAGGAGGCAAAATCCAAAGACTTTTCAAGTTAACTTGTGCGAGCGCGGCGGGCGCTGGCGCAAGTTAGCGCAATTACGGGACGAGAAAGATTTTGTCCGTGTAGGGATCCTTCACTTCCGTTCCTGGAGGGAATCCTTCCACGTCCACGTATTTGCCGGGCGAAAATGGACTTTCCACGAGATGAGGCTTGCCAGGAACAGGAATCCCGTATGGATAATCTCCCTTCGCTACTTTCGTGGGCGCAGCCGTTGGAACAGGGGGAACTGCACCCTCCTCCCGGGGTGTACCTTGAGGCTGAACGGGTCCATTCGGGTTGAACGGCTGCTGCTGAGGCGGATATTCCTCGGTCTGCGTTGGCGGGTACTTCGCGACGCGCTGACGGGTAGGTTGCGGCGGCGGCTCCTCACTGCATGAGGAAAGAAAGAAAGCGACGAGCAAGGCGAGCAACAGTGACAATTTCATAAACTGGGAATGCTGCGCAAAACGTATCTGCATCCAACCTCGTTGCCAATCACTAAATCGTTTTCCCGGAAGTTCGCCGCTGGCGCTAACAAGGAATTTGAATACGTTCTGCCGGTCCTCTCCCCGAGAGCCTCCGCGACAGCCTCATCAAATCAAGATTCCGATGCTTTGGCAAAGATCGACTAGAATACAATGGCGGAACGCTTTTCATCCGAATCCAAAGAAGAGATGTGGAAGACGTCCCGTGCACAGATTTTAGTCGTAGATGATGACGCAGTAAGTCGCAAAATCCTAGCGCAACTGCTGGCGTCCGCAGGGTACCAGTGCCGCGAGTGCGAGGACGGGACCCAGGCATTAGAACTTATGCGCGCCAAGCAGCCTTCGCTTCTTCTTCTCGACTTCGATATGCCCGGGCCAAACGGCGCTGAGGTGCTAAAAAGCCTTCGCTCGGATAGCGATCCGGCAATCGCGCAAATTCCCACGATCATGTTGACGGGGCACGGAAGCGAGGAAAGCGAAGTGCGTTGCTTACAAGCCGGGGCGGATGATTTTGTGACCAAGCCAGTCAACGCTGCGGTGTTGCGGGCGCGAATTGAGACTCAGCTTCGGCTGCGCTCGATGCGGCGCCAATTAGAGCGGCAAAATGACGAGCTTGAAGAATGGCGTCGGAATCTGGAGCGCGATCTTGCTGCCGCGCAATTGACTCAGCAATCCCTCATTCCACAAAAGCCACCCACCATCGCGGGCTGGGAAGTCGCCGCCTGTTATCGCCCTGTGATCCAAGTGGGCGGCGATATCTATGGCTGGCTGCGCATGAAAGATAGCCGGATCTTGTTTTGGATTGCCGATGGTACTGGCCACGGGGCCGCTGCAGCGCTGCTTACGACCCTGGCGAAACTTCTTTTTCATCATGGCACCGTCGAGCACGATGGACCCGCAATGATAATGGAAGCAGTGAACAACGATTTTCGCAGCATTTTTGGCGCGCGCTCTTTTATGACAGCTATGTGTGTCGCGGTCGATCCCGTGACCGGACGCGCGACTGTCGTGGGCGCAGGGCACCCTCCGGTCCTGATCGCGCGCCACAGCGGGGGCACAGGGTCGATCGCGTCGGTCGCCCCTCCATTGGGTTTGATCGAACACCCTGAATTTACAGAAACGATTGTCGATCTTGACTCGGGCGACGCCTTTCTCCTTTATACGGACGGTTTGTTCGGCGCAGCAAGAGGCGAACGGCTGCGCTTAACTCCAGAGCGCCTGGAGAAAATGCTCGATCACTCTGCGCCCAACGCCGAGGCGCTGCTCAGAGGCATATTAAATCAAGCGGCACCAGAAAACGGCAAAGATGCGTTGCCAGATGATATGGCGGCGTTGGCCGTCCGCCGAATGGCTTAGTAAGATTTTTGTCGTTTTGCCAAAATTAGTATTGCCCTCGTGCGAGTGAAACGGTAATCAGCCTCTATGCCGAAAACCAAAAAGAAACCTTCCAAACGCAAACCGAATCCCGCCTTCATGAGACCGGTTCAGCCTGACGATAAGCTTTCTGCCATCGTCGGGTCACAGCCACTACCACGCTCCGAGCTTACAAAGAAGCTTTGGAACTACATCAAGAAGCACGGTTGTCAGGACAAAAAGAAAAGAACCATGATCAACGCGGACGACTCACTCAGGCCGGTATTTAATGGCAAGAGCCAGGTGAGCATGTTCGAGATGACTAAGCTCGTCTCGGGGCATCTGCGCTAGATCTCACAATCCGTTTATGGCCCGGCGTTCCTGCGCCGGGCTATTTCGGACAGACACTGAGCAATGGTTGCCGCAAGGACAGCTCGTTTCGCCGTCCTTGCGCCGGAGTATGGTCTGGTCAAAAGTAGCAGGGTGAACAACCATCGTTTGATTCTTCTGGCTGCTACAGCCTGTATTTCACTCACCGCGCCGTTCGCCCGCGCAGAATCTGGCTGGCTCAACGATTACAAAAGAGCGCAGCAAGAGGCCAAGGCGAGTAACAAATTTCTGCTGCTCGATTTCACCGGCTCGGACTGGTGCGGCTGGTGCAAGAAATTGGACAAGGAAGTTCTCTCGCAATCGCAGTTTAAAGATTACGCGCGCGAGAATCTTGTGCTCTTGGAAGTTGATTTCCCACGCGCGAAACCGCAAAATACCGAGCTGAGAAAGCAAAATCAAGAGCTCGCGGAGGAGTACCGGGTTGAAGGATTTCCCACAATCGTCGTGCTCAATGGCGACGGACAGAAACTTTGGCAATACGACGGCTACTTCCCCGACGGGCTGGCAGCATTTATCGCGCAGTTAGAGAAATTGCGCAAAGGCTGAGCGCGCATTCATCTTTGCGGCAACGCGCCGATAAGGTTCCGCTGCTTGAACCCTTCGGCTACACGCCTTGCGTTGCTAGCTGCCTCTGCTAGATACACAATCCAATTTCGCCACGTTCGCTCATGTCCGTCTCCCGTCTGCCTTTCTTCTGTCTTATTGGCCTTATCACGGCGCAGCTTCGAGCGGAACCGACAATTGCAGCGCAAGATCCGGAAAAGATTAACCGGAATGCCCCGGCGGAATCGAGTATCACGTTTAGCTCAGTTCATGTCGATGGTCCGTACATCGCGATGACTTTTGATGACGGCCCCAGCGCCACGCTTACCCCAAAACTGCTGGACATCCTCGCGGCTCACCATATTAAAGCAACTTTCTTCGTGATCGGTGAAAACGTCACGGAACACCCCGAGATCGTAGCTCGTGCCGCACGCGAGGGTCACGAAATCGGAAATCATAGCTGGTCGCATCCTAATTTCGGCAAAATGTCGGACGACGGTGTGCGCGGCCAAGTGCAGCGAACCGATGACGCAATCAAAGGTGCCACTGGCGCACGACCGACTTTGCTACGACCACCTTATGGATCCATTACGGCGCGCCAAAAGCGTTGGATTCACGATAAATTCGGATATCAAATCATTCTTTGGGACGTCGATCCGTACGACTGGAAACGACCCGGGCCGTCCGTAGTACGCAATCGCATTCTCAAAGAAACGCGGCCTGGCTCAATCGTGTTGTCCCACGACATTCACCCGGGGACGATTGAAGCGATGCCGTCAACTTTCGATGCACTAGAGGCGAAAGGTTTTAGATTCGTGACCGTTTCGGAATTGATTCGCATGGCAGTCCCTCAACCATCCCCGCCGTCGCCGAGGACACAGGGGAGCGTTCCTGCAACAATTACTCCATCGCCGTCAACATCGATAGTTCCTCCTCCAGTACCTTCGCCAAGCGGCTAGCTAATTACGAACCGAAGGATACCAGCTATCGTCTACTTCTTCGCGCTTAGCTTCTCCGTTTGGCGCCGGGCAATGACGAAGTGATTGTTTTCGCCGTAGTTTCGCCAGGGACCGGCAGGCACATCGCGCACTTCGACAAATTGCCAATCCGTCACGTCGGTTGGCGCCAGGCCGAGATAATCGCGGACCGCTGGAGAAACATCCAACCCAGCTCCTTGGTTGAGGTTCGGCTTCGGATGCTCATTTTGAAAAACGTACTGAAAATGATCGGTGCGAAATGGGCCACAATCTTCCCATTGCGCATAGCAAGTGTGTTTGTCTTTTCGAATGGCGATCCAGCGATCTTTGCACACGGATTGACCCGGCCCCGTGTACGCCTGCTTGAACCACGGGATGACGAGCGGCGCTTCTGGTTTGAACTGGCCGTGAGTGACGTCGTTGTACGGCAGTGCGCAGTAGAACGGATTTTGGTGCGGTATGAACGCCACCGGAATATAATTGCGCCGCGACGAGGGGTCCGGTGTGTCGAAGCCGCCATAGTTAGTCGTCCAATTTAAATCCCACGAGCTTCGGTAATTCGGCACGGGGTTGTTACCGCCGGCTTGTTCCCCAACCCAAAAAACGGTGGTCACGATGTTCATTTTCCACGGGAAACGTTGCGTTGTAGGTCGCGAACTTGTTGGCACAAAAACTTGCGGCTCAACTTTAAGCAGCGCCTGCTCCCGAAGCTTCATCGCATACTTCGCAAAATCCGCGGCAGTCGCATATGGCGAAGTTGATTGTTCGTCGCCTCTAGCCGCGCCCACTATCACCAGAGTCAAACAAACCGATAAAAGTCTCTTCATCCGTGAATTACCGCCACCCTTTATCTGATGACGTGCATTTAGGCAAGGCATTTTCCATATCAAAAAACAGGCCGGGCACGGATTCCGAATCGGTAAGGGCCGGCCTCGCGTTCATCCGCGGCTGAGCACGGTCTCATGCTTAAATTGTCGATCTTTCATCTCGGGATAATCGAGCGTGTAATGAAGACCACGGCTCTCTTGTCGGCTTAATGCGGAGTCCACAATGAGCGCCGCCACTGTCGCCAAATTACGAAGCTCCAATAGGTCAACCGACACCTTAAAGTTCCAGTAGAACTCGCGAATTTCCCGCTGCAGATTTCGCAGGCGCGCGCTCGCGCGCTGCAGCCGCTTGTCCGTGCGCACAATCCCTACGTAATCCCACATCAGACGTCTGATCTCGTCCCAGTTGTGATAGATCACAACGAGCTCATCTACGTTCTGCACGTTTCCCGATTGCCACTCTGGGAGCGAAACCTTCCGCGCCGGATGCGAAGGGCGTTGTCCCTCCCCAGCAGCGGCCGCGGCACGATGCGCGACTACTAAACCTTCGAGCAGCGAATTGCTGGCAAGGCGATTCGCTCCGTGCAATCCTGTGCATGCGACTTCTCCGACTGCATACAGACCGGGCAGATTCGTCGCACCGTTCACATCCGTTTTAATTCCGCCGCATTGATAATGTGCCGCCGGCACGACCGGAATCGGCTGCTTACACATGTCGATCCCGAATCGCAGACAGGTCTCGTAAATGTGCGGGAATCGCTCGCGAATAAATTCCGGCGATTTGTGCGTGATATCCAGAAACACGCATTTCGCGCCTGAGCGTTTGATCTCCGCGTCGATCGCGCGGGCCACGATGTCGCGCGGAGCGAGCGAGCCCCGCGAATCGTACCGTTTCATAAAATCTTCGCCGCGATTATTGCGCAGAATTCCGCCTTCACCGCGCACCGCTTCCGAAATCAAAAATGATTTCGCTTTCGCGTGAAAAAGGCATGTCGGATGAAATTGGATGAACTCCATGTTTGCAATCACCGCGCCTGCCCGCCACGCCATCGCCACGCCGTCTCCGGTCGCGATATCCGGATTGGTCGTATACAAGTAGACTTTACCGCAACCGCCGGTCGCGAGCACGATGCGGTCCGAGCGAATTGTTTCTACTTCATCGGTTTTTTCATCGAGGACGTAAACACCGAGACAGCGATCTTCTGCGGCGAACCCGAGCTTGGCCGCCGTGATTAAATCGACCGCCATATGATTTTCAAATAGCTCAACATGCGATTGCCGGCCGAGCTCGCACAGCAAAGTGTCCTCGATCTCTTTTCCCGTCAGGTCTCGCACATGCAGCACCCGACGCTTCGAGTGGCCGCCCTCCTTGCCGAGATCGAGTTCGCGATGGCCGGAGACCTCGCGCTCATCGAATTGCAACCCAAATTCCATCAACTCTCGGATTCGATCCGGACCTTCCATGACAATCGTGCGAACGGCCGCCTCGTCGCAAATTCCGGCGCCTGCCTCGAGTGTGTCGCGTACGTGTAGCTCGAAGGAATCTTCATCGCTCGTCACGCACGCTATTCCACCTTGCGCCCAGGCTGTGTTTGTGTCGGCTCCTTTGCGTTTCGTAATTACCGCAACGGACCCATGCTTTGCCACCTTCAGCGCAAAACTGAGACCAGCAATGCCACTGCCGATCACAACGAAATCATATTCCTTCACGCGAGCAGAATATTGTCGATCAAACGAGTCTTGCCGAAGAACACCGCGAGCGCGAGCAGTGAATTTGGGCCAATGACTTCGATCGGCTGCAAATCCCCTGCATCAACAAGACCGACATAATCAATTCGGGCGAGCGGCGCTTGACCGATCATTTCGCGAACCGCCGAAACAACTCGTGTTGTCGAAGTTTCACCGCCGCGCGTCATCTCGGCCCCTTTTAACAAAGCTTTTCGCAAAACCGTTGCCTGCTTTCGTTCTTCCGCGCTCAAGTATTGATTACGCGAACTGCACGCCAGTCCATCCTCTTCGCGAACAGTCGCTACAGCAACGATGTCGATCTTAAAATCAAGATCGCGCACCATTCGGCGAATGATCGCGAGTTGCTGAAAATCTTTTTCGCCAAAGACAGCCACATCCGGCGCAAGAATGTTGAATAATTTCGCCACGACCGTGCAGACCCCACGGAAGTGACCGGGCCGCGACTTACCCTCGAGCACACTCGACAACGAAGTCTCCTCCACGAATGTGGAGCGATCGTCAAAGGATATCTCCTCGACGGAGGGCCGGAATAAAAGCTCGACACCGGCATCACGGCAAAAGTCTTCGTCTGCTTTTTCCGGACGTGGATATCGTTCGTAATCGCTTCCCGGTTCAAACTGGAGCGGGTTCACAAAAATACTCACCGCCACTTCGCCATCTTTTTCGGCGTGCGCACGCGCAACTCGAATCAATTCCAAATGGGCCTTGTGCAGAGCTCCCATCGTGGGCACGAGCACGCTCGGTTTTGAGCGCTGTCGCGATTGAGCCTCCGCGATCGTGGTCACAATTTTCACTCAACCGATCATCACCCAATCGCCTGCCGCACGCGAATTTCCGACTTCAAATCAAAGGACGAGGATAAACACGCCAGTGATCATCAGCGCGAGCATCCAGAACACATCGACGTTGAACCAGGCGCGGCGCAAGATGCCGACCCCGAGTCTTTCGTAAACCAAGATTGCCACGAGACCGGTTACGAGAAGATAGCCCAAGGTATGGACGGCAACTGAACTCGTCAGCAGCGAAGGAGTGTTGAAGTTAGCGAATTCGAGGCCGCAGGTCGGATGCATGTGTAGGGCCATTGGACCCGTGTGTGGTGCAAGCGTCTGTGGGGCTGATTTAAGAAATAACGGGATTAGCATTAAACCCGCGCCATGGGCCGATGCCATCACAAAAGACCAAAGAGTTAAATCGCCGAAACCAACCCGCATGCCTACCCAGTTCGGGTGACGTGAGCGAAAGAGCCGATACAACCCAAAAGCAAACAGGATCGCAGCAGCAGTAATTTTTAGAGCGAATGGTGGCACAGTAACCCGAGCCAGGAGAACCGCGGCGATGATGATCCCGATGGAAAGCGCGTGGCCGAGAGCGATCGGTGGCAGAGCGCGAAGGACTGCTATGCGCTTCTGTTCCTGCAATCCGAGTCCAACCGCAAACAACCATCCCATCGCCGGATTGATCCCATGAAAAGCGCCTAAGCCGAACAGCATCAGCCAGGGCCAGAGCTCACTCACGGAAAACAATAGGAATCGCTCGAGGAATCGCCGCCTTCGAGGCGGACTTGGTGAACACGATAATCGCTGCTTTCGACAAAAAAGCTTTCGTCGAAGGCGATGCCGCTTTCTTGGTCAGCGTCAAGTTTGACCATCCAACTGCCGACGCCGTCGGGATAGAACTGTTCATCCCACGCGGCATAAAGCGAATTCGTGAAATAGATTCGTTTGCCGTCGCGGCTCACTTCCACCATCTGCGGTCCGCCAGCCAACGGTTGCTTCGAATTCTTTGGGTGGGGCGTTCGGTTAACAATCCCGCCAATGCGCACCGAGCCGGTCTTCTTCGGACTGAATGGATCGGACACATCGTACTGCAGGAGCTCTCCTGTTCCCCAGCAGGAAACGTAGAGGAATTTGTCGTCGAGCGATAAATTGATGTCCGACACAAGTGGGGGCACTGCTTTGAAATCTTTGAGCATCGGTGGCAGTTTCGCCGGGTCGGCCGGTTCGGCGGGAATTTCGATTACCTTCTTCAAATCCCACGCCCCGTTGTTGCGATGCCAGAGCCAGACGGACGCGGATAAATCCTTGAGCGAAACGACAACACCAACAAAACCGTACGCCTTAGTCGGGTTGTGGGCGGGACGCATCTCGAGGACCATTTGCTGCTCTTTGCCCAAATCGAGCGCCTGCACATGGCGGCGGCGGCGCAGGTCCCAGACGTGCATCTGATGGCCGTATTTGCTGCTCAGAAGCAGATCCGGCTGCAATCCGCTTTCAAGCATGTTCGGCGTACCCCACTCGCTGCTCAGCAGCGTGTCGAAACCCAAATGCCACCAAAAATCGTAATGAAGAAATTGCGGACCACGGTCCATTTCCCACTGGCCCAGAATCTCGAACGTTTCGCAATCGAGCATGAAAATGCCGCCCGGACCGTCGCCATTGGGCGCCCCGAGCGCGCTGACGTAAATGCCTTCCGGTCCGCAGTGAATCGTGTGCGGACGCGAATAATTAGCGCGCGAGAAGACTTCTTCTGGTTCGATCACTTTAACGATCTTCGGTTTTCGCGGATTGGGCTTCGTGTCGATAATGTGAATACGAGATGAGCGCAGCCCAGGCACAACCAGGTAACGGCGCTCGACGTGCGGATGCGGGGCGTACGGGCAAAGGGCCGAACTGCACGCATTCCAACCGAAGTGGTGCAGCTCATCACCAAACTCCGGCATCTTGACCTCACCAACGCGCTGGCTGTAGGTGCGCGACCCGGGATCAACATCGACAACCAACAGCGCGTCGTTGAGTTTGCTGCCTGGCGGGTTAAGCGCCGCCACGAACGCATGCTTCTCGGGCGGGGCCTGCATTGCCAGTCGCGGCGACGGGTAAAACGTCGGGTCTGGTTTCAAGAGTGGCATAAAAGTGCTTTCTCCTTCGGAGGTTAACTTCATTACGTCTCCACGGCCGGAAACTCAAGCTTGTTTTGTCGTTGGAAGGCGTCGATTAGCCCAGGTAATCCCCGTGGCCTTGCACCCGACACGGCTGCCCCCTACAGCGAAGAATGTTTACGCCAGTGGTCTTACAATTTGAATCTCATTCGACCCAAATTGCCTGTCGGGCGTGCCGAAATTTTTTGTGCCCGAAATTTTGCCAGCCGGCTTGTCGCGCCAGTTTATCCACTTCCTTAAATGAAAATGCGCGCGCGGCAGAAAGTCGCGCGTCGTAGCGCGTCATCGGTTCGCGGAAAATCAGCGCGGTCAAAAAATACACCCCGGCGGCGGCAAGCAATCCGCGCCGTAAATCGGAAACGAGGGCAAATTTTTGGGACAACTCGCGGCAGCGTCGCAGTACCCGAACTGCCTCTTCGTCACTGAAATGATGAAGCACGAGTGAACAAAGCACAATGTCGTAGGTCCTCGCGGTTTGCCATTCGAGGATGTTCGCTTCCGAATAGAAAATTTCCGGATAATCGACGCTCAATTTTCTCGCGATCTCCAGAGTCGCTGATTGTTTATCTACTGCGTCGATCTCAACTTCCGCCCCGATTTTTCGTGCAGAATCGACAATCAATCGGGGAATGTCGCCTGATCCGGTGGCAAGATCGACAATGCGCAATTTGTCGCCCGGCTCGATCCAGCGACCTACAAACTGAGAAACCAAGTGATGACTGCCAAACCAGCGATTGAGTTGGCGCAGATTTTTGAGATCGCACTCCAGCTCGGCCGAGACCGGCTGTGGCCGATCCATCAGTTCCGGCTCAGCCGGATTGAAATTTCTCTTCATTCAACGCTGTAGCGGGCGGTCTACGACCGTCGCATTAATTCTTTCGACGCTCACAGAGCACCGCTACAAAGAGAGAAACTTCTGCCACAATTCCGGAAGCTGCGCAGTCTCGACCTCACTCGCGATCCGGCCTTCGAACTCCGGATGAAAAATCGTGCTTGTCCCGTAAACCATAATTACGTCCTCTGAGCCTTCCGCACGAATGGCATGCGCCACGCCGGGCGGAACAACAATGCCGACGTTATTGCTGCTGCGATGATTATCCCCATCAACAAAGAAACGCATGATGCGCCTAGGAAAGCCGGCGCGCACATCACAAAGAATCATCTCGGCCCGTCCCTGCAAAAAAAACATGATATCCCACTGCTCCTCATCGTAACGACGCAGCGAGTAATTGTCCGGCTCATCGATGAACAATCGGCGCAACCAATCGCCTGCTGTCGCGCTCTCGGGAATACTGGGCGGATGCACGTGAAAACCCTTTGCGGTCTGCGCAAACATGTGCGCCGCCGACCATTGCTTGGGCCAAAAACCTATCTGTGCCAGAATGCCTTCATCGCGCCGGACAAATTCGCCGAAAAATCCGCGATGACGTTGCGGATGAATCTTTCTCGAAAAAATTTCCAAACCTGGAATCCACGCCTCTTTAATGTCGTTCCTCTTTCGGTCGGCAGCAGCAAGTTCGCTTGCTTCGACCCCTCGCTCCGAGAGTTCCTGCGCGAAAACCGCGAGGCGGTAATTGCGCGTACCTAACGCCTTTTCCGCGCGAGCGTCGATGCCTTGCCAGAGATCCTTTTCTCGCTTGTTCATTTTAATCCAACCGGTGGTCTTATTTGCCTAACGAGAAATCGGCGCGTTCGCGAGAAAGATTTGGATTGTAATAAGGATCCCGCTCCACAATGTCGGGCCAGCGCTCACGCATAATCGCCACGCTGCGCATGTCAATCTTATCGCGTTGCGGTTCATGTTCATAAAGCTTCGCAAACGGAGTGTAAACAATCAGGTAACCCGATCGCCGCATTTTGAGGCAAAGATCGACATCTGCAAACCCGTCAGGGAGGCTCTCATCGAATCCGCCGACTTCTTGAAATACTTCGCGACGCGTCAACATACACACGCTGGAGATCGCGCTGCAATTGCGCGTCACGTGTAATTGGCGGCTCACGCCGGGTTGCTCCGCCGGCACGCAGCGAAAAGCCGGCTGCGCAATTCCGGTCACGCCAAGAACAATCCCGGCGTGCTCAATCGTCTCGTTCGGATTCAATAATTGTGCGCCAACTGCGCCAACCTCGGGCCGCTGGACATGCTCGGCCATGATCGTCAGCCAATCGCTTTCGAGCGCTTCGACATCATTGTGTAAGAACAGCAACCATGGGCTCTCAGTTTGCCGGACTGCGAAATTATTCAGCGCGGAGAGATTCGGCGTCCCCTCATAAATGAGTCGCCGATGTTTGACACGGGAAAAATGAGAGTCGGCTTCATCAGATTGACTGTCGTTATCGACAACGACGATTCTATAATTGGGATAGCTGGTTTTGCGTGTCAGGCTCTCAATGCAGCGCGAGAGGAGATCCAAACGATCGCGCGCCAGAATGATAATGGATATTTGCTTTGCCGCAGCGAGTTCCCGCTTGACCCAATACGTGTGTGTGCGCCAGTCCATGGCAACGTGACCCGGGATACCTTTCCGCTGGAGGTGCTCGTGCACGGCGCGCCGGGCGGCTTCGAATTGGCCGGGTTTTTGCCTAACGCTGATCGCGCTGGAATTTGTGCTTCGCCGCCAATGGTACAACACGCGCGGAATGTGATGAATCCGATCAGTCTGCTCGATGACACGAAAAAAGAGGTCGTAATCTTGTGCGCTGTCGAATTCTGAACGGAACCCGCCCACTTTCTTAACAATCTCCCCCCGCATCGCGGTCAGATGGCCGATGTAATTGTGAGAACGAAATAGGTCAGGCGACCAATCAGGCTTAAACACGGGGGCCTCGCAACCATCGTCAGTCAGCTTGTCTTCGTCGGAGTAAATCAGATCAGCATCGGGATGCGTCTGCAAAAGTTTTGCTATTTGGAAAAGCGAGTCCGGCTCGAGCACGTCATCATGATCGAGAAGAGTGATCCATTCGCCGCGAGCGAGCGCGAGCGCTCGATTCGAAGCCGCAGAAATGCCTTCGTTTTTTCCCGTTCTATCGAGCACGATGCGTCGGTCACGAGCGGCCAAGGCCGGCAGCGCATCAACCAAATCGGCAGCGCTGGATCCATCGTCGATCAAAAGGAGTTCCCAGTTTTCATAGGCTTGCGCGAGTACCGATTCGACAGCTTCCGTAAGCCACTGCACGGACGTATCATAAATTGGTGTGATAACGCTAATGAGCGGCTGGTTTGCAAATGCGCGCGCCTCGTGCCGCATCCCGTCCAGGTCGCTCGCACTCGCACGGTGCCGTTGGAGCCATTCCTGATATTCAGTTGGAACAGCGGATCGCAGCCGTACTGGACCGCGTGGATGCAATTTCTTCCACGCTGCTTTCACCAGTTTTTCAGGAATGCGATACGGCGCGAGCAGCACCTGACCAATCTTGCGCTCGGGCGATTTACGCAGCACTTGTCTTTGCTCTTTCAACAGCTTTAGGTCGCGTCGGTATTGTTTTAGCTTAATTAATTTTTCCTCGAGAGTGGCGATGTGCCGATCGGCACCTTCCAATTCCGATATGCGCGCCCGCAGCATTCGCTCTAAGCCGCTAAGTCGCGTGTTGAGCCTTGCGAAAGCCGTTTCCACCGCGGGAATAAGCGCCTCGGCAGTCGCGCTCGGCTGGTGCCCGAGGAGTATTGCCCCGGGGTCAAGCTTGCCCAGATCGCATTCGTAATCAGGCAGCAATCCGAATCGGCGAAAACATTCGACAAGTTGCGAGCGTCGCCAAGCGACGCTCGCGCCCGCGCCAGGTATTAGCACAATGTGACTCGCGTAGCGCGAAAGTTCTTTGCTAACCCGATCGTCGTCACTTTTTTCCGCGGAATAAAACCAGATTGCCACCTCAAAGTGTGCTGGCTCGTCCTGTGGAAGCGTCGTCGCAATATCGACACCACTGTCCGTAATGACGGCTTCTCTTCCCAATTCACCAAATTGCCGCTCGAGTTTCTCAGATTCGACGCCGCCGATAATGAGGAACCGGCCATGTTCGAATTTTCGCGCAATGACGCGCGCAAGATCCGAACGGACAGAATGGATGGCCGATCGCAACACGCCGATATTATATTGGTTGAAGCAAGGCGCAGGCAAATTTACCCTGCGGCGCTGGCGCGCGACACTGCCGATCCTGCATGCTCGATTTCATCGTTTATCTTCTCTATCGCGCGGGGTCGGCGATTACCAGCGCGCTGCCGTTACCGCTCCTGTTTGTTTTGGGAGAGTTTCTCGGCTTCTGTGCCTGGCTCATTCTTCCCGGTTATCGACGCTTGGCTAGACGCAACGTTTCCATCGCTTTTGGAAATGAAAAATCGCCGCGGCAATTGCGCCGCCTAGTGCGCCGCCATTTTCAACAGTTGGGCGCCAATCTTTTGTGCAGCGTCAAACTCACGTCCATGCCGCTGGAAAAAATGGCAGCCCAAGTTGAGGTGGAAAACTTGGATGCTGTTCACCGGGAATTGCGTGCGGGGCATCCGGTTGTGCTCATCCTGAGCCATCTCGCCAACTGGGAGTTGTTCGCGCACATCCTGCCAAAATTCATCGGCTACGTTAGAAATAGTACCATTTACCAAAAGCTCGGTAATCGGTTTATCGATGAACACGTGCGTCGCGTGCGCGGACGGGCCGGAGTCGAAATGTTTGATCGAAGAGAAGGTTTCGAAAACGCGATCAAACTGCTTCGCGGCGGCGGCGCGATCGGCATTTTGAGCGATCAACACGCCGGCGACCACGGTTTATGGGCCCCGTTCTTCGGCCGTTTAGCTTCGACCTCACCGCTGCCTGCATTGCTGGCAAAGCGCACGGGCGCGGCGCTGGTTGGCGTGGCGATCTACACAGATGGGCGGGCGCGCTGGCGGATCATTGTATCGCCAGGATTGGACGGGAAGGCGGGATCTGTGGAATCGCTTACCGCGAAAATAAACGAGCTTATTGCATCACAGATCCGCCGCGCGCCCGAAGACTGGTTCTGGGTGCATAATCGCTGGAAAACACCCAAGCCCAATTTCCTTCTCGCGCGTTACAAACGCGGGGTCCATCTGCCATCCAACGTTTCGGCTCAAGATCTAAAGCCATTTCGAATCCTCATTCGGTCAAGCAACTGGCTCGGTGACGCGGTGATGAGTGTGCCAGCCGTCCGCGCGATCAAGGCCGGACGTCCGGACGCGCACATTACCGTCGCCGTACCGTCAAAGATCGCGTCGATGTGGAAATTGGTTCCGGAAGTGAGCGAGATTGTCCCGCTGCCGAATAAATCCCTTCTCGCAACGGTCCGCTCCATCCGACGGCAGTCGCGTTTCGACGTCGTGATTCTCTTTCCAAATTCTTTACGCGCGGCGTTGGAAACTTGGCTGAGCGAAATTCCGCGACGAGTCGGTTATCGCGGTCATTTCCGCAGTTGGTTGCTCAATCAGATCATTTACGAACGCGAAAAAACCGGGCCGATCGAGCATCAGGCAGATCGTTATTTGCGAGTTGCACGCGAACTGGGCGCGAGCGTCCAAGACAACTGGAGGGAAACGCTCCGTCGCGTTCCTGATATTTCGGACGGCGCGGGGGCCGTCCCTCGAGCAGACGAACGGGTGAAACTCGCGCTCTCTCCTGGCGCGGAGTACGGACCCGCCAAGCGATGGTTGCCGCAACGGTTCGCCGAAGTGGCAATAGCGGTTGTCGCGAAATTATCTGTGCAATGGATTCTTTTGGGAACGGCGAAGGACATGGCCGTCGGCGAGACGATTGCCAAGACGCTCGGCCATTCATGCGTAAATCGCATTGGCCAAACGACGCTCGAGCAACTGATCGACGAACTGCGCGAGTGCCGCTTATTGCTGACGAATGATACCGGCACGATGCATCTTGCTTCGTTGCTCGGTGTCCCGACGGTTGCTATCTTTGGTTCGACCGAGCCTCGCCTTACCGGACCGCTTGGCGATCGGCACATTATTGTGCGGCATCAAGTCGAATGCAGCCCATGCTTCTTGCGCGAATGTCCGATTGATTTTCGTTGTATGAAAGCGGTCAGCGTTGACGAAGCAATCAAGGCGGTCTTGTCGATCTTGCAAGGATCGGCGTCTTCGGCCCCGGCCTGATTGGGTTTATAATTGATTCCCGGTTCGCCGGACGTTTGCCGTTGCTTTCGAACGCCTTCCGGGATGATTGTTGATTGTGACTGCCGCAATGCCGCGTATCCGAACAGAAGTGCAGGTGATGTTTTTCGATACTGATTGCGGTGGCGTCGTATCCAATATCGCCTATCTGCGGTTCGTCGAAACAGCACGCACACTCCTGGCCGAAGAACTCGGTCTTGCGCTCGCAGAAATGGCGCAAACTCAAAGATATCCGATAGTCGTACGCACTGAGATCGACTATCGTCGCGCCGCCAAACTTGGCGATCGACTCGTCATTGAAGGCTGGCTCGATGAACTGGAGCGCGCGAGATTTTGGTGCGCATTCCGCATCATTCGACCAAAGGACAACGTGCTAATCGTCGAATGCCGCCAATCACTCGCGTTGATCGAGATGCCGGCGGCGAAACTGCTCCGCCTGCCTGGGGAATGGGAGAAATATCGGAAACCGGGGGGGAATGCGCGCTCGCGTTTACCGGACACGCATGTCCGGCAAACAGGATGACACATCGATGATCGCAGGTACCCGCGCCTTCAGGATCGAAGAGACTCTTCTTGAGCCGCCGGCCATTAATCCGCCGCCCACGCGGCATGCGCTTCTTACTATTCTGATTGCGCTGGCAGCGCTTTTGCACGTCGCGACGATAGGCTGGGGCGATCTTTACAATGAGACCGACAGCCAATATGCGGGGGCTGCTCGCGAGATGATCGAATCGCATCAATGGCTGTTACCGACTAACGATGGCCTGCCGCGTCTGCAAAAACCGCCTCTGCTTTATTGGCTAATCGTCCTTTCCTACAAAACCTTTGGCATCAACGAGGCTGCCGCGCGTTTGCCGATTGCTCTGGCAATCGTCGCTACCGTCGCCTTCACATTTCTAATCGGAGAACGATTGCGCGATTACTGGCACGGTTTTCTGGCAGGTCTGATTTACCTTTCTTGCTGCGGCACGTTTCTTTTGGGACGAATCATCATGCCTGAGCCGGTATTCGGCGCTTTTGTCGCCGGCGGGATTTTTTGTGCAATCTGTGGTTACCAACGCCGAAAGCATCGAGGCGTCTGGTTCGCCGGCTTCTGGATTTGCGCGGCTTTTGCCTGTGTGACCAAAAGTATTCTCGGGTTGGTCTACCTCATCGCCATTCTTCTTCTGCTCGGAATCTTTTACCGCGAGGCCCGTCTGCGATTTCGCGCTCTTTTCCACTGGCAGCATTTGTTGATCTTTCTTTTAATCGTTGCGCCCTGGTACATTTGGGCCGCGCAACATTTCCCCGGGGTTTTTCACCAGCTGGTCCACAATGATTGGCTGAGCCGTATTTTCGGAAATGATGACGACGTTCCCCGGCTGCAATTCATCGGATTGCATTTCGCATGGTGGTTTCCGTGGCTTTTTGCCGTACTGCCGGGAGTGATTTTCGCCTGGCGGCGTGTGATCCGGCCGCGCGAAATTGAGTTCGCCGACGCACTGCCCATTTGCTGGATAGCTGTAATTTTTCTGCCGCTCCTTTTGATCGGACAACGCCAGGACTATTACTCCATGAGCATGTGGAGCGCATTCGCGCTTTGGGCGGCAACCATCTGGGAGCGAATGCCGCGCGCGCTGCGTATCTCGGGTGCGGTTGCCGTCGGGATCTGTGGATTTGCTATTGGTGCGCTCGCCCTGATTTCATTGCGTGCTGCCGATTCAGGCGGCCAGCGGCCTGCAGACGAAATAAGGTTTTCAGCGTGGCACGTCTTACACGATGTGCCCGCTGCAACCTGGCAAACCTTGTGGCCAATGGCCTGCATTGTTGCGGTGTCACTTGTGATCTTCTCGAGCATTGCCCTTTACCTGATCGCAAACCGCCGTCCAAGGCTTGCCGCTGTTGTGCTGGCGGCTACCATGATTCCCGCCGGACTCAGCATGATCGACGGCGTCGCGCGAATGGCGCCGCACTTCTCACTCGCAAATGCCGGGCGTTTTCTGAACGAGCGACTCGGCGACAAAGGCGAAGTTGTCTACGAAGGCGCATTGCATCAAGGGAGCAGCCTTGTCTTTTACCTAAATCGAAAATTTTTTCTTCTTAATCGGGCGACGGATGACGATTCTTTCGTGGACTCTTATCCGAGCGGCACCGTGTTGAACGAGGATGCCGTCCTCGAAAAATGGGCCGCGCCAGACGGAGTCTATTTAATCATCCGGCAAACTCGTCTCGGTTATTGGCAAAAATTACTGACGGAGCGCTTCCATATTTATCACCAAGTCACGACCTGCGGGCCGTACATCATCCTAAGCAATCAATTATAAAGACCCGCGAACGTCGTCCGACAACAGCCGTCCCCAAAATTGGGTATACGGATGCACTCGCCTGACCGGATCGCCGTTACGGACTAAAGGGCGATGCTCGTTTGCCCATTTGAAGATGGAACCATCGAGGGACTCGACGTGAGTGAATCCAGAAGCACGCAAACGCGTTGCCAGTTCTGCAGCCCGATAACCTACGGCGTCGTAGACAACGACGTCAGTATCCGCGGTAGCCCTAGACAAAGCCGCTTCAGCGGAAGTCCCGTGATCGACACGTCGCGCCCCAGGAAGATGACTCACCCCCCATTCGTCCGGAGTCCGAACATCGAGAAGCATAGGCGGCTGACGATGTCGATCTTCCAGCCAATCCGCCAGATCGCGCGTCGTGATCCACCGGACTTCCGGGAATTGAATCCGAAGTGACGCATTGAGCAAAAACCACTGGAACGCGCTAGTCCTGCTCGCCCCGTAACCGGCGACCAGAACGATAAGAGCGGTCATCAAAATGCCCAGTTGCGCGCGCGGCGCGCGGGGCGGATGCGGACGAACGATCTCAATTTGAAAAATTCCGGTCGCGACGTAATGTGCCGGCTCCTTTTCACCCTTCAACTCTTCAGCCTCCACGTTATGTCACAACATCGCAGTTTGAGAGGAGCCAGCACGATAGCAGCCAAGCGCAATGTTCTGAAGCGCTTCGAGCGCGTCGAGCTGCTCAAGAAACGCGGTCAGTGGAAGGAAGGCCGAAAAGTCATTGGCCTTCCCAAAACGAAACCGGAGGCGTGATGGACTCGTTGAAGCGATCCTCTTCGATTCTTTAACGCTTACATGTGCGCCTCAACCGTTTCCTCGCCGCGGCTGGCATCGGTTCGCGCCGGCATTGCGACGAGTTGATCGCGGCGGGCCGGGTCACTATCAACGGACGGCCGTGCACCGATTTCAGCGCGCAGCCGACCCCGCGCGATCATATCAAAGTGGATGGCAAGCTTATTCATCTTGACCCGCCGTTTACCATCGCGCTTCATAAACCGGCCGGTTTCGTTGCAACGAGAAGCGACCCCCACGCGCGCGACACGATTTTCGATTTACTCCCGCAGAAATTTCCGCGTCTCTTCAATATCGGCCGTCTCGACGCGCAAAGCGAAGGTCTCCTCCTTCTCACCAACGATGGCGAGCTAGCGCAACGGCTCACCCGTCCGCGTCATAAAATCGACAAGGAGTACGAAGTAACATTGGATCGGCAGTGGGATCCGGCGCTTGCTCCGAAACTGCTGCGCGGAATGATTCTCGATGGTCAGCGCGCCAAAATCGCGCGGCTGCACTCATTCACGCCCTCACGTTTGCGCGTCGTTTTGCGTCAGGGCATCAATCGACAAATTCGTCGTATGTTCCACGAAATCGGTTACGAAGTGAAACGTCTCGTCCGTATTCGCATTGGTAATCTTCGCCTTAGCGATTTGCCGCGCGGCCATTGGCGGGCGCTCACAAAATCGGAATTGGCAGCTTTAAGACCTCCGCAATGAAGATCGACCATTGCAACGCCCTGATCACGGGAGCTTCGGCTGGGATCGGCCGCGAATTTGCGCGGCAACTCGCCGGGCGCACGCGATCGCTCATTTTGGTGGCCCGCCGCGAGCAAAGATTGAATGAGCTGCGTGATGAATTAACGCAGCATCATCCAAATCTCAGGATTCAGATTCGCGAAACTGATCTCGCTGACCTCCCACAAATCGAAGAACTCACGGCGTGGCTTGAGCGCGAGCACATCGATGTCGATCTTCTGATTAACAACGCGGGACTCGGCGATAGCGGTCCGTTCGCGGCTAGCGATCCCAGACGCAACGAGCAAATGATGCTGGTAAACATGGTCGCGCTTACCTCCCTCACCCGCCGCTTGCTTCCGCAAATGATCGCCAGAAAACGCGGCGCAATTTTGAACGTGAGTTCATCTGCCGGTTTCCTCCCAATTCCCGGATTTGCTGTTTACGCGGCGACCAAAGCGTACGTGACGAGCTTCTCCGAAGCGCTCCGCGCCGAACTCCGTGGAACAGGCGTGAGCGTCTGCGTCCTCTGTCCCGGCCCTGTGCATACAGAATTCCAAGAAGTCGCGAACCGGCCCGGTGGGCAGCCCGATAGCGGCCCGGAGTTCGTTCATGTTCCGGTCGATCAAGTCGTGCGGGACGCACTCACTGCGCTGGAAGCGGACCGCCCGCTCGTCATTCCTGGTTTCGCCATGAAAGTCGGGATGTTTCTCGTCCGCCTGACACCGATATCGATCTTGCGAAGGGCTTCGCGGTTTCGGAAAAACGAAACTAGCCTGTAGCCGCTCTGTGCGTGTCGTAGCTTTTCGATCGATTCATTTGTATTTGACCGAGCAACCGTATGGCTTGGTCGTCGAGGTCGTGACTGGTTTGCCAGCGAGCGATTCGTCGAGCGCGACTTTGACATAGTTGGTCGAATTGGGAATGTCCGCGGGATTGGGCGTGGCTTTGCTGTCGATCGCGCCTTCGTAAACAATTTTCCCTTCTGGGTTAATTACAACCATGTTTGGCGTATTCTTTGCCCCATAAGCGCGTCCGGCTTTGCCTTCCGGGTCGAGAAGCAGCGCGGTCTGCCGCGTTTTCCAGCCGGTCATGACCTTACTGGCCGCATCAGCCGACAGGTTGCCCTCTGACCCGGGAGCGTTGGAATCGATTGTCAGCCAAACAACGCCTTTGCTCGTGTATTCCCCCTGCAATTTTTGCATGTTGCCACTGCCGTAATGCTTTTTCACGAACGGGCATTCCGGATTGAACCATTCGAGCACCACGTATTTGCCTTTGTATTGCGAAGGCGAGTGCGTTTCGCCTTTCGCATCGGTGAGCGAAAAATCTGGCGCCGCGGTGCCAACCGGAGGTGGATCAAACGCGTAGAGCGCGGTAGTTACAAGTGAAGCGATAATTGCGAGCGTTAGTTTTGTTTTCATAAATTATTCAGAAGCGACAGTGCGTGAGATGGTTTCAAGTTTATCAAGAATGATGCTCTTCGTGAGCAATTCGGGAAAAACGATTGGTTCCTCGGATTTACCGCGATAGAGCACGTAAAGTGGGACACCTGGCCGGCCAAATTGTTGCAATAATTTTGTGATTATTGGATCGCCGTTGGTCCAATCAGCTTTCAATTTAACGACGGCATGGCGCTGAAACGCTTCGCGCACCGCAGCGCTCTCGAGCACATTCGCTTCATTGAATTTGCAGGTAAGACACCATGCCGCCGTAAAATCGACAAACACAGAATGGCCTTGCTCCAGTTCCGCTTGTAAACGCTCGGGGGTGAACACGTGCCAGTCACCCGGGAGCCGTGAATTAGCGGAAGCAATGTTCGCCGAGCGAAACTTCCCACCGATAAAATATACGCCACTCACGAGGAGTAAGATCGACATCGTGAGCGCGGCGATCGTGCGCGCTTTTGCCGAAGCACTGGGCACGACGAATGCGCCTTTCATCCAGCACGCGATACTCACGAAGAGCAAAAAACAGCTCGCCCAAATCGCGCCGTCCAGGCCGCGTTGCGCGCCGAGCACGTAAAGCAGGAAGAGCAGTGTCGCCAGGAGCAGAAATCCCATGAATTGCTTCACATGGAGCATCCAAGGTCCCGGCTTTGGCAGAAAGCGCAGCCAGGCCGGTTGCGCGCAGAGCAGTAAATACGGGGCGCTCATTCCAGCCGCAATCGCGACAAACATCGACAATATGATCGCCGGAGATTGAGCGAAGGCGAAGCCGAGCGCTGTTCCCAAAAAGGGCGCGGTGCACGGCGTTGCCAGCACGGTCGCGAAAACTCCCTGGAAAAACGAACCTGCTTCGCCTTCGCTCCCGCTCCAGGAAAGCACCCCGCGGGTTGCGCTTTGCGGCAGCGAAATTTCAAAAACACCGAACAAATTGAGCGCAAATACGAGAACGATGACGCTCAAAAAGAGGACGAAATATGCATTCGTGAACTGGAGCCCGCCCCAGGTAATTTCACGACCCGCGGCTTTGAGCGCGATCAACAGGGCCGCCAGCCCGATAAACCATGCAAAAATCCCCCCGGCAAAAGCGATTCCGCTACGCAAGATTCTCTGGCGGCTTTGCCCCGCGTGCTGAACGAAACCGAAAATCTTGAGCGAGATGACTGGCAGAACGCATGGCATCAAGTTCAAAATGATTCCGCCCACAAAACCGAAAAAGAGAAACGTGAAGATTCCGTGCGCGGGAGCGGAACCGGCGCTCGAAGCAATCGCACCGTTTGCGATTTGCCAGGCGGCACGGTCTTCACCGTTAGCTTGCTGACCGAAAACGAACAATCCTTCCATCGACAGTAAACTTTTGTTCGCCGCCTCAATTGGAATGCGGAAGGTAATTTCGTTTCCGCTGCGCAACTCAATTTTCGGATGACCGACCACGGTGTTGTCTGGCGGCGACGGGAAGAAACCTACCGTCGGGTAATTTGCCAGCGCCGTCGTCGTTAGGCTGAGGCGAAGATCAGATCCAGCGCGACTCCAGTTTGCCTTTGCGGTTTCGGGTAAATTTTGCGGAAGCAAGCGGCGCCAGCGCGCAAAGAGTTCCTGGTTCGCAGAATTGCTTGTCGATGCAATCGGAAGATCGACATCCAACTTTACACTGCCGGGAATGCAGATCTTTTCGCAAACAAGCCAGCTTGCGGCCGCGGAAAGTTTTACTGTCGAATTGTCAATCTTGGCCGGCGGCGTGATCTGCTGCATGAGCAGGGCTTCGTCTTGATAGCCGTAGGTTTGGATGTCGCCCGGATCATTCGTTTTCAACGGAATCGGCCATTGGATCTCACCGGCTTTCCAACCGGCCGGCAGGTTCCACTTAATTTCGGTCGGCAGGCCGGCATCACCAGGAAATTTCCAGTAGGTGTGCCAGCCGGGAGCCATTCGAAGCAGCAAACCAACAGTGAAAGGTTTCCCTGGAACAACAGCGTCTGTATCGGCCAGCAGTTCCGCCTTGACGAGTTCCTTCCCCTGATAAACCTGGCTTTTACCCTGCGGCGCGAGGGCGAAGATCGACAGGTAGACGATCGCATAGGGGCCAAGCCAGAATGCCGGTTTCATTGTATTTAAGTAGCACTCGCGGAAGGGCACGGCAATGCGCGCCGACCAGCGAACGGCGCAGAGCAATTCTGCTACAAGAAATTTTCCCGAACGCTATGGAACGATAAAGATTTTATCGGTCCACGGATCTTTTACTTTGCTGCCTGATGTGTAACCGCTTACATCGACATATCTTCCATTCGCATCAAAGGGACTGAGGACGTATCCAGGCTTGCCAGGGATTGACTTAGCTGTTGGAAATTCCAGCTGCGCAGAAGCAGCATGCGTCGATGGCGAGGGTTTTGTTTTCACTTGCGCCGTCTCCTTGCGACTCACACGCGGGGCAACAGGTGTCGAACGATTTGGAACCCTTTCGGTTAAAGGTTGCGATTGCTGCTGTGCCACAGCCATCTTCGGCGCTGGAACTGGTTCGCCTGGTGTCGTAACATCGGACGACGTTATCTCAGTTGTCGTAGCCGTGGTTGATGAATCATCGCGGTGCCCCTTTAAGGCGTAATGCACCGGTGCAGTGGCAACGCGATACGAACCGACCGCGACACCGCGGGTCACATGATATGATGTAACCGCAACATCGCGAGTCGCTCGACATCCTCCGAGCAAAACCGCCGTAAAGATCAAGGCTCGCGCGACTGCATTCATTTTAGTTCCTATACAGATGTCTCGTCATCGCTATCTGTTCAATGATTTAATGCAGCAATATCCGCCATGAAATCGGAAATGTTCTGATCAGTCATCGACCACGAACACATCAGGCGGTAAACATCCGGCTCAATAAATTTATAAAAATGCCAGCCGCGCGCATGGAGATCGCGTGCGAGTTTCTCATTCATTCGGACAAATACCGCGTTTGCCTCGACCGGAAAGACGATGTCGATCTTAGCCTCGGTTTTCAGCCGATTCGCGAGCTGACGCGCCGCACGGTTGGCGTGCCGTGCGTTCCACAGCCAAAGGTCATTCGTCAAAAGTTCGAGCCATGGCGCGGCGAGAAAACGCATTTTCGAACCGAGCTGACCTCCTTGCTTGAGCCGATAATCGAATTCGCGCGAAAGCTCTTTTTTAAAGAAAATAACCAGCTCGCCGGCGGCCAGGCCATTTTTCGTGCCGCCGAAGCAGAGAACATCAACGCCAACTTCCCAGGTAATCGCCTTCGGCGCGCATTTGAGCGCCGCGACCGCATTGGCAAAACGCGCGCCGTCCATGTGCAGCAACATTTCGCGAGCACGCGCAAATCCGCTGATTGCCGCAATCTCCTCGGGCATGTAAATCGCTCCCAGTTCGGTTGATTGAGTGATGCTGATCGCGCGCGGCTTGTGCGAATGCAGCTCGTTCTGGCGTGCGATCATCACTTCTGCCTGGCCGATGTCTATCTTTCCGTTGGCGCCATCAATCAAGAGCAGCTTCGAACCGTTTGTAAAAAATTCCGGCGCGCCACACTCGTCCGTGTGAATGTGTGAATGTTGGTGACAGATAACGCTCTCGAATGAATGGCAGAGCTGCGCCAGCGCCAGCGCGTTTGCCGCGGTGCCGTTAAAAACAAAATAGACATCGCAATCAGTCTCGAAGATCTCGCGGATACGATCACACGCGCGCGCCGTCCACTGATCTTCGCCGTATGACGGTACCTCGTTCGTATTCGCTTTTTCCAGCGCCGCCCATGCCTCCGGACAAATCCCCGTCGTGTTGTCACTGGCAAACTCATGGCGCCCGCCAGATTGGCTCATGTCGATCTTGCTAATCGCGTTCGGCCCGGGGAGCAAATGAGTACGTGTGCACCCCCGCAAAAAGGGATTGCCTGACGAACCCGAGCCCTGGGCCTCTGGAGTCCACCAGGCAAATCTCTCCACTTGCTCCCCGAAATTCTATGCAACCGTTTCACTTATTAGTTCGATTACGGCCCACCAATTGACCGTCTCCGGGACCGGATTATTTGGTGACCAATAAGTCCCTTCCGCTTTGCCTAACCTAAAACGGCGGACTAATTTCGTGGATGAGGTCGCTCCAGAGCGAGATCGAGCAGCGCGGCGCGCGCATTTTTGAGCTGGTTGATAGACATCCAGAGTCGCTTTTTAGCAAGGCCGGTTTTTATCAGCGGATGATGGCGCTCTCAATGCGCGATGAGCAGTTCAAAGTGCAAATGTTTCGCTTTGTAGATGTGCTGCCGTCGCTTCGCAAATCGGATGATATCGTCCAGCATCTCGAAGAATATTTCGCCGGTATGCGCAATGGCTTCGCGCCGGTGATTCAGACCGGTGTGCGCGTCGCACGCATCGTGCCGTGGGTCAGCGCATTCATCCTGCGGCGCAACGTTTCCGGAATGGCGCGGCAATTTATCGCCGGAAAAAATTGCGGAGATGTGATGAAAACGTTGCGCAGGCGCCGCGCAGAGAAAATCGGGTTCACTGTCGATCTTTTGGGCGAGGCTGTCCTCAGTGAAAAAGAGGCCGATGAATATGCGGCGCGTTGTCTCGATTTGCTGGAGTGCCTCGCCCGCGAAACGCAAGGTTGGACCGATCCGCTCGGGAAAAATTCCGAGCTTTTTCCCGTCGTAAATCTCTCGGTGAAAATCTCCGCTCTCTATTCGCAGATGAATCCGGCCGATCCGACTGACGCCATTGCGCATCTCGCGCCGAAGCTACGGCCGATTCTACGCCGGGCACGCGAACTCGGTGCGTTCATCAATTTCGATATGGAAAGTTACGCGCACAAAAATATAACGCTCGAGCTATTCAAAACGACCATTGGCGAAGGAGAATTCAAGGACTGGCCGGACGCCGGCATCGTGATTCAAGCTTATCTGCGTGATGCCGAAACCGATTTGCGCAATCTGATCGATTGGGGTCGCGCACGCGGCACCCGGTTCACCGTGCGGCTGGTGAAAGGCGCCTACTGGGATTACGAAACAATCAAATCGCGTCAGAACGGCTGGCATTGCCCTGTTTATTTTCAGAAGCCGGAGAGTGACGTGAATTTCGAAGCGCTCTCGCGCGTGCTGTTAGAAAACGAATCGATCGTTACTGCTGCGTTCGGATCGCACAATGTTCGCAGCATCGCGCACGCGCAGGCGCTCGCGGACGAACTCGGAATCGATCGCAGCCGTTTCGAGTTTCAACTCTTGTATGGCATGGCCGGGCCGATCAAGCACGCGCTGGTCGAAATGGGTTATCGCGTTCGCGAATACTGCCCGGTCGGAGAGTTGCTTCCTGGAATGTCCTACCTCGTAAGGCGGTTGCTTGAGAACACTTCCAATGAAGGATTTTTGCGCGCGAAATTTTCGGAGAATGTCTCCGCCAAGGAATTGCTGCGTGATCCAAAGGAACTCGTCAGGCAAAATCGCGCCAACCTGCCCGAGGCAACGATCCCGGCTATTACCGAAGATCGACATCATAAAAATGGCGCTTCCATTGAATCTCCACCCGGCGATATTTACGAAAACTCACCGCTTGTGAATTTCGTTTATCAAGAGAGCCAGGAAAAGATGCGCACCGCATTGCGTGAAGTGCGCAATCGCTTCGGTGAAAAATATCCACTGATCATCGGCGGCGAAAAGGTTTGGACGGACAAATTTACGCCTTCAGTCAATCCCAGCGCGCCAAAGGAGGTCGTAGGTTACGTGGCGGAAGCGGGAATTCCGGAGGCTGAGCGCGCCGTCAACGCTGCCCGCGCCGCATTTGATAAATGGAGCCGGACTCCCTTTGAAGAGCGAGCCCGCTTGCTTGAAGGCGCTGCGGCGATCATGGACCGGAGGCGTCACGAACTTTCCGCGCTCGAGGTCTTCGAAGTCGGCAAACCATGGGCCGAAGCAGATGGCGACATTCGTGAGGCGATGGATTTTTGCCGCTTCTACGCGGAGAGAATGCGGCAGATCGGGCGACCGCGGCTAACCCAGCATGTTCCCGGCGAAGAAAGTTATCAGCACTACTGGCCACGTGGAGTCGCCCTGGTGATTGCGCCGTGGAATTTTCCGATCGCCATTCTGTGCGGAATGGTTTCCGCCGCGCTGGTCACTGGCAATACGGTGATCATGAAGCCGTCCGAGCAGTCGATCATCTGCGGCGTGATGCTGATCGAGATTTTCAAGGAAGCTGGTGTGCCGCCCGGCGTCTTGAATTTTTTATCGGGCCGCGGCTCGGTTATCGGCGCGCACCTTGTCGATCATAAAGATGTCGATCTTATCGCTTTTACTGGTTCGCGCGAAGTCGGGCTGAGGATTTGGGAGTCGGCTGGGATAACGCGTCCCGGTCAGCGCGAGCTGAAGCATGTCATTTGCGAGATGGGTGGCAAGAATCCCGTGATCATCGATTCCGATGCCGATCTCGATGAAGCCATTGTCGATTCAATTTACTCCGCGTTCGGTTATCAGGGACAGAAATGCTCGGCTCTTTCCCGCCTCATCCTTCTCGAGGAAAATTATGATCGCGTGATGGAGCGTTTGCTGTCCGCAGCGAGGAGTTTGCGGGTTGGCAATCCAGAGGAGCCTGGGATAATGATTGGTCCGGTAATCGATGAGGCTGCATACCGGCGTATCCTTGATTACATCGAGATCGGCAAAAGCGAGGCGACCCTCGCTTATCAGGCAAAGGAGGTGCCGCCGGAAGGCTACTTCATTCCGCCGACAATTTTCACCGGCGTGAAGCCAAACATGCGAATCGCGCGCGAGGAGATTTTCGGCCCCGTGCTAAGCGTTATTAAAGTGCGTGATCTCGATGAAGCGTTCGAGGTCGCGAACGGGACTGATTACGCGCTCACTGCCGGATTTTTCTCGCGCAGCCCGGCCAATATCGACCGCGCCAAAGCCGAGATTGAGGCGGGCAACGTTTACATCAATCGCTCGTGCACAGGGGCGGTTGTCGGGCGACATCCGTTTGGCGGATTTAAAATGAGCGGCGGCGGTACCAAAGCCGGTGGTGCCGATTATCTCCTGCAGTTTTTATTGCCGCGCGTCGTTACCGAAAATGTCACGCGCCATGGGTTTGCCCCCGAAGAAACGCCGGAATATCGCGACGAGTTTCTTTGGCCAAAACGATAGGCGCGAGGGAGATCGACATCTTGATTTAGATCGAGCACGATCAAGCTAGGGTCGGCCCTTACTCAGCAATTTCACGACGGTGATCACCATGTAAATCACCGGCCAGGCTGACGCCACGACCACCACGCCAAATACCGCCATTTCTTTGGCCCGTTCTCGCGCCGATTCGATCATGAATTCGCGACTCAAATTGTAAAAAGTCCGAAATTCCGATCGGCCCTCCCCATCAAACGAGGACGAATACCCCCGCCAGCCGCCAGTTCCTGAATGAAAGAAGTAATCGGTCTGCGGAAATCGCCTCTTATCGGCAGCGGAGTGAAACATCGGTTTCATCGCCTGTGAGCCACAGCTTGGATCGTTTCAGCGAAAGATGCCACATTGCCTGCGAATGAAAAGCGGCAGATCTGATCAGTGATTCATCCAATCGACGATCTTGTCGTGCCCGGCGTCGAGCACGCTCACGTGGTCGGCGCCGTCGATGGCGAAGAATTCCACAAACGGAAATTCACGGGCGAGCTCGCGGCCCATCTCGACGGGAATATCGTCATCAGCCGTGCCATGAAAGATTCCGATGCGCGCCTTCGGGTTGTGCCTGGCAATTCGGGCAAGATTTTCCCGGTTATCGTAGTTTTCGCGGAGTAATCGCGCCAACTGCCGCCCAACTACCCTCGTCGCTTCCTCGCGCAACGTCGTAAAAGGCGCGATGGCCACTACCCGTTCGACCCGATGACGCGCGGCAAAATCGAGCGCGACCGCCGCGCCTAACGAATGCCCGATCGTACAAACCGTGAGCCGCTCCTCCGGCATATGCAACCGTTCCTCGAACGCGCGCACGGCGGCGTCAGCCGAAGCCCGCGTGCTGTCGATCATTGCGTAGCCCGCGTTTTTGCCGTAGCCGGGATAATCCACAAGGAGAAAAGCGTCGCCGTTAACCGGATAATTTACGAGGATGTTTGCCAGCCAATCCAGCGCGCGAGCGAGCCGTTCCCGCAAAACGCGATCCAGAGGCGCTTCGGCAATACTTCTCTGCTTGGAATGTAAAACGCCGAGCATTTTCCGGCCGACACGGTGTAGTTAATCTCGACGCCATTTGCCGGAAGCTTGACTCCGTAACGCGAATCGTACGGCCGCGGATGATAAATCATCGCGTGCTGCCGAAAGAAAAGAAACGAAGGAACCGCGAGCACCACGAAGAAGAACCCAATCGGAATGCAAAACCAGCGTGCCGCAATTCGTCTTTGACCACGTTCACGAGGCATTTCGCGATCAAGAAGATGCAATCAATGCGATAGCGCAAATCGATTCAGCTGATATGGAATATCGATTTATTCGATGCCGGTCTTGGCACGAATTCAACGCAGCGCGCCGGAAAACTGCGATGAATTTACTGCCAGTGACCCGCGATCCAGACCCAGCCGCCCGATCTGTGCACCCACTGACCCCGAACCCACACGGCAGTTGTTCGCGGCGGCGTAACCCAACTGCCAGATACCCACACGTAGTCAGTTCCGGTCCAGCGCCAGTAGCCTGGCGTCCAGACATATCCCGGGCCTGGGGCCAGCGCCTGCGTTTCAACGCGAACTGCTGGCGGAGTCCTGGCCACCACGACCTCCCGGGCCGGACCCGTCGTCGTAACCTCTTGCGTAGTTGTCGTCGTTGTCACTCTCGTTGGTTCCTCAGCGCAGCCGACGAAGAAAAATGGGGCCAGCACAAATGCATAAAGACCTTTTCTCATATAAACCTCCTCGCCATGGATTCGTTTTGCACAACCCCATCGGCTTTGTTCGAATTGGCGATAACGATTTTTTCTCTGCACGCAATCCGCGCAATCGATAGCGGAAAACGGATTCTGATCCGATGATCAGGGATGCTTTACGTTGTCGCGACCCCAATCGGTAATCTTTCGGACATCACACTTCGCGCGCTCGACGTGTTGAAATCAGTCGATGTCATCGCGGCGGAAGACACGCGTCACTCCGGCATCTTGCTAAAGCGTTACGAAATCAAGAAACCGCTCGTTAGTTATCATGAGCACAATGAAGCGATGCGCACCGCTCAACTGGTCGAGCGCCTCGTGGCGGGCGAAACGGTTGCCCTTATTACCGACGCCGGAACGCCCGGAGTCTCGGATCCCGGTGCACGATTGATTCGTGAATGCATCAGACGCGAGCTGCCATTCACGATCATTCCGGGACCGTCGTCGATCCTGCCCGCACTCGTTGGTTCGGGATTCTCGAGCCAGAAATTTTTCTTCGCTGGATTTCTCCCAGTCAAAAGCGGACAGCGCGAACGCGAGTTGCAGGCAGCAGCCGAAGGCGACGAAACGACAATCTTTTTTGAATCGCCATATCGTCTCACGAAAACGCTCAAAGCCTGCATGGACATCATGCCAGGTCGCCAACTCTGCGTCGCCCGCGAGCTCACCAAAAAATTCGAGGAATTCCGGCGCGGTACCGCCAGCGAGCTTCTCGCGCGCTACGAAGCGCATCTGCCCAAAGGTGAAATTGTCCTTTTGATTTCTGAAAGGTAGAGGCGGTCTACCGGAGCGCCTCCGCGCAGCGCATTGCAGTTCACCTTGTCCAGGCGATTGAGGTCAATCGCCACCTACCTAAGCTCCATCGAACGCTTTCCGCTTGTCAAAGCAGCGTATCTGTGTGAATTTGCGCGGCTTTTTCCCAGAAAAATTCTCCCTCATTATGGCTTACGCAGTTATCAAGACCGGTGGACGACAGTATCGCGTCGCGGAGGGCGACACGATCGATGTCGATCTTTTGGACGCGGAAGTGGGGAAAACCACTACGTTTGGCGAGGTGTTATTGCATGCCGATGGCGACAAGTTCACGCACGGTGATCCGCTAATCTCTGGCGCGAAGGTGACGGCCGAAGTAGTTGAGCAACGGAAAGATAAAAAAGTCGTCGCGTTCAAATTCAAACGGCGTAAGGGTTACCATCGCACGGTAGGACATCGGCGAAAGCTAACACGGGTGAAAATCAAAGGCATCAGCATCGGTGGCACGAAATCGAAGAAGACCTAACGTCGAACATCCAACATCGAATCGAAAAATGGCTCATAAAAAAGGACAAGGCAGCGTTAAGAACGGGCGCGACAGTGTCAGCAAGCGGCTGGGCGTGAAAAAATTTGGCAGCGAGATGGTTGTTGCTGGCAACATCATTATTCGTCAGCGCGGAACCAAATTTTTGCCCGGAAGAAATGTAGGGCTCGGTCGCGATTACACGATTTTTGCGCTGGTGGATGGAAATGTGCGCTTCGATCGGGCTGGGCGACGGGTAAATGTCGATCCGGTCGCGGCTGTAGAATAAGCAGCTGATTCTGCTTTCCGGCTTCGACCAACCTGCGGTATAAACGGATTTCGCTCATGAAATACAACACGTTTATCCTCTTTGGCGCTCCTGGCAGCGGCAAAGGGACACAAGGGAAAACGCTCGGCACGATTCCGCGTTTTTATCATTGCCCGTGCGGTGACGTGTTCCGCTCCATCGACACTCGAACAAAAGTAGGCAAGGCGTTCCTGGAATACTCGAGTAAGGGACAGCTCGTCCCGGACGACATCACAGTGGAGCTTTGGAAAGAAGCGATCGCTGCCGCAGTGGACGCGCACAAATTCAAGCCCGACATCGACATTCTCGTGCTCGATGGTATTCCGCGGAATGTCGGGCAAGCAAAAATCATGGAAGAAATGATTGACGTGAAAAAAGTCTTTCACCTGGCGTGTCCGAGCCGCGAGACGCTTTTTGCCCGCCTGAAAAAGCGCGCGTTGAAAGACAACCGACTCGATGATGCGAACGAAGAGGTGATCCAACGCCGACTCGACACATACGAAAAGGAATCGAAGCCCGTGCTTTCATATTATCCGAAAGAGATGATCACCGTGGTTGACGCGATTCAGTCGCCCTCGAAAGTGTTGTTTGATATCCTCGCCAGCATGAACGGCGTGGATGCTCAGCATGAGCCAGCAACAGTTTGAAAATTTCACTGCCTCGAGCCTTTACTGCGAAAAGTGTAAAACCGCGATGCCGGTCCGCGAGCGGTTGCTTTTAGTTCTGCCTGACCGCGAGATTTTCGATTATCTTTGCACCGGTTGCGGATCGTCGGTCGGCCAGCGTGAAGTCACTGCCGGCGATAGATTGACGGCCCAGGCGATGGCGAGGCGGCGTCCGCGGCGCGCGCCCACGCAAACGCTTCTTCATTAAGGAGCGATGCGCGTCATCTTCATCGGCACGGGGGAAATCGGCGTGCCGACGCTGCAAGCCTTACTACGATCGGACGAGCATCAGCTCGCGGCAATCGTTACGCAGCCGGACAAACCGGTTGGACGCGACCAACGCATTAAACCGCCACCAATTAAAAAGGCGCTCGCCGGAAGGAAGATACCCGTCTTGCAACCAGCGCGGATTAAAGATCGACATTCAATCGAGGAGATCAGTGCGCTGTCGCCGGAGGTGATCGTCGTCATGGCTTACGGACAAATTTTGCCGCAGGGGATCCTTGAGACTCCCCGCGTCGCTTGTCTGAACTTGCATGCGTCGTTGCTCCCACGACATCGCGGCGCGGCACCCATTCAAGCCGCAATTGCATCCGGTGACTCCGAAACAGGAATTACGGTGATGTACATGGATGAAGGTCTCGACACGGGCGATATTTTATTGCAACGCAAGATCGACATCTTGCCGACGGACACCGCCGGATCGCTACACGATCGGCTGGCACAAATTGCCCCGGATGCGTTGCTCGAATCTTTGCAACTGCTTGCAAGAGAAATTGCGCCGCGCGTCCCCCAGAATAATGCGCCCGCCACGTATGCGCCGAAATTGAATCGCGATGATGGCAAAATCGATTGGGCGGAACCCGCCGAGGCGATCGAAAGGAAAGTTCGTGCGTTCAATCCATGGCCGGGTGCGTTTACGACCGTTGCGGCAAAATCAGGCAAGCCGCGCAATTTGAAAATATTTTCCGCATCAATTGTCGATCTTGCGGGCGAACCGGGCGAAATATTGCAAACAGAGGAGCGAAGTCTGGTGATTGCAGCAAGTGAACGCGCCCTTTCGTTGAAAGAGGTGCAGCCTGAAGGGAAGCGG
>Ga0193719_10000014_pt1 | contig 50794 bp, 52 predicted proteins | sample U2a2metaG_FD_160103 | JGI IMG/M metagenome (GOLD analysis project Ga0193719, IMG submission 160103) | Soil microbial communities from a riparian zone of the East river system, Colorado, United States - U2a2 | ecosystem: Environmental > Terrestrial > Soil > Riparian zone | place: USA: East... | reverse complement strand
AAAATCTGGCACCGAAGAAAAATGCCGCGGCCGTCGTGCCGATCATGCCGACAAGAAAGTAAAGGGTGAGCCGGAACGCGCCCCAGGCGCGCTCGAGGCCTTCGCCAATAAACCAAAGAAACCAGAGGGCAAGGATGACCCAAAGACTGAGGGTCTGCGGGAGAAAAATGTAAGTTATCAGCCGCCAGACTTCGCCGTGGAGGATACGGGCGGGATCGAGATCGAGCGCAAAACGGAAATCAGGATTAAGCCAGATCAGCCCCCAAACAAGCGCCGTCAAGCCGACAATGATGCGCGTCAGTCCGGGAATACCGAGAAAGCCAAAACGGCGTTCGAGTTGATCCAGCCAGGCCATGTTGCGCACGGTAAAGGAACACGGCAGCGCTTCAAGGTGGATCGAGCAGTCCCATGCTCGATGCTAATTTAGGCGGCGAAGCCGCATTTCTTTAACATCGCCCGCGGAGCGGCCGATCCACTTTGACACTCTGATCGCGAAGTCTAGCTTGCCCGCGTGAGTGAGATCGCGCCGAAAAGAACGCCACTTTACGACGAACACGTGCGGCTCGGCGCGAAAATTGTGCCGTTCGCCGGATGGCTCATGCCAGTGCAATACACCAGCATCGTCGAGGAGCATCAGGCCGTGCGAAACAATGTCGGCATTTTCGACATTTCGCACATGGGCCAATTGATCGTCGAAGGAAGTGGCGCGCGCGACTGGCTCAACACCATGCTCACAAACAATATCGACAAGCTCGATGTCGACACCGGGCAATACACCTTTCTGCTGAACGAGCGCGGCGGCATCATCGATGATCTGATCGTTTATCGTATCGAAGAACAGAAATTTCTGCTCGTCGTGAACGCAGCCCGCACGGACGAAGATGTCGCCTGGCTGGAAAAACATCTTCCGCCTATGGAGGCGGTCGCCGCGGCGACCTCATGTGAAGTCCGAATCACTAATCGCAGCGCAAATTTTGGCGGACTCGCAATTCAAGGGCCACGCGTCGCGGAATTATTTCATGCGCTCTTCGGCGATAATGTCGGTCTTCCGCCGCGAAATCAGATTGTCGAACTTCCGTTCGACGGAACAAACGTTTCGGTCGCGCGAACCGGTTACACCGGAGAGGACGGCGTTGAAGTTTTCTTTCGTGCGAACGATGCCGTCAAGTTTTGGAATGCTGCGCTTGAAAAAGGCAAACCGCTCGGGATCAAGCCGTGCGGTCTTGGTGCGCGCGACACGTTGCGACTCGAAATGTGTTATCCTCTCAACGGTTCCGATTTGTCGCCGCAGCGGAATCCAATCGAAGCCGGTCTCGTTTTTTTTGTCGATCTAACAAAGTCAAAGTTCATTGGCCGCGACGCTTTGTTGAATACGAAAGAAAGCGGCCCGCAAGAAAAGCTCGTTTCGTTTCGGATGAAAGAAAGAGGGCCGCCGCCGCGCCCGCATTATTCGGTTTTCGATAACGGCGAGCGCATTGGCGAAGTAACCAGCGGCACAATTTCTCCGAGCTTGAACTGGGGGGTCGGGATGGCGTATGTCTCGGCTTCGCACGCGAAGATCGGCGGGCAGATCGACATCGAAATTCGAGAAAGGAAATTTCCCGCCACCATCGAAAAGAAACCGTTCTACAAAAAATCATGAATATTCCAGACGATTTGCTTTACACTGAGAGCCACGAATGGATTAAACACGAAGGCGATAGCGTTCGTGTTGGAATCACCGATCACGCGCAATCTGAGCTGACCGATGTAGTTTACGTGGAACTGCCGAAAGTGGATCGGCAAGCGAACGCGAAGGAGGCAATCGCGGTCGTCGAATCGGTCAAGGCCGCGAGTGACATTTATTCGCCGGTGAAAGGAACTGTCGTTGAAGTAAACAAAGCGCTGGAAGCCGACCCGGGCTTGATCAACCGCGAACCGTACGGCCAGGGCTGGATTTTCGTTCTCAAGATCGACAACGCCGACGATCTCAAACAATTGAAAGACGCAGCGGCGTATCAGAAGCAGATTGGGTAGAATTTGTAGGCATTATCGGTAGGCCGTGATTCTCTCAGAACAAGAAGCGGAAAAACTTATACAGTTTCTTCGCGGCTATTTGTGGCACACGACCAGCATTGACGGTTTTCGACAAATTTCGGCGCAAAATTCCATCAATGTAAACCGAGGCGATCTTCAGAACGCATATACGCAGTCCGAATGCTCCAATTGCTACGAGGAGAATGCAGTATCGCTTTTCGACTTCGTGACTCACAGGGACAGAGACTTGATCGGAAACGATCTTCTGCTCCTCGAGAAATGGCCCGGAGTCATGTTTCGCCATCAGCCGACCATTTTTCTGGGCATGGAGCTTGGGCCACTTGCGCCGCATCTTTTGTTCTATCCAGAACTGAAGCGGCGGCGGGGCTTAGGTGGAATCATACCAAGGATAGAAGTGTGTCACGTGGGGAATATTCCTTTCGATCGGTGCAGAAGATTGGCGTGTGGCGGGGCGCAGCGCCTTCGAATATTTCCCTCTATGCCGAGATCAAAGATGCTGTCACCAGCCTACTGTCGAGAGAATAGATTTAATCAGTCTTCAAAAAAGTTGATCGACGCCGCGAACGACTTCGTTAAATGCGGATAAAGGCCACATTCTTTCGTTGTTCGTACGAATAAATGCCCGACTTGTTCTCGGTCCGCGCCGCGAACGCTTTCTGTCCTGCCGGCCGCATTCGTTTTTTATTCGTCAGTTCTTGATCGCGCTCCAAATGCTGCGCCGTCGCCGCGGCGTAAACCGAATCTTGTAGCTGATTTCGTCTACGCTTTTCCGGATCCCATCGATCCAGCCAAAACAAAGCGCCTCATCCACCGATCCCGGCCAAGTGATGCTCGGCTTGCCAGAACTCTTCTTGTAAAACTCAACCCAAAGTTCCTGCCCCGTCGCGTGATTTTTCTCAAACCACCTTCGCAATTTCGATGGCGATCGACGCTCGGAGTTGGAGGAGCCCTACAACAGCAGATTAGAGAAGAACAAAGCGGCCTGGGATTTTTTCCAGACGCAACCACCGTCTTATCGAAAAGCAATCGGCTGGTGGATCGTTAGTGCAAAGAAAGAAGGGACGCGACTTAAGCGGCTGGAGAAGTTGATTGAAGATTCAGAGAAGGGAAAACGACTCTAGGTTCCACCGACGCCGGGCGATAGAGGTCAATCGCCCTACCTTAACTTTGCCGAAAAGCAGCTTCTCGGCACGGAACGAAAAACGGCAGTCTCTTTGAGAACGTTCTCGTCGGATGTGATGAACCGAGCGACTCTTGTCCTCTTTTTCTCGATTCTTTTCGCATCGCCTTCAGATGCCTCTGATAGGAGAGATTATCTGAAGACAGACTAGGGAGAGTATGAAGACCCGCTTTGCTGCAAAGAAAGCGTCGTCACGTGACGCCTTAGAGAAGGCTGGAGACGGTGAGCGCGAGGATCACGGTATTAAATCCAAAGGAAAGCACGCTGTGCAGCAGCGTTAGTCGTCGCATCTTCCGCGAAGTAATTTGGACGTCTGAGACCTGACAGGTCATGCCGATAACAAACGCGTAGTAGGCAAAATCAAAGTAATTGGGCAACCGCTTGTCGGGAAAAGTGAGACCACCGGCATGTCGAGCTTCGACGGGATCATCGCTGTCGCCATAAAACACATGAGCGTAACGCAAACCAAACACTGTGTGCACGAGCATCCAGGAAAAAATCACGGTGCCGAGAGTCAGCATCAAATGCACGGTCAGATGGGGTTGCGGGCCGGTCTTGTGGGGGCCCAGGAGAAAGCCAACCGCAAACAAGGCCACCGACGCTCCGACAACCACGCAAACAGAAATCAACAGCTGGCTAACATCCTGTGCCTTGGCGTGCCCGCGCAGCCTGGTTTGCGGCGTCTTCAAAATCACTACCCAGGCCAGGACAAGCACAAAAAAGGCAAACGTGTCCCAGGCGACAATCATGTCGATTGAAGCACGCACATGGCCACGCAAAGAAAAGAAAACGGCGGACGCAGCCGCCAGCCCGATAACGATTCGATGCCGCGCGTCCTGTTTCAAAATCAAATCGAGCGTATACGCCATGCGCAGCAGTTAAGTGATATCGGCGGGAGCACGCAAGCCGCATTCGCACCCCACGGCGAAGATCGACAAGTCCCGCTTTCCCTTCGGCGACGCTGTGCTTAATTCCTTGTTTGCCCGTGAGCAGCAAACCGAAGCAGCGCGAGACAGAGCCCAACTTTGAAGGAGCGATGGAGCGTCTCGAAGCGATTGTCGAGCAGATGGAATCGGGCAAGCTACCCTTGGAAGATCTAATCGTGCGCTACGAAGAAGGAATGAATCTGGTGAAAATTTGCCAGGAACGGCTTGCCAACGCGGAGCAAAAGATCGAGATCATTGCCCGCAACAGCGCCGGCAAGACGACAGTTAAAGATTTCGAGCCAACGCCCGAGCCGGCAGCGCCGCGCAGCGTGGTCGATGAACCCCAAAACACCAATGAAGAAATCAAACTCTTCTGAATCCTCCCCAACTTCTGACGTGACAGCCAAGACCGCGCGATTGCTCGATGGGATCCGTTCGCCCGCGGATATCAAGGCGCTGAGCGAACAAGACTTGCCCCAGCTCGCACAGGAAGTGCGCGATGAGCTGATCAAAGTTCTTTCTCAAACCGGGGGACATCTGGGACCGAATCTCGGCGTGGTCGAATTGACCATTGCGCTGCATCGTGTGTTCGACACGCCGCGAGACCGCTTTGTCATGGACGTCAGTCATCAGGGCTATGTCCACAAGCTGTTTACCGGGCGGCTCGATCGCTTTTCCACGATGCGCCAATTCGGCGGACTCAACGGGTTTCTTTTGCGCACGGAAAGCGAACACGATTGCTACGGTGCCGGTCATGCTGGCACGGCGCTTTCCGCTGGGCTCGGCATGGCTGTAGGACGAGATCTGCGCGGCGGCGATGAAAACATTGTCGTAATTGCGGGCGATGCTGCGTTCACCTGTGGAATCAGTTACGAAGCGCTCAACAATGTCAAAACGCATACCAAGCGTTTCATCGTCGTGCTCAACGACAACGAATGGTCGATCGCAAAAAACGTGGGTGCGATCGCTAATTACCTAAACAGCATCGTGACGAATCCGACCTACGCGCATCTGCACGATAAGGCACGCGATTTCGTCCAGGCGATTCTTGGAAAAACCGGCGTGCAGCTCGCGCATAAGGTGGAAGAAAGCGTCAAGGGTTTGCTCGTGCCGAGCGTGATTTTTGAAGAACTAGGTCTGCGCTATTACGGCCCCATCGACGGCCACGATATTCCGCTGCTGACGCGGACCTTCGAGTTTTTGAAGACGCAGGAAGAGCCAGTGCTGCTGCACATTCTCACCAAGAAGGGCAAAGGGTACGAACCGGCCATTAAACAGCCCGATAAATTTCACGGCCTCGGCAAATACAAGATCGAGAGCGGCGAGACTGCTCCGACACCGACGCCCACGTATTCGGAAATCATTGGCAAGACGCTGGCGAAATTTGCGGAGACCAATCAGAAGGTCGTCACCATCACGGCGGCGATGCCGAGCGGGACGGGCCTTTCGCATTTCGCCAAGGCGTATCCCACTCGCTACTTCGACGTCGGCATTGCGGAAGAGCACGCCGCGCTTTTCGCCTGTGGGTTGGCGACGCAAGGCCTGACGCCTTTTCTCACGATCTATTCCACGTTTTTTCAGCGCGCCTACGACATGGCGATTCACGACATGGCGATCCAGAAACTAAACGTCAGGCTCTGCATGGACCGCGCTGGATTAAGCGGCGACGATGGCCCGACACATCATGGATTGTTCGACATCGGTTATCTGCGCCACATCCCGAATTGGGTGCACATGCAGCCGAAGGACGAAGACGAATTCGTCGACATGCTCTGGACAATGGCGCACTACAACTCCGGTCCAATCGCCGTCCGCTACCCGCGAGGTTCAGGAACAGGCGCGCAACTCAAACCGGAACCGAAACTTCTTGAGATTGGCAAGGCGGAAGTCGTGCAACACGGCCGCGATGTGGCGATCTTTGGACTGGGCAACATGTTTGAGGTTGCCGAAGAAGCCGCGCGCAAACTTGAAGAGAAAGGAATTTCCGTTGCGCTGATCAATCCGCGCTGGATCAAGCCGATGGACACCGGGACGCTCGAATTTTTCGCTCGCAGTGTCGAAGTCGTCTGCACGATTGAAGATCATGTTTTGCATAACGGGTTTGGCTGCGCGGTGATGGAACATCTGCATTCGCAAATGATCAATACGCCGGTCGTGCGAATCGGTTGGCCCGATCAATTCATCGAGCATGGCGCCGTTCCAATCCTGCGCAATAAACACGGCATCACAGCCGACGCGCTCGTGGAAAAAGTGCTGCCGCTGTTACGCAAGAAATCTAGCCTCCGTCCGTCAGTAGCCTGATAGAAAAGCGAAGGGCGCCTTCGTTTCCGAAAGCGCCCTTCATATTTCGATGGCGATAAGCCGAATTCTGTCGGCGTGATTGCTCACGCGGATGATCATTTATCTCACCCAGATTTCTCCGAGAGCCCGGCGAATTTTCATTCGCCGTGATGCGACGATACCCGAGGAATAGCGGACCGGCTGCCCTTCCTCTGTTTTGTCTTGCACCACATGGGGTTTTTCCTGCCTCGCGAATTACTCCGCGAGCGGTGAGCTCTTACCTCGCCTTTTCACCCTTGCCTGTACCTTTGTTGCCAAAGAACCGGCGGTGTCTTTTCTGTGACACTTTCCGTCGCCGCGATTTTGCAATCGCGGCGCCCGCGTTCTTTACGCGGCATGTCGCCGTATGGTGTTCGGACTTTCCTCCAGCAAGCGTTGCCGCTCACCGGCGATCATCTGCCATCGGCGCCTAACTTACCACAATCAGGAACGCAGGAAAGCAGGAACAAACATCTCCTTCGAGTTTTCCTGGGTTTCTGGTTTCGTTATTCGTTTCCTGATTCAAAATGGCGGCGGCACGGTTAGGAAGAAAATCGTGATCATAGCTAGGGCGATGACGAGTTTGCCGATCATTGCGCCGAGGCTTCCCAACAAACTCCCCCAGCCTGCGCGGCCGGCGTCGATCATTCTTTTGCCGGCAATGAATTCTCCCAGGATCGCGCCAATTACCGGTCCGACAAACAGTCCGATGATTCCGAAAAAGATACCAATGAGCGCGCCAAGAATGGCGCCGAACATTCCCCATCGTGTCGCTCCGAAATATTTCGCGCCGAAGTAACCGCTCAGAAAATCGAGCGCATACGCTGCAAGGGTCAGGAGCACCAGAACAACGATGGTCCACCAACCGATACTTTTCTCCGGGCCAAGCATGAGGCGGTGAATGATCGCGCTGGCCAAAATGACGATCGTCCCGGGAAAAACCGGCAATACTGTGCCGATGAGACCAACGGCGAAGAGGACAACTGTAAAGAACCACCAAAAAAGTTCCATTTGAGTAAATCGTAAGCCACGGATGAACACAGATGAAACACCGATGTTCGATTTAAAACAGCTTCTCTGTCTTCCTCAGAATGATATGCGTGAACCCGTGTTAATCTGTGGCTAAAATCTTCCGTAAACTTTTTGACCGGCTAAATGTCGATCTTATACTGAAAGTCCCCCAAGTTTAACTCGCGGAGGATTGATTATGTCACTTGCCGTTGGAACCAAAGCTCCAGATTTCGCCTTATCGACGAAGACCGCCGACGGGCCAAAGCAAATTAAGCTCACCGATAACCTTGGGAAGAAAAACACGCTGCTGCTTTTCTTTCCAATGGCGTTCACAGGGACCTGCACGACAGAAATGTGCGAGGTCAGCGGCGGTCTATCTGCCTACAGCGGCATGAATGCCGCCGTTTATGGAATCAGCGGCGACAATCCGTTCGCGCAGGAAGCTTGGGCACAAAAAGAAAAGATCACCGTGCCACTGCTGAGCGACTACGAACACAAAGTCGCAAAAGCTTATGACGTGATGTACGACTCATTCCTGCCGCAACTAAATCTCGGAATGGCCGGGGTTCCGAAACGCTCCGCGTTCGTCATCGATAAGAACGGCGTGATCCAATATGCCGAGAGCAACGACGACGCGAAACAGTTGCCGAACTTCGACAAGATCAAAGCGAAATTGGCAGAGCTGAAATGAGTCGGTTTCACCACGAAGATCACGAAGATTACGAGGATTTTTTCCCTTCGTGTTCTTCGTGGTACAAAGATGAATGACGAATTTAAAGCGCTGAAGGAATTCGACGCGGGCAAAGGCCGCGAAGGTTTTCTCTATTCGCTGCCTGCTCTGGAAGAGAAAGGGATCGGCAAGATTTCGCGGCTCCCGATAAGCATTCGGATCGTGCTCGAATCGGTATTGCGGAATTGTGACGGGAAAAAAGTCCGACGCAAGGATGTCGAGACACTGGCGAACTGGAACGCGAAATCGCCGGCCAATGAAGAAATTCCTTTCATCGTCGCGCGCATCGTCTTACAGGATTTCACCGGCGTGCCGCTCGTCGTCGATCTTGCCGCGATGCGCAGCGCAGTAAAACGGCTCGGTGGAGATCCGAAAATCATCGAGCCGCTCGTGCCTGTCGATCTGGTGGTCGATCATTCGGTGCAAGTCGATTTCTTCGGCTCGGCGAATGCCTTACGATTGAATTTGGAAATGGAATTCAAACGCAATCGCGAGCGTTACCAGTTTCTGAAATGGGGACAGCAAGCTTTCAAAACTTTCCAACTCATCCCGCCCGGCATCGGCATCGTTCACCAGGTAAATTTGGAGTACCTCGCCAAAGGCGTTCTCTCCGCTCTATCAACTATCAACAATCAACCATCAACTATTTACTTCCCCGACACGCTCGTCGGCACTGATTCGCATACGACCATGATTAATGGTCTCGGCGTCGTGGGCTGGGGCGTCGGCGGAATCGAAGCGGAAGCCGGCATGCTCGGGCAGCCGGTTTATTTTTTGACGCCGGAAGTGGTGGGCGTCCACCTGACTGGACAGTTGCGCGAAGGAGTAACGGCGACCGATCTCGTGCTTCACATCACGCATTTGTTGCGCGCGCAAAAAGTCGTGGGCAAATTTGTCGAGTTTTATGGCGAAGGCGCAGCATCGCTGCCGGTTCCCGACCGCGCGACGATTGGAAACATGTCGCCCGAGTACGGCGCGACCATGGGCTATTTTCCGATTGATCAGGAGTCGGTGGATTATTTGCGTGCTACGGGACGCAGCGACGAGCAATGCCGTGCGTTCGAAAATTATTTTCGCGCGCAGAAAATGTTTGGGATACCGCGGAAAGGCGAAGTCGATTACAGCGTCGATATCGAACTTGACCTGGCAGAGGTGCAACCCAGCGTCGCCGGACCAAAGAGACCGCAGGACCGGATCAGTTTGCCGGACCTTGGAACGACATTTCGCGAGTTGCTTGAAAAACCGGTCCAGGCGGGCGGCTACGGCAAAAAGAATGTCGATCTTCGTGAAAAACATCCCGTGGAATTGAACGGCAGCGCGCCGCGCAATGGCCGGATGGCTTCGAGCGATACAAAAGAAGATCAGGGAATCAATCCGGGGGACGAGCTTAATAAGATCGAGATGATTGCGAACCGGCCCACGCCCGATTCCGGAAGAGAAATTGAAGCCGAATCCAGCGAAGTATTCACGCGTGGGCAAAGTCGGATTGGTCATGGCAGTGTCCTGATCGCAGCGATCACGAGTTGCACGAATACGAGCAATCCCAGCGTGATGATCGCGGCCGGTTTGCTTGCAAAAAAAGCGGTCGAGCGCGGTCTGCATGTTGATCCGGCGGTGAAAACCTCGCTCGCGCCCGGTTCGCGCGTTGTTTCCGATTATCTGGACAAAACCGGATTACAGAAATATCTCGACGAACTTGGATTTAATCTCGTTGGCTACGGTTGCACGACCTGTATCGGCAATTCCGGACCGCTCCATCCCAAAATCGAAAAGGCGATCCACGAATTTGATCTGGTTGCTGCCTCAGTGCTTTCGGGGAACCGCAACTTCGAAGCCCGCGTGCATCAAAACATCAAAGCGAATTTTCTGATGTCACCCCCACTAGTGGTCGCATTCGCGCTGGCTGGTCGAGTGGATATCGATCTTTCACGCGAACCGCTCGGGAAAGATAGGCATGGGAAGGAAACCTTCCTCCGCGACCTCTGGCCAAGTCTCATTGAAATCCGGCATACGATGCAATCCGCGCTCAAGCCGGAAACGTTCCGAAAACTTTATCGCGATTTCGCCGATCAAAATCCCAAGTGGAACGAAATTCCATCGAGCACGGGCGACATTTACCAATGGGATGAGAAGAGCGATTACATTCACGAGCCGCCGTTTTTCCAGAATTTCTCGATGGAGCCTGGGCAAATCGAGGAGATCCGCGGCGCGCGCGCACTTGGAATTTTCGGCGATTCGGTCACGACCGATCACATTTCGCCGGCCGGCGCGATCAAAGCGACGTCGCCGGCGGGCGAGTATTTGAAGTCGCGCGAGATCCAACCGGAAGATTTCAACAGTTACGGCTCCCGGCGCGGCAACGATCTGGTCATGACGCGCGGTACCTTCGCGAACGTGCGGATCAAGAACCTGATGGTGCCCGGAACAGAAGGCGGAGTCACCATTCATCAACCGATCGGCGAGCAGATGTCGATCTTCGATGCAGCGAGGAAATACGCGGAAACAAAGACTCCATTGGTCATTCTGGCTGGCCACGAGTACGGCACCGGTTCGTCGCGCGATTGGGCGGCGAAAGGGACGCGGTTGCTCGGCGTCAAAGTTGTCGTCGCAGCGAGCTTCGAACGGATTCATCGCTCAAACCTGGTCGGCATGGGTGTGTTGCCATTACAATTTCCCGATGGAACAAGCGCGCAATCGCTTGGACTGGACGGTTCGGAAATCTTTTCGATCATCGGGTTGTCGAATGCAATCAAGCCGGGACAAACGGTAACGCTCGAAATTAAAGGCAAGGATCGGGAAAACCGCTCCGTGCCGGTGAGACTGCGGATCGACACGCCGATCGAAATTGATTATTACCGGCATGGCGGGATTCTGCCGTTTGTACTGAGGCAGTTGCTGGGGAAATGTTCGGGCGCTTGATCTCTGGTTTCGTGGCAGGTCTGGCCGCCCTTTTCGCCTGCGTTTCAATTGCCGTAACGGCGCAGATAATAGCTAAGCAATAACTGATCGACGCTCAACGGTAATCGGGGAACCATCTGCAATAAAGGCGGACCGCGGTGGCGCGCTGAGGGTTTCGACGAATTGTTCGCCGTAGAGTGCGGAGACATCGGCATTGAATTCGAACGTGTCGGCGTTCCAAACTTTCCAGCGTGGATGTTCGACCCGGTATTCGCTACAGCCAGCCTGCAAACGGGTGTAACCCCAATAATGTTCGGTGATGAATTCGGCGTGCGAACCTGCGGGAATTGATTGCGGTTCGCCACTCGCCTTCATCGTGATCGATTCCCATTCCGAACCGCGTCGCCACGAGTATTTCACGCGCACGCTGAGATCGAGATGTTCGATTTCGTGCTTCATTGGCACGGCCAGATAAGGTTCGCCATAGAATGTCCGCGCGATGGTGGCGATAGCGCGCTTGGGAACGAGCTCACGCACGAAAACGACGCCGCGCCGCCATGTGTCAGCCGATTTCTTGCGCACGTAGAAGCGCAGATTCACTTCTTCGAAATCTCGGTGGAGCGGAATGGGCAAGCCGAGGAGTCGCGTGTCGAGAAAAAGAAAACCGACGACGCTGATGAATGTCCCGCCGTTTTCGAAATCGATCTCCGTTCCTGGCGGGACGAGCCGCGCAAGGATCGTTGGATCGACAACGAAAGTCAACATCGCCAGGTAACGCCAGTTGGCGCTGAGGAAGGATTGCATGGTCGGACGCAAAAAATCAATAATGCGGCGGTCAGACCGCCGTTACAGGGTCAATTGTCAACCGGGCGGACGCGATAGCGAACGGCGATTCTTTCAGGCTCTGGAACAGGAGTAAGATCTGCGCGCTGCGTTGCCAGTGTCCAGTCGGACCAGGTTTCGTTTTCCTTGCGAGGAGCAGCCGGCAGAGTTTTTAGCTCAATGAACTGCGATGCGCCCGGCTCATTGCCAATCGAGGCAAGAAGCGATCTGGATTTGCTATGCGTCAACAGCGGCACATTTCCCGGAATAGTCACATGTTCGGCATTTTTTGTGATCGAGTTCCAATCGATGAAAGCAAACCGACTTTGCCGATTGTCAGTGTAAAGACTGACTCGAATGTCGTAACCATCCGGCTGGTCTGGAATGTTGAATGTCGCCGGCGCACGAAGCTCGAACTGCAATTCGAGTCGCTTGCCATCGATCCTCGGAGGCTTGTCCGACAGCAAATACGGAACGCTGACTAACAAGCCGGCGACGCCGCAGACAATCAGTAGCGACCAGCCCTGTGCAATGAGAAATCCAGCAAGTCCTTGCCGTCGAACCAGGAGGCCTGAAACGATTCCAATTACTAAACCCGCCAGAATTCCAAGAGGGGCGCACAGAAAAACGATGGTCATGCCCCGCTGGCCTTCCATTTCGGGCACGTGCGCGAGCCTGGTCAAATAATCGCCGACAAAGAAGCCAAGAAAACAGCCAACAGCCGCTGTAAAAAGCCCAACAAAAGAAACCCGAAGAAAGCGCATTAGAGAGCGAACGTTGTCCGCTCCGAATCAACGCAACAATTCGATGCTGGTCTGGCGGTCACTGCAACAATTTTTCGAGGGACGGATTGGGCTGGGTGCCAAGTGCAGTGGCCCTTTCGTAGTGTCGCTTGGCTAATTCTTTCGAAGCAGGTTCCGTCGTGGCGAGAATTACCGCCAGATTAAAATGGGCATCTCCGTAATCAGGATTGTTTGCGATAGCCTGAAGTATTTCCTTTTCGGCTTCTTGCGGTCGCCCTTTCTGGCTCGCGGTAATACCAAGATAATTACGAGCGGTAGCGCTCTTTGGATTGATCTCGACTGCCTGACTCAACTCGGCGAGGGCGTCGTCGAACTTGGATTGCCGATAATAAACAATTCCAAGCGTTGTGCGCAGAAACTCATCATTGGACGAAATCGTCAGAGCCTTTTTCAGCGTAGCTTCCGCCGAGCGAAACTTGCCCGTGCGAAGATAAACCACGCCGAGGTTGGAGAGCGCGTAAAGGTTTTTCGGGCTCTTGGCCAGGATCTCCTGATACTGCTTTTCGGCCGTCGGATATTTGCCCTGATCGAAACTCTCTTTCGCCGCCCGTGCAACATTTAGCAGATCAGCTGGTACGTCCGGTTTGAAGTCGCTGGGTCCAGTGGCGTCGCCCGAACCATCCGCTGTCGCCCCACCGCTGTCACGAACCGATCTTTCCTTCGCGGCTGGCTCGGTCACCTTGTCGAAATTTGGCGGGGATTCTTTGGCGAAAACAAAGCTCGCCTTCAGTATGCCGGGGTTCTGGTCGGAAATGGAGACGACTGGCTGCCGCAACAGGGAGAGCTCTTCGCTGCTCAATTTTGTCACCGGTTGCGCGAGGAGTTCGATCTGCTTGTTCAAAGCGTCCGATTTAATCTTCAGTTTACCCAACTCCGCCAGCATCCGCTCCTTTGCCTGATAACGACGCGCTTCCTCCTGGCGTTCGCGCACAACGATGTTTCGCAGGAGTTCGTTTTCTTTCGCCAGCTGTGCCGTGTCCTCGCTGTTTACGTCCGTGAGCTTCGCGTTCTGAAGTTGGATACTGGTTTCATCCAGCTTAACGTGAAGCTCGGCAACTCTGGCCGCGAAATATTGATTTTGTTTCTGGGTTTCGGCCAGTTGCTGCTGTAGTTGCGCAACCTCCAATTTTACCCCGGCAAGTTCGTCCGCGTTTTTCGGTTCAGCCTTGCCAAATTCACGCACTTTCTCCTCAGCATTTGCCAGCTTTTGTTTCAAATCGCTGTTCTCGGCGAGGACCCCCTGGAGACGTTGTTCCGCTTCCTTCATCCCCTGCAATTGAGCGAGCACTTCATCGCGTTCCTGTAAAAGCGTAGTGATTTGCTTGCTCGCATCGGCAAATTTTGTGTTCGTCTCGTCCCTTTGCTTTTCCGCTGTCACACGTGCGTCTTCTGCGGCTGCAACGGCATCCTTCAAACGGGCGATCTCTACACGTAATTGTTGCTGTTCCTTAGCGCCATTGTCTCGCGATGCCTGGAGCGCTTTCAACGAATCCTCAACCTTGGTGAGTTGATCGCGAGCCTGGCGCTCAGATTTTCTGGTTTTCTCGATTTCGTTTTGTGCTTGCTCGAGTTTGGAAGCTGTGTCCTTCAGACGAGCGTTTACGAGTTCCTTTTCCTTTCGCGCGGTCTCGAGATCGCCGCGTGATTTTTCAAGCGCATCTTGCAGTTGATCGACCTTGCCGCGCAATTTCCTGGTAGCTTCCTTAATCGCGGCGCCGCTCGAACTCTGGGCAATCGTTTCGGCTCCTGCCGGTGCAACGGCTTCGGGGCCGGGTTCAGACCAGGCCCCGTCAGTCTCAGGCAGTGAGGGAACGATTTCCGGTAACCGCTTTGCATCTGTGGCCAGATCATTTTGCCTCGACATTCTCTCCTGAATTCGCAGGATGCTCTCGCTGATTTTTCGGCCCCGATATTCCACGATGGCGGGCTGCCAGTCAGCGTGCGATTTGCGCAATTCCCCGATCAAGCTTCCGGCAAACCGGTATTTGGCCAGGGCGGTCTTAGAGCGGTTTTCATGCTCCAGTTTTGCGCCCTGCTGGGCCGAAAGGTAAGCTTTAAGAAAGATTTCGCTTGGATCGTCTTGCTCGCCGACAAGAAGGTCGGTAGCTAGTAGGAAAGAGAAAAGGGCTAGCAAAACCGAACCGGTTCGCCTCGTATGCCGACGGGGGGTCATGGTAAGCCACAAGGTAGATTTTTGTTCCACCGGCGTTGAGAATTACGGTAGCGAATTGGAAAAAGCGAGCCCTTTGTTTGCAAAAGAAGATTGGAATTTTAGAATCTTGGTTTGCGCGTCAGTAACGGTGGCCGTAGCTCAATGGTAGAGCCCCAGATTGTGGTTCTGGTTGTTGCGGGTTCGAGTCCCGTCGGCCACCCCTTTTTCGCAACGTTAAATTGTTAAAACAGTTACATCGTTAAAAGGTGAAGCCTCCCGTCATTGTAACATTGTAACTTTTTTAACAGCGATCTTGTGTCTGTAGCTCAACCGGATAGAGCATCTGACTTCGGATCAGAAGGTTGGGGGTTCGAATCCCTCCAGGCACGCATTTGCTTGGGCCGAGGATTTCGCTTCGCCAACGATTGAAGGAACCAGTTGATGTCGCATTTTCGATTTGCGGCGGGATCGCCACTGCGCAGGAAAAGATCGACAATCGAAAATCGGCAATTGAACATTTCGCAAACCGCCCCGCTTGCATCAAAGCGACCTCAGATGCAGTACGAGGACAACACGAATAGCATCAAGTATCACGTTAAGCTCTTCATTCGGCAGAATCAGCTGAAGTTCAAAGACAAAGTCGTAATCGATGCTCCGGCGGGCGCCGGTGTCACTTCGCGAATCTTAAAGGAAGCGGGCGCCGTCGTGCACGCTTACGATTTGTTTCCCGAATACTTCAAGGTGAATGGGTTGACCTGCGAGCGGGCCAACATCATGGAAGGCATTCCGGTAGCGGACAATTTTGCCGACGTTCTGATTTGCCAGGAGGGCATCGAGCATTTCAGCGATCAATACCGCGCGTTTCAAGAATTCAACCGGGTCATCAAGCAGAACGGCTCCCTGCCTAATTATTCGAATCTCCAGTCCCGTCTAAGTCACTTCCTGTTCGAGACCGAATATTTCCTTAAAATGATGCCCGCTAATGAAGCAGACTCCGTTTGGATGGCTGACCCCTCGCTTTCCAGTGAGATCTACCTTGGACACATTTTTTTGATCGGAATACAAAGACTGCGGCTGCTGGCGAAATTATCTGGTTTTAAAATCAAGCGAATTATTTTCACCTACCCAAAGACGACTTCGTTGGTCCTTCTGCCTTTTGCTTATCCTTTTATTTGGCTCGCGAGTTGGCTGACCTATCGCAAAAGCATACGGGAACCAAGCAGCCCCCCGATGGCGCTGCGCCGGCAAGTTTATCGAGAGATAATGCAACTAAACACCAGTGCGAGAATTCTGGTTGATAAGTATTTGTTTGTGGAGTTCGAGAAGGAAGCGCAATTGGAAACCGTCCGGAGCAGGTTACACAGTCAACACAGAACATTTGATCGAATGTCTTGAAGCCGATCGCGCTGCGGCGCCGGCCCGGGCCCGAATTGCAGAAGCTGCCGAATTCCCACCCGCCAAGGCATCGTTTGCGTTTTGCCTAAAGCAGGCGATACTGGTCGCCTATTGGATTAGTTCTGTTCTGTTCGTTGCGTGGTAGATCGTCAGTTGAGTTTTCTCAGTGGTGATTTGAAACCCGATTCTCGGGAACGGCTCTGTAGCTGGCAGTTATTTTCCAAAACCAAATCACAATGAAACTATACGTAGGAAATCTCTCCTTTGAGACTACCGAAAACGATCTTCAGGATCTTTTCGAACAACACGGCAAAGTCGCCGAAGTGGCGCTGATGATGGATCGCATGACGGGTAAGTCCCGCGGCTTCGCATTCGTCACGATGAACGACACGACTGAAGCCAATGCCGCCATGGCGGCAATTAACGGCAAGGAAATCGGCGGCCGCGCTTTGTCGGTCAACGAGGCACGCCCGCGCGAAGAGCGCCCGCGTCCATCTGGCGGCAACCGACGGTACGCCGATTCTCGCCGATAAAGAGTGGATTTATTCAGCCGGCCCCGAAGGTTTTGGGGCCGGCTGGCCATCAAACATTATGGGTTTAGAGAAAGCTATCGAGGTGGAAGGGACAATCCTGTCCGTTCTTCCAGGCACAATGTTTCGCGTCGCGCTGGCGAACGAACACCTCGTGCTCGCACATATTTCGGGAAAAATGCGCAAACGTTTTATTCGGCTTACGATTGGCGACCGCGTGAAACTCCAAATGTCTCCTTACGATATCGACAAGGCTCGCATCGTTTATCGGCTCGCATAGAAAAGAATTAAAATGAAATTTTTCGCAACCGCTTCGCCACGGAAACTAAGAAACGGCCCAGTCATCAAACGGCTGCTCGTACGGTGTCCTTCCACTGCGAAACTCACCCCGACCGGCCAAACCATCGAAGAACAACTCTGGGCCGCGGCCAAAGTCAAGACGCCGAAATTCACCTGCCCCCATTGCCGCCAAGTCCACACCTGGACAAAAAAAGACGTCGTTCTGGCCCGCTGAGGTTTTAGCGAGAATTCTCTCACAAAATCAAATCTGTTCATCGCGTTCCGAACTCCTACGAGATTGGGTGCACGAATTTGTTGGACGTCATCGCCTTTGGGGTAAATGATTTTTGAGCCGAAGGACCTTCGCAACGTTGCCAAATGGTCGAGCGTTGTATGGGAAGTGCACTACATAACAGGGAGCGAAACGCCGCTCGACAAAGATGTAATAGTTGGGCGGCTTGTCCTTTCGGATTCCAGTGCTCCAGTGCCACCTCAACTAGAGCGCGGCCGTCCCACCGACAATCTCCAAGAACAGTTTAGAGGAGATCGGTCCTGCCGGCCATCCGGGGAACGTAAAGGTCGAATGTGAAGGCGGGCGTACGACCTGCCTTTTGGAGTCCTTTCTTCAGCGACATAGGAATTAAATCCTGACGGTAAAACTCTGGCCTTGGGAACCAAGTCAAACGAACACGTGAGGGGAGTGCTGCTCTTTCAGCGTTTGCGCATGAGCCAGTAGATCTCCCCCGGCCAGGAAGGAAATCTGCTGCCCCACCACAAATTGAATCGAAGCCATGCCTCAGAGTTTTCCAGCGGGCTCCCGCTGCTTCGCATGAAGAAGGCACCGCTGATGAACTCGGTCGTACAGCCGGCTGCTTCACCCATTCGAACGACCCGCTGTGGAGAAAATACACTCACGTGGCCCATCGGCTGTGCCGTTTTGCGCTCGAGCTTCTGGTGGGGCGCGACGAGAAAATCAGGAAGGACTGGCGAGCCACCGATCAATACTCCACCGGGACATATTCGGCGCACAATTTTCTGCAAAGCCGTATCGGGCTCGAATAAATGCTCCAGCACGTGCAGCAACACCGCGGCGTCGTAATTTCGAGGCAGATCAAAATCGTGGCTCTCGAGATTGGCCTCCACAACGTCCTCCTTCTTAATGCCGACTTTGCGAAATTTTTCAGGATGAATTACCGCATCCAGCACCGTCCATCGGCCAACATTTGGCTGAACAGGCGCCGAACGGACAAACTGGAGGAATTGTGCCTTTTGCACGCCGATCTCGACGAGGTCGATCGGCGCGGCGTGTCTGGCTGATTCGATGCATAACAAATGATAGGCAAACCAGTAGCGCAACAAGCGGATGGGGTAACGGACGCTCTTCGCTTCGGCCGTCATGTTAAAGCGCTTTGAGCGAACGGCGGCGTTCTCTGCGAGAAACCGAAAGTCCCAATCGAGAGGTCGATAGGCTGACGCGTTTTTTCTTGGCACGACGTTTTGCTAGCGACTAAGACGGGACCGAGAGGAGTGCTGTGAGTAGTGGTGCACGCTATGAGCGGAAGGTCGGCTCCGGCTCAAGCACATTGCAGATGGCTTTCTCGAGTCGCTCAAAATTGATCGGCTTGGTGAGGTGCTCGGAGAAACCCGCAGCCAGGGACTCATTTACGTCATGCTCCGTTCCAAAGCCACTGAGCGCAATTCCGGGAAGGGTTTTACTGCTTTGCACTTCTCGCATTAACTCATAGCCGCTGCGGTCCGGCAGTCCGATGTCACTGATGAGAAGATCGAACTCCTGGGTGCGCACTTTTTCCACAGCCTGTTGAGCAGTATGGGCCACTGTAATTTGGTAACCGCGGCGCTCCAGCATCCTCTTCATGCCGATGCAGGTATCCTGGTGATCGTCCACGACCAAGACACGCCGATGTCTGGGCAGGTCGGCTCCTTTTTCCAAAGCGGCGCGTCGACCATTTCTGGCGCCATCGCCATCGCCATCGCCATCGCCGCTGATCGGACTCGGCACCGTCGTCAACTCTAACGAAAAAGTGGAACCTTGATCCTTTCCGTGGCTCTCCACCCGGATTTTGCCGCCATGCGCGTCGATTAGCGCCTTCGAAATCGTAAGGCCGAGGCCGAGACCTCCAAACCGGCGGGTGATCGAGGTCTGTCCTTGCTCGAAGGCGTTGAAGATTTTCTCGATCCTTTCCGGCTCGATACCCATCCCAGTATCGGCAATCCGAATGTCAATCTTCTCCGGCGCGGGGTTGACGGTTTCGATTGTGATGCGGCCTTTTTTCGGAGTGAATTTCACGCTGTTCTTGATCAAGTTCCAAAAGACTTGTTGCAAACGCGCGGGATCGCCTTCGACGTGCGCGTCGGCGGCACGAAGCCGGAATTCCACTTCGAGATCTTTGGCGGCAATGTCCTCGCGGCAAATTTCGTAGGCACGGTGGAGGATTTGGTGCACGCAAACCGTCTCAAAGCTCAACTGCAATTTGCCTTTCGCGATGCGTGTGATGTCGAGCAAATCGTCAATCAAGCGCGCTTCCAGCTCGACGTTACGCCGAATGACCTCGAGCGCCTCGCGAACGGCCGGCGAATCCGGAATGGTCGCTTCCAATTCTCCGACCATCGCGATCACTGGCGAGAGGGGATTGCGTAATTCGTGCGAAAGCAGCGCCAGGAATTGGTCCTTTGCGGCATTTGCGCCAATGAGCTCCTGGCGCAGTTTGACGTCGCGCGTCTTGTCTTCGACGAGATAAAGCACGCCCTGGGTGGTTTCGTGCGAACCCTGCAACCGCAGCAGATTAATATCCAAAAAATGCGTCATACCCGTTTTGTCTTTCAACGGTTGCTCGATGAGCTGAAACGGGGTTCCAAAGGAAAGCACTCTCTCAATCGCCTCGCGCGGAGCAATCTTCACGTCATCGAAAGTGGCTTCCGTGATATCGTGACCGGCCGGCAAGTCCCCGAAACGCTGTGCCATGTGCGCAAAAGCGTCGTTTGCCTGAAGAAAACGGCGAGACTTTGGATCGATAAAGGCAATGCCGCTCGGCATGTTCGCCAGGATCTTCTCGTTAAAAACGACTTCACGTTCGATACGGCGCGTCGACTCCACCTGCCGCTGATAAAATCTGGTGCCAAGCCACGCGAAGACCGCTGTGAGAACAACCAACCAGGCCGCCAGGACGGTCATTCGTCCGAGCAGATCATGAACCGGTTTATAGGCCAGGCTTCTCGGCTGCTCGACTACGGCGACCCAACCGGTCGATTCGATAGGGCTGAAGGAATAAAGATTTCCTTGCCGTTCGAAATGCCCGCTCTGGCTCTGCCGGATCTCTTTGAGCAAAATCCCGCCCTCGGGTGAAGTGGCGTTGGGATTCGGCTTGAAATCATTGGTGAAAAGAGAGTTGCCGTCTTGATCAAGCACCCCGAAAAGAAGTTTATCGGCAAACTTGATCGTGGATAAACGCCGGCCCATTCTTTCCACCAGGACGGAGACGCCAACATAACCGAGGATCGTCCGGTCTGGCGCCCGTACGACACCGACGATATCAGTGGCCAGTCGCTTGTCCTGCAATCTGGGATGAACGGCCGAAACGAAGGCTTCGTTCGATGCCGCTGCCTGCTCTTGCCAGTGATTGGAATCAAAATCCTTGCCGATTATCTCCGGATCGGTTGGGATCGACGCACGCAGACGCCCGTCTGGCCCCGTCATGAACATTCCGTCGATTTGCGGATGCGAATAGAACGCTGAGCTCACCCATTGCTGAGCAAGCGGGTCGGGATCAGGCGTGCTCAAAACTCGGGCGACTTCTGGCAGCGTCTGATAATATCCAATGATGCTGCTGATTCGGCTAAGTTCATGGCCAACGAGATGTCCCACCAATTGGATGAGGGTTTGCCGGTCGCGCAGGATTCGCGTTTCCAGAGTGTCGCGCAGGATCGTGTAGGAAACGATGAGCGTTAAGACCGATGGAATCCATCCCGCCAGGAGGATTGGCAGGATGATCTTCAAACGTTCGAAACGGTCGCGCCTTCGTTTCTTAAATGTGTCCCGCAATTGCATGTCCCTTGGTTGCGAAAATTGGCTTATCACCGTTAACCCGCTGGCCGCCTCAGGCAAGGCGAATGTCGGCAGCCTCAGTGCTTGGGCCTGATCGCCTTGGGGAATTGCGAGGTTTAGCTCGCGCGCTTGCGCGTGGCCCAACATGATGGGACGGGGTTTTCAAAGGCAAACGCGCGATTTTTAAATTGACGCACCGGCTGGAAAAGGCATCATGACGCCCTTGCTGCCTTAACCATCGGCAGCTGTGGAAACTCCCATGCAAGGAAGCCTCGGACACATTATCTGGACCGTCTGCTATATGAGTGTGCTCATCGGTCTTTCGGCGTACGGCATTCACCGTTATTTCATCATCTATTTATATCTGAAGAACAGGAAGCGCCCACCCGTTCCCGCCGGCAAATTTGAACAACTGCCGAAGGTGACCGTCCAGCTACCGATCTTTAACGAGGTTTACGTGGCCGAGCGTTTGCTTCGCTCAGTCAGTGAATTGGACTATCCGCAGCAGCTTCTCCAGATCCAGGTACTGGATGATTCGACGGATGATACGCGTGAGGTCGTCTCATCGTGCGCAGACCAATTGCGCCAGCGCGGCTTTAATGTGCAATGTATTCATCGGGTTGCACGTACCGGTTTCAAGGCCGGCGCGCTGGCGGCCGGCCTGGAAGCCGCGGAAGGCGAGTTCCTCTGTATTCTTGATGCCGATTTTGTCCCCCAGCCAGACCTTTTGAAGCGCACTATTCATTTCTTTACCGATCCGAAAATAGGAATGATCCAGACCAGGTGGGGTCACTTGAATCGCGGTTATTCACTCCTCACCCGCATGCAGGCGATTTTTCTGGATGGACATCTCTTGCTGGAGCAAACTGCGCGCAGCCGGAGCGGCCGTTTTTTTAATTTCAATGGAACCGCCGGTCTGTGGCGACGTTCGTGTATCGAACAAAGCGGAGGGTGGCAGTACGATACGCTGTGCGAAGACCTCGATCTTAGCTATCGCGCCCAGCTCGCGGGCTGGAGATTCATTTATCTTTCCGACGTCGTAACTCCTGCGGAGTTGCCGGTGGATATGAACGGCTTCAAATCTCAGCAGCATCGCTGGACAAAGGGTTCGATCCAGACGTGCAAGAAATTGCTCCCTACGATATGGCGCAGTCAGCTTCCGTTTCCGATCAAACTGGAGGCCACCGGTCATTTGATGTCCAACTTCGCCTACCTGCTGCTGGCCTTTTTATGCGTCCTTTTGCATCCCAGCGCAGCTGGGCTCCAAGGCGGATGGGTGCGGACGCTGGTTATTGATGTTCCGATTTTCTTCGCCGCGTCGGTCTCAGTTGCGGTTTTTTATGTTTGCGCTCAGCGCGAGCTACATCCGCGCACATGGAAAAAACAGATTTTGTTTCTGCCGTGCTTACTCGCCCTCGGCATTGGCCTTTCACTCAACAACGCGCGCGCTGTGCTGGAAGCGCTCTTCAATCACCAATCCGATTTTACACGCACTCCCAAATATGGAATCGAACGCAAGTCGCAGCCCTGGCGAACTTGCAAATATAGGCTGGCGAAACCGATGTTGCCATTGGCGGAGCTGGCTTTCGCGATTTATTTTACCTACTTCCTTTGCTTCGCGATTGCGCATGGCCAGTTCCTCTCGGTGCCCTTCCTGCTCATGTTCCAATGCGGTTTCCTGTATGTCTGTCTCTCCTCATTCGCCAGCCGCTGGCCAAAAATCAATCTTGGCGGCTCACGCGCGGGCGCCGCAATTCCCGCGTGACAAACCTTCAATTATCGGCTAAGAAAGTGCGCATGTTTCGGCCCCTCGCTCTAATTTTCAGTTTGGTTTCACTTGCTCCCGCGCTTTTCGCGACACAACTAGACCCTTCCCATCATCTGATAATAAGCATCCGCGATCAGAAGCTGATGCTGCTACAGAATGGCGCAAAAGTGGCAACCTACCCGGTTTCCACATCCAAGTTCGGACTGGGCGATTTTTGGGGACGAATGACAACTCCCCTTGGTTACCTTGCGGTCGCGAAAAAAATCGGGGACCACGCACCGCCCGGCGCTGTTTTCCACAACCGCCGATTCACCGGGGAAATTCTTGCGGCAAATGCTCCTGGTCGCGACCCAGTGATTACGCGCATTATTTGGCTGCGTGGACTGGAAGGCCAAAACGCCCACGCTTTTCATCGCTGCATTTACATTCATGGCACGCCGGAAGAAAAGACGATCGGCCGCCCAGCCAGCTACGGCTGCATCAGGATGAAATCGAGCGACGTCGCTGCGCTGTACAATCAAGTTCCACTCGGGGCGATTGTACAAATCGTTCCCGACTGTTTGCCCAAAGTGGCAAAGTCGTCGCCGACGCCAGCGGTTGATACTCTCATGGCCCGGGGTGAAGAGACCAAAAGCCAGGATCACCTTGGCTCCGTGCGCCAGACGGACAAAGCGACGCCTTTGCTGAACAAGCGGACGGCAATTACCCAAAATAACCCGCGCGCATAAAGGTCATTTGCTCGCAATTGCGCCCCCGAGCGTCCCGTCCACAATTTCCCGAGCAAGCAATGGCTAACACGAGATCAGCCGCCAAGCGCGTCCGCCAGACGACGAAGCGATCACTTCGTAATCACAGCGTTGTGACACGTCTGCGGACGATTCAGAAGCAGGTGCGTTCCTCGGCAGCGCCCAGTGCTGATCAGATCCGCGCGGTCATCTCGGCAATCGACAAAGCTGCAAAGCGCGGCATCATTCATCGAAACGCCGCCACTCGCCGCAAAGCGCGGCTCAACAAAGCGCTGGTAGCCGCCAAGTAATCTGCTGAGGCGCTTCCGTATGGGGAGTGCGGCGTTGATGTGTTCGCAACGCGCGCGTTGCGCGTTTCACAGAGACGCAGTTGGAGTAAATGCCCGTTGCATATCTCGCGGGACAGATAGATTCTTCCGAATGATTCCCGCTCTTCTCCTCATTTTTTCCGCCGTCGCCTATCGCGTCACGACAGGACTCTTGATTCATTCCGGCGCAAGCTGGCTTTCCAACTTCGCGCCGCTCGCGGCGATTGCGCTTTGCAGCGCGGCGTACTTTCCGAAAAAGTACAAATTTTCGGTGCCGCTCATTACGCTCTTTATTTCCGACGCGGTCATAAATTTTCGCTACGGCGCGCCGTTGCTCGACCCACAGATTCTCGTGCGTTATTTCGCGCTCGCGGTCGTTGGGGGCCTCGGAGTTCTCTTGCAGTATCGTGCTTCGCTCAAGACGCTTTTGCCGGCCTCGATTGTTGGATCAACTATTTTTTATGCGATGACGAACGCGTCCTCCTGGTTGAGCGACCCAGGTTATGCAAAAAATCTGGGAGGACTCATTCAAGCGCTCACCGTTGGCCTGCCTCAGTACAGCGCGACGCCGAGCTGGATGTTTTTCCGCAATTCACTAATCAGCGATCTTCTATTCACTCTGCTCTTTGTTATTTCCATGAACTTCGGCCGAAGCGCTGAAAGGTCGCGTACCCGGGCCGCGCGGTTCCATCCCGCAGCTGCGGGATGACCGCCATGCAGCCGGGGGAGCAGCGCGACGAAGTCGAGATGCTCTCGCTTATGCTGTTGATCCGGCGCTTCGAGGAACGCGCCAGTCAGCAGTATCAAGCGCAGAAAATAGGCGGCTTTTGTCATCTTTACATTGGCCAGGAAGCCGTCGTGACAGGTGCCATCGCGGCTGTGCGCGACGACGACTATGTCATTACCGCTTATCGCGATCATGCCCATGCACTTGCCCGCGATACGAGCGCGGACGCGTGTATGGCAGAGCTTTTTGGAAAGGAGACTGGCTGCTCGCGGGGCTTAGGAGGCTCCATGCATTTCTTCAATCGGAAAAATCACATGTACGGTGGTCACGCTATTGTCGGCGCCCACGTTCCACTGGCGGTGGGAATGGCGTTTGCCACCAAGTACTTGGGCGAAGATGGGTCACGCTCTGCTTCTTCGGTGACGGCGCGATCAATCAAGGAGCTTTCCACGAAGCTCTGAATCTGGCAGCGCTTTATAAATTGCCGGTCATATTCATTTGCGAAAACAACCTCTTCGCTATGGGCACCTCGGTGAAGAGATCGACATCGCTTAAGCAAATTGTCGATCGGGCCGAGGGCTACGACATCCCGGGAGAAATTGTGGATGGGATGAACTTTCGAGAAGTGCGCGACAAAATCGCCGAGATTGTGGATTCGATTCGGAAAGAGCCGCATCCGGCGTTCCTCGAAGTCCGCACTTATCGCTACCGCGGGCACTCGATGTCCGATCCGGCAAGTTACCGGACCAAGGAGGAACTGGAGAAATATCGCCTGGACGATCCAATCACGCGTTTGCGTGCGCAGCTCACTCGTGAGGGGAAATTGACCAACGAACAATTCGATCTGCTCGACAAACAGGCGAAGGAAACGGTGCTGGCTGCCGTAAAGTTTGCCGAGAAAAGCCCGGAGCCGCCCCTCGATAAGCTTTACGATTATACTTACGCCGACGGAGCAAAGCCGTGAGGGAGATTACTTATCGTCAGGCACTCAACGAAGCCCTCGCGGAAGAATTGGAGCGCGATCCGAACGTCTTTCTCATGGGCGAAGAGGTTGCCGAATACCAAGGCGCTTACAAGGTAAGCCAGGGTTTACTCCAGCGTTTTGGGCCACGACGGATCATCGATACTCCAATCAGTGAAAACGGATTTGCTGGACTCGGTGTCGGAGCGGCGATGGTCGGCTTGCGCCCAATCATTGAGTTTATGACTTTTAGTTTTTCGCTTGTTGCGTTTGACCAGGTTGTGAACAACGCCCCAAACATGTTCACGATGTCGGGTGGCCAATTCAATATCCCAATCACTTTCCGCGGCCCAAACGGACCCGCGCACCAGCTCGGTGCGACCCATTCGCACGCTACAGAAAACTTTTATGCCAGCGTGCCGGGCCTGAAAGTCTGCACGCCGGCCACGCCGCGTGACGCAAAAGGGTTGCTCAAAACAGCCGTGCGCGACAACAATCCGGTGCTGGTTTTGGAAGCGGAACTGCTCTACAGCTCAAAGGGAATGGTCGAGCCGGCGGATGAAGAACTGCTAATTCCGTTGGGGAAAGCGGAGGTGAAGCGCGAGGGCAGCGATGTTTCGATTATTTGTTACTCGCAGACCGTTCCGCTGGCGCTCAAGGTCGCCGCGCAGCTGGAAGAGGAAGACATCTCCGCGGAGGTTGTCGATCTTCGCTCCATCAAGCCCCTGGACGAAAAGGCGATTTTCGATTCGGTCTCAAAAACGCATCGCGTGGTAATCGCCGAACAAGATCATCCGTTTTGCGGCGTAGGCGCGGAGGTTTGCTATCGGATTCAGAAAAACATTTTTGATGAGCTCGATGCGCCGATTCTTCGCGTTTCACAGGAGGATGTACCGATGCCGTACAACGAACGCCTCGAGAAGGCCGTATTGCCAAATGCGGACAAACTCATGGCGGCCGTAAAGAAAGTCTGTTACGCGTGATTCTCGATTCCGCTTCAACACTTCAACGCTTTAACGAATCTCATGCCTGAAATTCAAATGCCCAAACTGAGCGACACGATGACCGAAGGAACGCTGGTGTCGTGGAAGAAGAAAAAAGGCGACAATGTTTCGGCTGGTGAAGTGCTTGCCGAGATCGAGACCGACAAGGCGACAATGGAATGGGAGTCGCCGGAAGATGGAACGCTCACTGAAATTTACGTCCAAGAAGGCGGCAAGGTAAACGTCGGTGACAAGATTGCGTTCATCGGTGGCGAAGGCGAAGAAGCGCCGAAGGAAGAAGAAAAAGAGAAGGAGCAAAAAAAGGAAGAGGAGAAGAAAGAAGAGAAAGCGGAGCCGGAAAAAAGAGCAGAGAAACCTAAAAAAAACGAGAAAGAGCCGAAGGCCGATAAGGAAAAAGAGAAGGAAAAACCCGTAGAGGCAGGCGTGTCGCCTGCACCAACGCAGCCGACACGGCCGCCACCACAGCCTGAAGAAGCGCGAGTAAAAGCGTCGCCGGTCGCACGTCGAATCGCGGCCGAGCTCGATGTCGATCTTGCCAGCGTAAAGGGAACCGGTCCGGAAGGTCGTGTGACAGAGACCGACGTGCGCGCCGCGGCAAAATCAAAACCGGTCGCTCCAAAACCGTCCGCCCCGTCTGCCATTAAGGCTGGAGAAAGCGCGCGTATTCAACTTTCCGGAATGCGCAAAATCATTGCTCAACGGTTGGCCGAAAGCCTCGGTCCGGTTCCGCATTTTTATCTCAACATCGACATCGACGCCGGGCCACTCATGGAAGCACGCGAGGAGCTGAAGTCTGCCGGGGAAGGTGCGGACGCTGCGAAAATCACGGTAAACGACTTCGTTTTAAAAGCGGCGGTGCAAGCGGCGGTGAAAGTCCCGAGTATTAATGCCTCCTTCGATGGCGACGCGATTGTGCAGTACGCCGATGTCGATCTTGGCATTGCGGTCGCGATCGACGACGGGCTGCTAACGCCAGTCATTCGGGCTGCCCAAAACAAATCGCTGCGTGAGATTAGCGAACTGGCCAAGGATTTGGCGCATCGCGCGCGCAACAAACGGATGAAGCCGGAAGAATTTCAAGGCGGCACATTCACCGTCTCAAATCTCGGTGGCATGGGGATCGACAATTTTTCCGCCGTCATTAATCCGCCGCAAGGCTTCATCCTGGCCATCGGCAAGATCACAAAAGTTCCGGTGATCGATGATTCCGACCAAGTCGTTGTTGGCCATCGCATGTCGATTACAATGAGCTGCGACCACCGCGTAATCGACGGTGCTCTCGGCGCGGAATATTTGAAAGAACTACGGCATCTACTGGAAAATCCGGCGTTGCTCTTGGTCTAGCCTGTGTTCTAGAATCTCAGCCGCGCAGCGAGGGCGCTGTTTCCCACGTCATAAAATCATCCAGCGTTTGCCTCGTTCTCGTCACGGCGAATTCGATCACAGTCGCGTCGTCCACAAATCCGAGGAATGGGATCTCATCGGGAATCAAATCGAACGGATCCACGAAATAATTGAGAGCGGCGATCATCCATAGGAGCTGGTCGTCCGAAACGTCTCGCGGCGAATATGTGCCGCGAGAAAATGCCTGGATGAAACGCAGCATGGCTTGGAGGTAAGGCCAGTTCTCTCTAAATGCCTCCCGGGGCACTGCCGCTGCCTTCCTCGCTGCCTGGTTGAAAAGCGCATCTAAAGTTTCGGGATTCTCGGCGTACGATTTTGCATCGGCCAGCGCCTTGGCAAACGCATCGCTACGAAGAGCAGGTTTCTGATAGGGGACGCGCCGCCCAAGATTTTTTGGAGCCGACCGCGTCTTTATCTTCCTGTGCGCTTTCGTTTTGGCTTTTTTCATTCGGCGTATCAAAGCATGCCGATCCCTCCGTGAGAAGCCGATTCGCAGCGAAGCTGGCCCGGTTACACTGGCGCCACTAGGAGCACAACAAGAATTAGAGGGCGAAGCGGTGCACGTGTGCCGCGCATAAACTATGCGAGCCCGCTTCAGATCATGAGATCTCGCCGTAACTTAGCGGCGACATGCTCCCAAGAATTCTCTTCCGTGTTCTGCGTATTACTGTCGCCGTCGTCGCAATCTTTGCGTTACTCTGGTGGTTCGGGGTAAGAATGCCGGGAAAAAATATCTCGAATACCGCGCCCCTCTCATCGGCTGAAATCGAGTTACGCGGCGAACTGATTGCCGATGTGCAAACGCTCGCGGGTCAAATCGGCGAGCGAAATATGGCACGCTATTCGCAGCTCAACGCGGCTGCCGATTTCATCGAGAACTCATTCTCCCGCGCCGGGTTGCAACCGCGGCGCGACAGTTACGATTTGCACGGACGAGCGTGTCACAATATCGAGGCGGAAATTCCCCCAGCTCAAGGAACGGCGGTTTCTAAACCGCCGCCGATCATCCTTATCGGTGCGCATTACGATTCAGTCTTTGGATCGCCGGGCGCCAATGATAACGGCAGCGGCGTCGCTGCAATGCTTGCCCTCGCGCGGCGATTGGCTACGAAGCCTGCCCAACACACATTACGCTTCGTCGCGTTTGTGAACGAGGAGCCGCCTTATTTTCTGACAGGGCAAATGGGAAGCTTCGTTTACGCCGGGCGATGCAAGGCCCGCGGCGATCGCATCTCGGTCATGATTAGCCTGGAAACGATCGGATATTTTTCCGACGCGCCACATTCGCAGACTTATCCGGCGCCCGGGCTGGGCGTGTTTTATCCCAGTGTTGGCAACTTCATCGGATTCGTCAGCAACGTTCCTTCACGTAATCTGCTCCGTCGAGTCATCGGTCTCTTCCGAAAACACGCCAAAATTCCATCCGAAGGGGCGGCACTGCCAGCGTTCATTCCGGGTGTTAGTTGGTCGGACCAATGGTCGTTCTGGCAGCATGGCTATCCGGGCATCATGATCACCGACACCGCACCCTTTCGTTATCCGCATTATCACAGCGCAACCGACACGCCCGACAAACTCGATTACGATCGCTTCGCGTTGGTCGTCTGCGGAATCGAGAAAGCGATCGAAGAACTCGACAAGCTGTAGCCGAGGCCGGTGATCCCGGTTATGCGGCCGAGCGCCTGGATGCACCGCTATGGCGCTTGAGGTAGACTCGTCTTCGGCAGCAACCAGTCGAGCGCGCGATAGAAATCTGCCAAGCCGGCGCCTTCGATTGGGTCGTTGTGATAAGCGTCGCGGAGCGAGATCACGCGTTTTTCACCGGCGTAAGCGTCAACCACCAGCTGGTGAAAGCGAGGCGCCACGACTTCGTCTTTTTCTGCGAGCAAGAAAATCGCCGGCGCCTGAATCGCCTTTGCGTTTGAAAGGCTGTCGAGATCTCGCGGAATCTGCAAAGCGACAGGACCTGCCAGCAGCCAGAGATTCCACCACCCAAACTGGCGCAAGATCATTTGGCGGAGCGGCGGAGGATTATGCAAAATCAATCTCGTCTCCGACCGCTGCGCAGCCACATGGAGTGCAGCGGTTGCGCCAATGCTCGCGCCGAAGAGCACAATCGGTCGTCCTCCTGCCTGACGTCTTAGTTCATCAAACACTGCGAGCGCCGCCGGCCCAATCCGCGAAAGGCGCGCCGGTCCAGTGCTCCCACCGAATCCGGGATAATTCATTCCCCAGATTTCAATCGCACGATGATTCCACATTTCGGCCTCTGCGGCCGCCCAGCGATCCGCGCGATCGGCATTCCCGTAAAAACGCAAAACGTAGATGTCCGCTCCGTCTTTTTGCTGCGCGCGCTGCGACTTTGCCGTCCACACTTCCAATTGACCATTTTGGAATGGCAACATTTTGCGAACGGCGCCGTCTGCATCGATCGGGGCGGTAGTGGGAAACAAAATCAGATGATCGGGCAAATGACCGAAGAACATGACAGCGAAATATACGATGCCGATCGCCAGCAGGCGCCAGGGGCCGGGCAGAATCTTTAGCTTCACATTTGTTCGAGAAATGCAAGGACCCGCGACTCGTATTCAGCGCCCGCTGCTTTATGAAGATCGATATGTCTCGCCTTCGGAACGAACCATAATTGCTTGGGCGACTGAGCGCGTAAAAACAAGGTCTCGGTATCTTCCGGTCTCGTGGTGCGGTCTTTTTCGCCGCTGATGATGAATACCGGACAACCCACATTGGCTACGTGATCGATCGGCCGCAGATCGTTGGCTGAAATCCCCAAGCGCATGTGAAGCTGTTTTAACAGCAGTGGCGCCGCAAATCGCCCCAACGGGCCGAAATAATTTTCGAGGCGATTTCTCGTCGCGATTTCAATCGTTGGATAGACAGCTTCTAGGATCAGCGCGTCAAGTTTGAGCGGCGGTGTCGCAAGCAAGGTTGACACGCCGCCAAGAGAGCTCCCAATGACTGCGACACGACTGGCCGGTTCTGCGCTTTGAACAAAATTTACGGCAGCGATCGCATCATGACTCTCTTTCCAGCCAAATGTGATCCGGTCGCCTTTCGTTTCCCCTGTTGCTTGAAAATCAATCAGCAAGACCGAATAACCGGCGCGATGAAGAAAGCGCGCGCGATCGACCATGCTCAAACGATTTGCGCGAATGCCGGGCATAAGCAGGACGGCGCCGCGACTATTTCGAACTGGGCACCACCAACCGTGGACGCTTGCGCCCGAATCGCTGTTGAAGTTGACCGGTTCAGCGTTCAGGTCGGCGGGAGGATCTCCGATTCGGACCTGAACTGGATGGCCCAGCATCCATCCAACAGAAATTGCACCGATGACAGTGGCGAAGAGCAAAGCGGCGCAGATTGCGACAAATCGCTTCATGACGATCCTCATAGTCGGCCATTCGTCTTACAGAGGCAGGCCCGAATTATGATGAGCGTTTTGTTCCGTGCTGCTCGTAATCGTCTTCAGCGATCCCACGAGACGAAAATCGGCGACTCATTCGCATTTGCTAGTGTCGATTCGTGGTTAAAAATCTGAAACTCAACTTTTCTTCAGCTCGGCCAAATCCTTCAGCACTTGCTCGCTGTGCTCGGCAGGCTTCACGCCGGTGTAAACCTTGGCGATCTGCCCCTGGGGATTGATGATGAAAGTATTGCGCGCGGCGAGCTTTTCTCCTTTGTAGTCCATCACCGATCCATATTCAGTCGAGACCGTCGCATCGGGGTCCGCCAGTAGCTTGAAATTGAGCCCTTCCTTCGCACAGAAATCCTTGTGCGATTGAGCAGTGTCGACACTGACGCCGAGAACGACTGCCCCAGCCTCCTCATACTTCGCGAGGTCGCGCTGGAAATTTCTCGCCTCCATCGTGCAACCGCTCGTGAAATCTTTAGGATAAAAATAGAGCACGACCCATTTGCCACGGTAATCTTTGAGACTGACCTGACTGCCATCGCTGGTTGTTACACTAAAATCCGGCGCGGGCGATCCGGCCGCGGGCTGCTTTGGTGTTTCGGCTGCTTGCACGAATGCCAATGTAATGAGTCCGGCAATTGCTGATAAGAATATTTTGTTCATTTTCGCGTCTCCAATCTTCTCACGAACGTATCAGTGATCGAGGTGCGATCAAAAGGAAGATGATCTCGCGAATCTGGACGATCGGACATTCGACGCGGACGATCGACATCTTCATTTCGTTGCTGGAAGAGAACGGAATTAAGTTGGTTGCCGATGTACGAAGACTGCCGGGGTCGAAGCGCTATCCGCAGTTTAACAGAGAAATGCTCGCGAAATCACTCACAGAACACGGAATTCGATACGAACACTTCCCGGAACTTGGCGGTCGACGAAAAGCAAAGAAGGATTCGCACAACACGGCTTGGCGCAACGCTTCGTTTCGCGGTTATGCCGATCATATGGAAACCGAAGAATTTGGCGCGGGCCTTGAACGTCTTCTCGACCTTGCGAACAAGCTCGGTCCGACCGCGATCATGTGCGCTGAAGCAGTCTGGTGGCGTTGCCATCGCGCGCTGATTTCCGATCACTTGAAAATACGCGGTGTTGAGGTTGTGCACATTGTCGATGCAAACAAGAAGGAGCTGCATCCATACACTTCAGTGGTGCGCATCGTCGGCGGCACATTAAGTTACGCGAGGAATAGAATCGTCTAACTCAGCGCGAATCCAGGTAGTGGATGTCCCTCCGGGCCTGACTAACGCTGGCGGGTTTCGCGCCATGTGCGGTGTGCGATGTAGGCCGGCACAGGGGGCGTAAGCTTCTCGCGTTCCATCATTTGCTCAGCCAACCAGTGAAACCACTCGGAGCCCGTCTCCCGGTTAAGCTCCTGGCGCCATTCCTCGGCCCAAACGCGAAGCTTTTGCCAGGAAAGAAGAATCGGCCCGCTAAAAAAATCATCCACCAGATCGAGCGTGAGCTCGCGGCGAAATAGCAACAAACCGATACTTTCCCAAGTCAGCGAAACCAGGTAGACGGCATCTTCCCCGTCAGGTCCGAGAACTTCGCGTATTTTTTTCGCATCCGCGCCATCCGGGAGCGAAAGCACGCGGCGCAGTGCGCTCGTAAACGCCGGACTCTGAAACGAGCGTACCAACTCGAGCATCACATCGCGTCGACGCCGTTGACGATAATAACTGATTTGCGCCGCCGCGAAAATAACGCCTGCCGTCAGCGCGAATGCGTTGATGAGGTTTGCAAAAGTTGAGATGTCCACTTTAGCGAGGATCGGTTACACGCCCAAGGAAAAGGCACACGCCGCTCGGAACATGCTGAATCGCATAGAGGAATGGGCGATCGACTTTCACTTCGGTCGGCGGTGGCGGGGGTGATCTTAGGGCGGTTGCAGCCATCATCGCCACGGCAGTGGCCGCGGCTGCCTCCGTTCCTTTCTCATCTACCGCGATAAAGGTTTTGTGAAAGACCTGCGAGATATAGAGATAATCGTTTGGCTTCCGCGGCGCCATTCGGTCGAAGTTGGCGCTGCCCCGCGGTTGATCAAATGCCGTCTTCATCCCGAGCGCTTCGAAATTTCTCGCTAACGCAATGGTCGGTAGCTCGATTTTGAACTTTGGAAGATGCAGATCAACGTCGCGTGTCTGGAGTTTTGCGCATTGGGCTAGGAGCTCAGCGGTTAGTTTCGATTCAAGTGCGTGCAGACCATTTACCTCGTCGGGAAGAAGAACGAGGAATTGGAGATCATTGCCGGTGTAGGGAAGGCTAACCGCGATGAATCCCTCGCGCTTCGCGTATCCGAAATGCCGATCCATCTTCCGCATCATCGGAACATCGACAGGCGCGCTCCCCGGAACGTGGAACGGCTCCGGCCTCGTTGTCTTCTCCGAGAATGGATCGGCCCACGGCGCCTTGAGATAAAGCGCATTCGCCAGGACAAGTCGTGTCGTCTCATCCAGTGCCCCGGCGGGAATGAGATCGCGAATCCGGTTACGGGTTTGATCGGCGACCCATTTATTGATGTGCCGTGTGGCCTCGGAGGCATCGGCAATGAAATCGATTGGCTCAAATGCCGCCCCGTAGTTTTGTTGAACAACCGACAAAAAAGCCTGGCGGAAATCGTATCCTTTCTGGGCAAAGAGCCGATTGGCGATACTCAGCGTAATCGGTTCGCTCGGGCCGCCGAATCTTTTCGCTTGTTTTACGAGTTCGGCCGTCCTTGCGCTCATTTCTTCGAGCGAATGCTGGAGCGAAGCGAATGAGGCTGGCACTGCGCTCGCGTCGCCTGGAAAATGCAGAACGCGGGCCATCTCGCTGCGCGTCTCGCCGTCAGCGCCGGCGAACGTCATCGCCAGCGCGCTTTCGATTGAGTAGGGTGAAACGCAGAGGTTCTTGCTGCCTGTGGCAAGCTGGCGGTGAAGATCGACGGCCAACTGGTTGGTTGCGGTGGCGGCAAAATCAAACTCGGCTGCGCGGCAACACATGGCAGCTATTAACGCGGTGAATCCGTGCAAGATCAAAAAGCGTTTCATGCGGGGCATGAAACACCTAAATTGCGCTTGTTGCGATGGCAAAGATTGGAGAATCATCGCTCGTGTTGGGTTACTTCTGTCATCTCGACCCAAGTGGAGAGATCTCTTACTGTTCTCCGTGAACCGCCGCTCATAGGATAACATTGAGAGATTCCTCGACTTCGCTCGGAATGACATAGTGGAAGCATCATCGTAGGGATGGCCCAGTGATGTATTGCTCTAACGCTTAACTCCAATGGCCTCGCAACTAGCAAAACTCCCGCGAAGACACAATTTAGTGCTCTTTTTGCCGGATCAGCAAAGAGCGGACACGATCGCTTGCTATGGAGGCAAGAAAGTTCACGCGCCCAATCTGAACAAACTTGCTTCTGAATCCGTAGTGTTCGAGCGAGCCTACGTTACCCATCCAGTCTGTACTTCCTCACGCTCCTCGCTCATCACTGGAACGTGGCCGCATATCAACGGATGCACGAGAAACAGCGTCGCGCTCGATCGGCGGTTCCGCAGTTTCGCTGAGTTGATAGACGACAAAGATTATCGGACTGCATATATGGGGAAATGGCACCTTGGGGAGGACGGGCCGGCGCGACGCGGATTTCACCAATGGATTTCCACCGAGGAGCGAGGGGACTACACGGCTTTCCTGCTCTCAATGGGAGTAGCTCCGGACATGAAAGATGGAGCGTTTTCGGAACTGGCTATCAGCAACCTGCCGGTCGAACTATCGAGACCGAAATTTCTCGAAAAGCATGCTTGCGAGTTCATCAAAAGACATTTTCGCGATCCTTTCATCCTCGTGGTCGGATTTGTGGAGCCTCACTCGCCTTACAATGGTCCGCTGAACGATGAGCATCCATTGAGCGAGATCGATCTCGATCCTAGCGCTACGCTTCCCGAGAGTGATAATATTCCTCTGCGCTATCGGCTTATGCGTGAATGGCAGCAAGCCAGAGCGATTCGTGATCGGCAACGCCTGCCCCATCAGTTTTTCTTTGGGGTTACCCCGGACGAATATCGCAGCATCAAACAGCGCTATCTGGGGTTGGTTACCCTGGTCGATCAAAGCATCGGTGCCATTCTTGGCTGCCTAGAGCGATTCGGCTTAATCGACAACACGGTCGTCGTGCATACGAGCGACCACGGCGACAGCCTGGGGGCGCATCATTTGTTTGCGAAAGAAGTGATGTTCGAAGAAGCCGCGCGCGTTCCGTTCCTGATCCGACTGCCTGGCCAAAAACGCGGCAAACGCGTTCCGCAACCCTTGAGTCACATCGACCTTGTGCCGACATTACTTGATCTTCTCGGCCAGCCAGAGCATCCCCAGTGCGCGGGCAAAAGCCTGCTACCGGTAATCCACGAAGAGGCGCCGTCGCCGGAAAGCATATTTATCGAGTGGGCGCCAAACCGAACCAAGGTCAAAAAAGGAACGTCATTAGCGCCCCGGCGCATGATCAAGCGCGCCATTGATGAGTCCACTCGCACTGTTATTTCGTCTGATGGGTGGAAGCTTTGCCTGCGCGACAAGGATTCAAACGAATTATACAATCTCAGCGACGACCCGCTGGAAACGCGCAACCTCTACGCGAATCGAGAATATGCATCGGTGATTTCACGCTTCACTGACGAGATTCACAAGTGGCAGGAATCCACGCACGATAAGCTCAAGATCTGAGTCAGCACGTCAGACCGTCGTGAACAGCAAGCGGTGTGCTCTCCAAAAACAATCAGCCGCCACGCTGCTAAGGTGTGGCGGCTGATGCGAAGTGCGACTCTTAGTGGGTCAATTAATCCTTTTGCCGACGGTCGTCACCATTAAAGGCGCTGGAGTGGCGGTTATGGTGTATGTCTCCCTGCCAGCGTCCACGATCACCACGCGCTCCTCGATGGGGGGAGCGCCAGGCCCGGGCACGAAATAAGTCACAGCCGTACAGTTTGGGTTCACCTGATAAGTGCCGCTGCCTGGGCGATCAGGCACCCACCCGGTGACCGAACCTTTGACGTTGTCGATCTGGGTGAAATTGCCCATACCGTCGTACGTGCGGATGACGACCCCAATCAGGTCCTGGGTACCTCCGCCTAGTGGCGGCGGAACGGGGCCTGTGCCACGCATTTGAATCCCGTAGGTGCCTTGAATGGTGGCATTGGTGCATTCAAATGCCGCCGGCTTGCCTACTGCTGTGTTCGGGGCCGCGCCGGCGACAAGGAGCAGGAGCACGCCTACCGAAACCAACAGAGCCACCGAGGCTCCCCTTACAGTGGTCTTCATTAATTCTGTCTTCATCAGTATTATTTCCTTCTTTTTGAATTTCTTTTTATTGTTCTGGCTTTCTTTGACTCTCGTCGTGAGAAATCATTTCTAGCCGTTCACTGATGTACTCCGTAAAATTTGGCCGGGCGTTACGCAGGGAGTTGGCTTCGCCACGTTAAATCGTTGCCTCCTTCGCTGGCCGTGGCGACCTTCGGCGGGCCAGGGAGTCGTTAAAACGTTGACGGAGGCATCGCCAGCGCGGTTTTCAGCACGCATCTGGCGCAAAGCCCTTCAGGAGCGTCGGAAAAAATTCTGGCGCCGCATTTCCGGCAAATTCTGATTACCCTAAGCATTGTCGGAGTCTCCGGCGCACTCTCCCTTTGTACTCCGTAAAATTCTGCCATACGTTACGCTTCGAGTACGGCAATGAGATGGCGCAGCTCATCTTCGATATCGCCGGGTGTCGCCACGGTATGGGCGATCTCCTCTCGCAATAACGATTGATAGCGTTGCCGAAATCGGTAAAACGCCTGCCGGACCGCATTTTCGCGCATCCCCAAGTGCGCGGCGATTTCCGCCTGTGAGGGCGAGTCCGGTTCATCCGGCAGCAATTGCTTCAAGGAATCAAACAACGCGGCGTCGCCCGCCTCACGATATTCATCCTTTAATCGGCTGAGCACCTGCTCCAGAACTGTCAAAGCCCACCGGCGTTCGTAGATCATTTCGGCAGTCACCGGATCTGCTGGTTCCATCTCGAGCCGCTCGTCAGCGCGCAGGTCTTCCAACGGGATAGGGCGCAGTCCACTGCCTCGCTTGATCGCCATTGCGCGACGCTGCTCGTCGGCCAGAAAATATTTCAGTGCCCCAAGCAGAAAAGAACGAAGTCGTCCTTTTTCCTTGCGGACGGCACTCAGACTTCCGCGCTCCAATAGCTGAGCGAAAAACCCCTGGGTAACATCCTTTGCCTCCTCTGCTCCAACACCCTGCCGTCGCACGAAGCTATAAATAGGCCGCCAATACGTGCGACAAAGCTTTTCGAGTGCCTCTTGTGCCGCTGGCGATTCACCTTGCACGGTTAACACCACGCTCCAATGGGTGGTCGTAAACGCGACGGCGCCGTGATGAGCATTTCCGCCAATCGCGCTCAGTGACGTCACCTGATCATCAGCAGGCACGCTGCCATCCAAGTAAAACGTCGCGCCGAAAGCAAGTCTGCATTGGGGCGGCGCGAATCTAAATCAAGCCATATAAAGGCTACTGCTCAGAAGCGATAACCGTGCAATTCGATTTCTTTCGCGAACGCGTTCTCGACGATTCTGCGTTGTTCGTCGTTAAAGACCAACTGATACGGTCTGCGATCAGTGCGGTATTCCGACTTGGCTTTTACGCCAAGCGTCCCGTCGAAAGGGACGTTTAGTTGTGAGAACACTTCGCTGAGCTCGGCAGCAAGGTTCTCATAATGGAGAACTCGGTCCACGATGATTTTCGCGCCGGAATCATCTGTGTATCGAACATAGTTAATTGGGAACCGACCGCGAACGAGATAATCATCGAGAGAAAGCGATCCGCCTTCCCGCGCGGCGTGCATGTAATAATGAGACAAAACCTTGTCCCACGGATTTCGTTCCACGCAATATTTGAAGTAGCTGTTCCAAACTCGGCAAGGAACGCGTCTTTTCACGAGCGACGCCGGCATGTGATTATAGAATTTGTCGCGACTGATGAATGCGGAATGTAATGCGGAGACGATTTTGTGCGGCCGCTCAACAATTGTCGGGATCGGATTAATGAATCCCTTGTAATTACGAGGCTGATGCCCTTCGACCGGAGGAAAGATCGGCGTCACGATATCTGTCGAGCCACATTGCTTCGAGAGAAAAACCTCAATGCTCGTGCCTGCGGTCTTCGCTGTCTTGATAAAAATGAATCTGTACTTATGAGAAATGATCATGGAGCAGTGCTCCTCAGCACTCTTTCGCACGACGAGTGAATGCCCGCCAGTGCTCGCCCAATTCGGCAACGCGCCGTAAAGTAATCCCGCACCCGCGGGACGATGATCTCTTTTCAGAAACGTTTTCTATTCGTTCACATACCAAAAACCGCTGGCAACTCGATTCAAACCATCCTTCGCCACTACTCCGAGGATGAAATTGTCGCTCTACGCGCTGACCAGGACGGGATCGAGCGTTTTGGGCTGCGCAATCCGAATTACAAAATCAAAAAACATTCAACGCTCTCCGAATATCGCGCGGCCTTGGGTGAAGCGGGGTTTCGCGATCTTTACAAGTTTACGTGCGTCCGAAATCCATGGGACCGTATGGTCTCGTATTATTTCGGGACTACACAACTCGTGGAAACCTGGGATCGGAAGGAATTTAGAAAGCTTATCTTAAGAACTTTATCGGTTAAAGATTATCTGCAGTTGGATAAAGGCGAAGCGGACCCATTCGGCAACGTGGATTACATCATGCGCTACGAGAATTTGGCGGACGACTTCCGCGCCGTTTGCGCAAGACTGGCTATCCCCGATGCGCCACTGCCACAATATAATCGTTCGAACCGCGAACATTATTCGAAATACTATGACGCTGAGCTTTGCGAATTAATTAGGAAGCGCTTTGCTCCAGAGATCGACCGTTTTGGTTATGCGTTCGAAGAGCCATAAGAATCCCTATAATTTTCCCATCGTTAAATGTTGGCCATTCGGATGACGGAACCATTCTGGCAACTGAATCCCGGTGGCGAGGATGCTCTCGTAACAATTTTGCGTAATCACGCCTCCTTGCGTGCTTTCTCCAAAGACCGCGAAACTTTCCTTCGTCACAAATAATCGGTGCTCAGCCAGCTTGGGCACATCATTCTTTAATTCATCCATCGTCTTCGCGTTAGGAATATGGTCCGACAGATGAGTGAAAAGGTGTCGCAGCACCTTGGCGCGAAGAAGCTGATGAATCCATATTTGGAACCAGGCTTTGCGTTCCAGGTAAACATCGCCAAAGGGATTTTTGATCTCGTATCGATAAAGGGCGCGTTTGGGATTGTCCAATGTCGCTCCACATCTGCAGAACAAGAGACCGCTTACTTCTGGCGAACGCATGGCGTGGGAAATTAGGCTCGCAATTTTGTCGGTGACGAGCTGGATCGGATATTTGTCGTCGACGCACCAATAAATCCACTCCTCATCATCGATATCCGCGAGCAAATGCAAAACGGTTCCCTTAATATCCGAGGGCGACGTGAAATATTTGATTCGTTCGCTTTCGACGCCGCCTAGCTCCTGATAGGGAACATGGAAGACAAACGGGTGATCCGGCCACAATCGTTCGTACTGAACGATTAAATGCTTCGTGATCGCTCGATACCGATCGCAGGTGAGAACGATCGCCTTTATTTTATCCGGCGAACTCATAACCAAACCGGTCGATATCCACTTTGAATTTGGTTGCGATTACTTCTTTTGTTCGGGAAGAGTAATATTCTGTGTAGTGCCGCGTCCGCGGATTGGCTCTTCGGTGGGGCAACTCGTCTGTGATGCCGAGCTTCTGCGCCACAAAAGCCCAGTCCTCGTCCAGATGTTCGAACTTCCCGATGAAATCGGCGAGCACATTTCCATTGGGATCGACGAACCAATCCAATTGGTAGCGATGCGGGGAAGAGTGGACGCAAGTGCTGCTGCTATACTGGATCCAATCGACAAATTCCTCGAAATTCATTTTGTCTCTGAGTTGTAAAGCCTCCGTGCGCTCGTAAAGGGAGACGACACGATCCCAGGGGTTGCGAACAAATCCGAATTTAAAGTAGGTCTCGAACTGCTTTCGCCCGATGGCCAAGCGCCGCTCTTTGGGCAGCATTAGATAAAGAGATTCCAGAATCCGGTTCTTTCGCCCGCCATAATGGGTCCAATATGTCTCCATGTGATTTTTGATCTGCCACAGATTCAGGTGCGGTTTCCAGGCTTTGCCGAGGATGCCTCTTACGCTGGTCGAACCAGTCTTTGGCACCTCGACGAAAATGCACTTGTACTTGTGGGAGATCACGTCAGCGCGCTTGCTTATTTTAATATTGTTAATCGCCTTTGGCGCTTGCGAAAAATGGGTCGGCCGGGACTCGAACCCGGAACCAACGCCTTAAAAGGGCGCTGCTCTACCGATTGAGCTACCGACCCCGCGCGGGATTAAGTTTGTAATCCAGATCGCGCGCGGTCGCAAGGTTGTAGGCCAGGCGCTTTGCCTGCCAATGAAAACCCGGCAAGCGGGGCGCCTGCCCTACAATTTCAAAATCGCGAGCAAATCATGCAGCGATTTTTTTGGTCGATCCAGCTTAAACACAGATAACCCGGCCTCCGCGGCTGCTTTCCAGTCGCGTTCCGAATCGTCGCCGACATGCAACACTTGATTTGGTTTAAGATCGATAAGCTTGACCGCGCGACGGAAAATCTCCGGATCGGGTTTGTCCGCTCCCAGTTCACTCGAAATGAAAACGTGCGCAAAATATTTGGAGATGCCGAGGTGCCCAAGGATGAAGCGTAAGCGTCCATCGAAATTTGAGATGACGGCGAGCCGAAAACGCGGTTGCAGTTTCTCAAAGACGTCAACAACTTCCGGATACAATTCCCAGGCACCGGCCTCGGCGAAATGTTCGTAGGCGATTTCGAAAAAATTATCGCGATCAAATTCGCTCAGTGAAGGCGCAACCTGATCAAGCACGAGGTCAACCAGTTCGCGCCACCAGTCTTTGTCATCGTTCGGGCGCGGTCCGTCGATGGCGGTACGCCGCGGCATCTGGTTCCAAGCCTTGTAAAACGCGCGATCGAGCTGTCGTGCATCGAGCGTCAAACCAACCTCACGTCCGACCAGCGCATAATGATCCCCTACCGTCTTGGTCAGATAAAAGAGCGTTCCAGCTGCATCAAAAAAGATCGCTTTTAGTGCTTCCTCTTTGTTTTTTGTAACCATGAACGCGGTAGATCGATGGAAAGTCGTTTTGACGCTGATTGCAATCTTTGTTGCGGGTGGGGTGACCGGCGGATTTCTTACAAGCCGTACGATAAAGGACGCGATACGTCGCTCTGAAGAACCACGCAAGTCGTTCACTCTTACGACAGATCGATTACAAGGGGATTTGCGTCTCAAGCCGGAGCAGGCGGAGAAAATCGACCCAATCTTGCGACAAGTGAATACAGAGTTCAGCAATTTGCTTTCGCTCGATTTACGCGAAAGGGAGGGAATCCTCTCGCGTGGACAAGATCGAATGAATCCGATCCTGGAGCCCGATCAGCGGGCGCGGTTGCAACAAATTATTGAACAAGAGAAGCGTCGAGTGCGACTGTGGCTCGGCGCCGGCGAGTCCCAACGGTAGAGACGGATCGCCGAGGTCGTCCGCATTTTTCGATGTAGGCCCCGCCAACGGTCATGCCCGACGGTTGGACAATTGCAGCCTATCATTAGATTGATTTGCATGCTGCCAACCGAGCATAACGATCCGATTAACGAGAAAATCCTCGCCATTTCCGAGGACAGGATCGAGGGGTTCGTACGCGAGCCGTTCGAGGAAATTGCGCGACGCTCAGGTGTGGATGTCGATGTTGTGATGGCGCGCATCGCTGCGATGTTGCGCGCGGGAACGATCCGCCGCGTCCGGCAGACTTTGCTCGCAACTAATCTCGCTGATGGCGCGCTCGTGGCGTGGAAGGTTCCTGAGGATAAAATCGACAACGCGTTCGATTGGATGTTTCAGCGCGACCCTTTTTCCGGTCATGTGGTTCTGCGCTCGACCGACACGGTAACGTCAGGATCGGATTATAAACTTTGGACAACCGTGAAAGTGCCGCACGCATTTTCTTTGCGCCAGCACTGCGAATTGCTCGCGAAAAAAGTCGGCGCGGAGTCTTTTCGACTCATGCCAGCGAAAGGAATCTTCACCCTCGGCGTTGGCCACGTTCGACGAAAAACGGTTGAACCGGGCCGCCGATCGGAGACGCCCGCGAAAATGGTTCGAGTACAGGTTGTCGATCTCAGCGAGCATGAATGGAAAGTCTTGCTCGCGCTCAAGCGCGAATTTAGCCCGGAGGAAATTAAACCTTCGCCGTGGGTTGCGCGCGCGAAAGAGGCGAGTGTCCCGCTCGATAAATTTTATCACGTCGCGGAGCAGTTGACTGCGCGCAAGATCATCGGCCGCTTTTCAACGTTCCTTGAACACGTCAAACCATCTACCGGTGGGGTGCGGGTCACGCGATTCAACGCGCTTTTTCACTGGGCAGTGCCGTCTGGTCGCGAAATCGAGGCGGGCAGCGAAGTCGGCCGGCATCATATTCTAACGCATTGCTACTGGCGCGAGGCCGGACCGGAATTCAAGAATGTCAATATCATGGCCGTTGCGCACGGAACGGATAAACAACTGCTGCTCGAGCACAAAGCGGCGATCGATCAACACCTGCAGACGAGCGGTATCCCAGTCTCTTATACGAACGTATTCTGGGGTGGGCGCAGCGAGATCAAGCCGTCGGAAATTTCACCGCAAGTGTATCAGGAATGGTGGGCGGGGCAGAGGAAAAGTTAAAACGTTACATCGTTACAAAAGTTACAAGTGTTACATCCATCACGTCTCCGCTGGGTGAGATCTTTGTAACCATGTAACTCTTTTAAACGATTAATTGCGTCAGCCGAAACGCTCTCTGTAGCTGTGATCGAGATCACGCAAAAGGGCGATAGCAAGGTTCTGACGATCAACTTGTCGACCTAGCGCGATCGCAAGCGAAATTGCCCGGGACTGCAGCTCCTGGGGGAAATCTTCCAACGTCTGATTCACATTGATTCCAATTCCCACAATAGCAGAATGCGGCGCTTTTTCGTGCGCGCGCATCTCGACCAGAACACCGGCAACCTTTCGGCTGTCAATCTGGACATCATTAGGCAATTTGATGATTGTTTTGAGAGAGAATTCGTTTTCGATCACTCCTGAAATGGTTTCGGCCGCCCAGGCGGTGAGTAGCGGGGAACGGTTTAACTCGATTCCGGGTCGCAACAGGATTGAGACCCAAAGCCCTTTTGCCGCCGCCGATTCCCAACGATTACCTCGCTGTCCGCGGCCACCCGTTTGGTGCTCTGCAAAGAGAACCAGGCCCTCACTTGAATTTGGCGTCGCGATTTGCACGATCGCATCGTTGGTCGAGCCGGTTTGATCGAGGACGATAATTTCGCGACCAATAAAAACACTGCCGAGAGCGGCTCGCATCTCGTCAGCGACAAGCCGATCTAGCATTTCAGTCTGGGACATGGGTCATTTCCAGGCCAATATCGATTGCGCGTGCGGCGTGCGTGAGGCTACCCACGGAAATATAGTCCACGCCAGTGGCCGCGATACGGTTGACGTTTTTGAGAGTGATGCCGCCGCTTGCTTCGAATTTGATATTGTCTGTTTTGAGCGCGACAGCCGCGCGAATTTGAGCGGGGGCCATGTTGTCGAGCAGAATTACGTCTATTCCCGGAATTTCGACGAAAGCGCGCACTTGTTCCAGATCATCGGCCTCCACTTCGATCCGGATGTTTTGTCGCTCTTCGCGAAGCTGTTTGATCCGGTCCGCAAAACCAGAGAGTCCGTCAAGAGTTATCAGATGGTTATCTTTCACGAGCACCATATCGTATAAACCAAAACGGTGATTCCCTCCGCCACCGGCAAGCACGGCGGCTTTTTCCAGCGTCCGCAGACCGGGAGTGGTTTTTCGTGTATCCAAAATTTTGGCCGGATGATTTTTAACGGTCCCGACGAATTGGCGCGTCAGCGTCGCGATGCCAGACAGGCGCTGTAGAAAATTCAATGCCACCCGTTCCGCCTTGAGAATCGAACGGGCGAGGCCGCGGACCTCGATGATCACATCCCCGTCAACAACTTCGTCGCCATCGCGACGAAGAATCTGGGTGTCGATTGATGGATCGACTTGCCGGAAAACCTCCGCCGCGGCGCCAGTGCCGGCGATAACAGCTCTTTCGCGAGCAATAACGCGCCCGGTCGCGTGCAAAGTTGCCGGCACAAAAAAGTCAGTGGTAACATCGCCTTGGCCAATATCTTCTTTGAGCGCGGCGGCGATTGGATCGTACTGGTCGGGCTTCATTCGTATTGGCGTCGTCTTTTAGGCTGATTACGCATCGCCCACGTGAGGAAGTTTTCAAATTGGCGTTTAGCCGGGCACCATAAATGCAAAGTACGACCAGGTGTTCGGGGTGTTCGCCGAGAAATGGCGACGTTTTGAGATTTTTCTGGACGGGATCGATCCAGACAAAAAAAGATTCGGGCAGCACGCGCGGTAAGGAGAAACAACGAATCTAGAAACACGCGCTACCGCCCGAATCGCCTTAACCTGTTTAATTGGACAGCAAAAGTTGCCACCCGTTCGAATTTTTTACGAAAAATTCGTGTCTGGCGATAATTATCAGGCGCTCAGTCGATTACGCCAAGTCCCTGCTAAAGCTAAATGCGGCGCTCACAGAGACGCCGCTACAGAAGGTTCCCCTGCACACCAGTAGCCCCTCGGGCCGCCTCGTCGCGCACTTCCTGAAGCAGCGATTTGAACTCACACCTCTCGAGCGCGGCAATCAGGTTCGGATAATCGGGCTCAATTCGAAGGTCATCGATCGCCACGGGCAATTCCAAATCACAATCCAGATCGACCATTTTCCGGTTTTGCAAAATCTGGTCGCGCGCGTTGGCGAGCTTTTCGCGAGTGCGCTGGTTTTTCACCTTAGCGATATTAGCCAGTAGCTCTCCCAGGCTCCCGTGCTCGCGAATCAGCGCTGCGGCTGTTTTGCGACCCAAACCAACGCCGGGGATGTTGTCCACCGAATCGCCCGTCAGGGCAAGGACATCGCCGATAAGTTTTGGGGATACATCCCACTTTGCCGTTACTTGATCTTCACCCAGCAAAGCGAAAGCATCTTTCGGCGAAGCGAGATCGGCTTTTGCGGTCGTGTAAACTTTCACGCACGACCCGACCAACTGATATAAATCCTTGTCATTGGTGGCGAGCACGACTTCCATCCCGTGGCGCTTGCATGCAGCGATGGCATAACAACCCATTAAATCGTCCGCCTCGGTATTAGGCAGCGAAATGTTTTTAAAGCCAAGGAGGGGTGTCAACTTTTCCTGGATGAACTCGAGCTGAGGCACCATCGGCTTCGGCATTTCTTTGCGCGTCTCCTTGTAAGCAGGCTGCAATTCCACTCGGCGTTGTGGCACGCCTTCGTCCCATATCACCGCGCCCAACTTCGGCTGCAAATGTTTGAGCATGAGACGGAGGGTTTTAGTAAAACCGAAGATCGCGTTAGTCGGTTCGCCACGGGAATTCGACAAATTCGGGATCGCGAAGAAGGAGCGATAAACGTAGTAATGGCCGTCAATTAGCAGCAGTTTCATTGCAAAAATCCCGATACTGGATTCTGGATGCAGGATGCTGGATGATCAAGCGATGGCGCAGCAATGGATCATTCGCGTGCAGGGTAAAGAATACGGTCCTGTGGACGTCGAAACCCTGCGCGAATGGAAAACGGAAGGCCGACTCCTTCCCGGAAACGAAGCTCGGCGAGCAGACAGCGATCTTTGGGCAACGGCGGCGGACATTCCCAATCTTTTTGATGTAGGAGAGGCTGTACCAACAAGCGTTCGGCGGCTGACACAGCCCCCGCTACCGGCCTCTCGCAGTCTTGCACAGATTTTGGCGGAGACGCTTCGGATTTATCGGAAAGGGTTCCCGCAATTTTTTGGCCTTGTATTCATCGTCGCAGCACCTTCGATCTGCGCGCAGTTAGCGAATTCCGCGGTGGGCGCGTCAGCGGATGTGGAACTGAATTTTCGCACACTTATTGCCGCGGCCTTCGGGCTTTGCATGTTGCTGCTGAGTCTCGCGACGTGGCCTGTCTTTGTCGCGGGCATTCAAATTCTCACGGCTGAGCTGTCCGCGGGTCGTGAGGCGAGGCTCTTCAAGCTTTTCCCGCACATCTTAAAGTTTTGGCCGCGCGTGGCGACGCTCTGCGTCTTCGTCTACGGCGTTTTCTTCCTGCTGACCGTATTTGCGTTCGGAATAGCGGCCATGATCATCGCTGGCGGGTCTTCGTTGTTGGTGCCCTTTCTCGCGCTGGCGTTGCTCGGTGTGCAGGTTTGGATGTTCGGACGGTTCTTCATCAACGTTCTCTTCTGGCAACAGTTCGCCGTTCTCGAAAACGCCGGCGTCGTCGAATCATTGAGCCAAAGCAGAAATCTTGCGCGCAGTGGTCGCGATCTTCCCTGGTTTCAACGCCCGCTGTGGCGTGGCGTCTTGATCGCCTCAATCTGGTTCGCGTTTGTATTGGTGCTTCAGATCGGAGCAGAGTGGCACACAATTCAGCAATATTTTCACGAACTGACCACGACGCAGGATCCACACGCGCTTCTGCAAAAGATTACCGAAAGCCAGCGAGCTCACGGCTTTGATCTTTTCAGTTTCAGCCTAAATGTGTTGCAACGGATTCTCCAGCCGTTGCTCGGAATCGCCTTTGTCTTGGTTTACTTTGACAGCAAGGCCTGTCCCTGAGCGCAGTAGAGGAATCGACTTCGGAGAGTGGCCGGTGCCCGTCGGGCGGGCTTTTGACACCGCCGCTCGGCTTTGCTTGCCGCTGTAGCGGCGCTCGGTCTGCCCTGCCGTAGCTCTGTGGAGACAGTTGAGCGTCACAAACTTTTCCGCCAACAGAACATCGATCTCAGCTGCAACATGAATAGACTATATAGTCAGGCGATTGGCTGCAACTGCTGCGCTGCAAGCCATTCGCGCATGTAGTGGCAGAACACGTCGAGTGCCCCCGAAAGCGCTCGGGGTTGGATCAGGCAGCTTGGTTGCGCCCCTCCGCGGCTTCCTTTAGCTCGCGCGAAAGCTTCTCGACACGCTGACGCATGATCTTGCCGGCTTTAAATTTCACCGTCACTCGCGGCGGAATCACGAAACTGCTACCGGGTTGATTCGGATTTCGCCCGACGCGCGGCTTGGTCAACCGCGGCTGAAAAACGCCAAAGTTGCGCAGTTCAACGGGGATATTGTTGGCCAAACTATCGGTGATTTTATCGAGCGTGCGCTGGACCACATCAAAGACTTCATGCTGGACCATGCCGGTTTGGTTGCTGATGGCGACAACGATGTCGCGTTTGGTTAGCTTTGCCATATCTAATCTAGTAATCGCTTCAGGTAGCCGTAGCGGTGGTCAGATTGAGCACAAAAGCAAAAAAAATAGAGGGGCTAACCTCCTGGACAAGAAGGCGAAACGCAATGCAATTTTCCGCCGTCCCAATCGCGCATGGTGCTATCGCTCCTACTTTCGCCAATTCTCGCGTGGCGGCGGGGCCGCATAATGATTCGGCGCGACCTCATGCGCGGTTCGGAAATGCACTTTCGCTAGCTCGCGCAATGCGCCCGGCCCCTTTGTTTCCACGAGCTTTTTCGCGAGCTCTTTTACGTTCGCAGATGCTCCCCGCTCGAGTCGGAACCCAAGCTCTTTTCCTCGGCGCTCCAGCCAGTTGATAAAAGCTTCACGCGCCAGAATCGACGCAGCTGCAACCGCGACATCTGATTCCGCTTTCGTTCGCTGGAGGATGTCGATCTTGCGGCCGTGCCGCAACAACGATTGCTCGATCACGCGCGCATCGGCAAACTGGTCCGAGAGCGACCGCGGGCAATCGGGCTTTTTTTTCAGCAGATTTTCGATCACGCGCGCATGTCCCCACCCGAGCAGTTTGTTCAAATTGCCGAACTTCTCGTAAAGCTCGTTGTATCTTTGCGGACCAATCAGCACCGTCTCGACCGAACCGTTCGCACTCTTGCGAATGGTTTGAGCAAGCGCGCGGATCCGCGCATCCGAGCCGATTCGCTTGCTGTCCTGTACTCCGGCCTCGAGAAGTTTGCGGGCAATTCCATGGTCGACATAAACGCCTGCAATCACCAGCGGGCCAAAAAAATCGCCCTTTCCGCTCTCATCCACGCCGAAGTGCGGCTCGAACATTTCCGGGGAGTGCACTTCTTCATAGCCCAGCTTTGCTTCGCCGAGAATCTTCGGCTCCAACTCAAATTGCACGAACTCCTCCACGCCCCGGCCCTGCACGAGCACCTTCGGTCCTTTCTCATAAACCGCGACGCTGAGCCTGTTCTTCTGTGCAAAAAAAAGCGTGTATTCCTTTGGAGAAAATTCGAACCCGAGTTGTTCGAGCAGTACGCGAAGCTTCGTCGCCTGCCCTAATGAAAGCGGATGCGTATACGAATTCATTTAAGCCACAGATTAACACAGATTGCATTCCGCCCGAGTTAGTCGGCAAGACATAATCAGTTATCTGTGTTAATCCGTGTTCATCTGTGGCTTTCCGAACAAATCACTTCCGACGCGCGCTTGTGAATTGGTACCGTCGGAACGGCCGCAAGCTTCCTTGGCGCGAGACCCGCGATCCGTACGCCATCCTCGTCTCCGAGTTCATGCTCCAGCAGACTCAGGTTGCAACCGTTATCCCTTATTATGATAAGTGGCTCCGCCGCTTCCCGGATTTCGCCGCCTTGGCCCGGGCTCCGGAAAGTGATATCCTCCACGCGTGGCAAGGTCTCGGCTATTACGCGCGAGCTCGCAATCTGCATGCGGTTGCGAAAACCGTACAATGTCGCCAGGGAGGCAGATTTCCGCGCAATCTCGCAGCAATCAGTGAATTGCCCGGTATCGGTCGTTACACGGCCAATGCCGTCGCCACGTTCGCCTTTGATCAGCCAGTTCCAATTGTCGAAACCAACACTGCTCGCGTTTTGGCGCGCCTGTTTGATTTTCGCAGGCCGATCGATCTAGCCGCTGGCCGGAAAGAGCTCTGGAAGCGCGCAGGTATACTTGTTCCAGTGAATTCCGCACGTATTTATAACTCCGCGTTAACCGACCTTGGCGCACTCATTTGTCTTCCGCGCCAACCGCGATGCGAAGTCTGTCCGGTTAAAAAGTTCTGCCGCGCGAAAAATCCCGAAAGTCTCCCAATCAAAAAAAAGCGACTTCCAACAATGCGACTAAGGGAAAATCACGCGCTCATCGTTCAGTCCCGTCAGGTTCTGCTTCAAAAAGCCAAGAACCGCTGGCGCGGCATGTGGATCCTACCGCCACTACGCATGCAATCGGCAGATCGCCAGCCCGCGTATAGATCGATCTTTCCGTTCACGAATCACCGGGTGACGCTGAATGTCTATGCGGATTATCGACGGAAGGCAAAAGGGAGGTCGCAGCGTTGGATCAAAATCGATTCGCTCGACTCAATTCCAATCCCTTCGCCGCATCGAAGAGCGTTTCAGAGCTTGCTTCTCGACGATGCCGTCAGACAGGAGAAGTAATTTTCACTAAGGCGTCACTTCGTATCTGTTTCGTCTTTGAGCCAACTTTTATGATAATGGCCCCAGCCCGAAAGCTTTCGGCGGCTGGGTAATGTGGAGAAAGACGAGTCCGGTTAGAGGAATGTGCAAGTTTCCACGTTCCCTCGTCATTCGTGCTTCGTTATCCCGATCAACTTTTGGGTTGAGGTCAAAGACCTCGTTAAACAATGCGGCTATGAAACACTCCGCGCCAAGCCGCACTTCAGCGCGTTTCAGTAGCCTGCGTGCGGAACGGGCTCTCAGACGGCGAGGGCGTCGTCGCTACGTTCTTTTTGATCAGGTACCAGAGCGTTGTCGCGAGCAGGAGGGAGATCAACTTCGCGCGCCAGTTTGTCAGGATCAGTCTCTTCATAATTGCTGTGCAACAAAATTTCCGCGATGCGCTGGCGGAATGTTTCCGGAGTGAAATTGCGCTCGATTCGCCGCCGGTGACAAATGGAAATGCCACCCGTCTCTTCGGAGACGACCACCGCGACGGCGTCCGATTCCTCGGTAATGCCAAGGCCGGCGCGATGACGTAACCCCAGGCTGCGGTCCAGCGTTTCCCGTTGACTAACCGGAA
>Ga0193719_10000013_pt1 | contig 52965 bp, 59 predicted proteins | sample U2a2metaG_FD_160103 | JGI IMG/M metagenome (GOLD analysis project Ga0193719, IMG submission 160103) | Soil microbial communities from a riparian zone of the East river system, Colorado, United States - U2a2 | ecosystem: Environmental > Terrestrial > Soil > Riparian zone | place: USA: East... | reverse complement strand
TCCCTCTCGCTCTGGACTGTGTGTATCTTGCAAATTATAATTGTAGAAAGCTTTTTTCTCGCTCAATTCTTCTGGTGTGAACGATACATGATAATCAATATTGAAATCATTATCATAAGAAGAAACCCACTTAAAATTCCAACCCATGCGCTTCTTGTATTCCTCTATTTTGCTATAAGGTGCTCTAGAAACTGCTATCATGGTAACATCTCGTTGATTCAAATGAACAACTATTCCATTAAAATTGTCTGCCCAAAAAGAACAAGACGGACATCCAGCATCCCAGTTAGGATCATACATAAAGTGATAGATAATTAATTGAGTCCTTCCATCAAATAGATCTGATAATGTTTGTTTTCCATTTGGTCCATCAAAGAGATATTCTTTATCGGCTAAAACCCAAGGCATATCTCGTTGTTGTTGACCAAGTTTGTCCCGTAATAAAGTAAATTCTTTTTCTTTTTTGAGTAAAGCGCTACGAGCTGCTAACCATTCATCTTTTGAAACAATTCGATGATCATCCAAGTTTCTCATTTACCTATTGCCCCTTTAGTCATGAAGTTTAGAAGTCTTGTAAAAAACCAAGACCATCGTCCTTCGTTATGACTGATATACTCTTGCTTATCTTTATCCGTAAATTCGGTATGAGTTAAAATTAATTTATTATTTTCTTCGTCTAATTCTAGGATCATATGATTAAGTAATTACTTAATTATTTAAATGTTTATATTCAGATAAAATATAGAGGTTAAGCAATCTTAGCCTAGAGTAATAACATGGACATTCTAGTAGAAACCTACTAAATAACGGACAGTAAGAAATAGTACTTACATGTTCATACCTTCTGGCATATCAGCTTTCTTACCGATTTCAGATTTGCTTTCATTAAGGCCGTGATTTTTTTCATTTTGAGACATACCCATATTATCTGCAATATTGCTTTCAGTATGTATAAACATCATACTATTGTATGGAATGATTAACCCCAGAATACTAGAGACGCCTAATATTATTAAGGCAATTCCAAAGCACCTTGCAACCCATATACCTTTCTTCCACATTTTTTCTCCAAAAATTATTGCCGCAAACAAACTCATCCAAACAAGGCTCATCCACCCCAATGCTACCATAATTAGAAAATATGGCCAACAGCATCCAAGGCAATAAAGTCCATGATATGCTCCCATACTAATTGCACCTGCTGTCCCATTTTTCCATCTCTTCATAAAAAAACTGAGCGGAGATTCGCAATATGCAATGCATTTGTTCTTTATGGGAGTAAACTGATAGATACCAGATATAATCAGGATGCTTCCAAATATTATTGCCACATCATTATTTGAGTGGTTGTACATAAGAAAATTCATAGGAACAGACCACCCTAATAGTAAACCTAGACCTGTTAGCGCCCAAATTATGAGATACATTCCAACAAAGAGTACGATGTTAAAAGTATGCGAGAATCTTGTATGTATCGTTACTGCGAATAACTCTGACTGCTTATTAGTAATCAGTTTATTATAAAGCACAACCATTGGTATTATAGCCGGAAACATCATTGCAGCCATTCCTGCAGTCCAGCTTGCAATAAATAGTGAAATTAAAGTTGGATTGTAACCAATCATAATGTTCATCATGTCAGGCTGCATTGTTGAAAAATACCAAGACAATGCTGCAGTGAATAGAAGCGAAACTATAATGATTATTTGCAGTTTATTCATACGATATCAAAATGATAAAAATACTTAATCTCATTTTAATTTCGCCGACTCAACCCAACGGAAGTTTTACGGCCCATACATAAACCTAGAATAGAAACCATTCTTACCAGTAGTATCCCATTCAAATTCATGATCATTATAGGAATATTTGGTAGAGCGGGCTATTACATGATCATGCCCTGGTACCATGCTAAAGGAAGGATTTACAATTAAACTATCCTTATTAGGATCATTGCCCTTCATGGCCTCTATTTCTAAGGTTAGGTATTCAGGGATTCGCAACCAACGACGTTTTCCTTCCATTCCAAAAGTTATCGGAGCAGATTTTATTCCAACCATTTCTCCGATTAACTTCGCCGCTACAGCAAAAAAACCTCCCGATTGGCCTGAAAATATATTTGATAAAGCATCAATTTGCTCTTGGTTTGCATTTTTATCGACGTAAAATGCTACCTTCATTTTAGGACCAGTGAACATATTGCCTGGAGCCACAAAAACAGCTACTGTATTTAACCCATCTAGGGGGATACTATCATAATGACCTTTTTCTATATGCCAAGCTACAGTAAGGTTACAGTATCCTTCATCAGGGTCTTGTAAAAATATACATGGGCATATTGAATCACAGTTACAACCTTCAAAATAATCTCCTTCAAGTTTCCAATCATGAGAATTATTGCTAGTCATTTAATTTCTAGTAATAAACTGTGATGTTTTTAGATATAAGGTTTACCTTGGTCATTCGCTTGTTTGTCTTCGATAATTAGTAATTTAGAGATAGATAGCTATCTCGTAGTGCAGTAGGTTAAATGATTTGTGTAGGTTAAAAAGAAAAAGTTAAAGCTTAGCAGTCGTTCTCTATATGAGAACCTAGTTTAGAATCGCTGGCGTCACGGGTACCTGTGGTCTAATAACTGCCAATTTAAGATCCAAGGATTTAATTGGTAAGCCGTCAATTTAGGGAAGGAATCTCTCCTATGATATCCGTCCCATAATAATATCGATTGTAAGTTGTAATTGCCAAAGTATCACAGTGGATCTCTAAACGTCGAATTCAGACTTAATCTTAAAGAATGCTACATCCGCCGATAACATTGACAACAATTCAGAAAACTGTTTATATCTGAGGAGTAGCTCTCAATCTTATGACTAATGCAAGCGGCAAAGAGGTAAGTTCGTACTATGAGTGAAGGCAAAGCTCAGACAAGTAAGCTAGACGAACTCAAGCTGCGGACTCAACAATTGGGAGAGGCATATCGCGATTTGTTTCCTAAAGTAGACCCTGCTTTTGTCTATGATCTGATTATACGACTTGTAACGAATCCGAAGGATAGTGCACCTATCTATACTGTGGAAGTTTTCACGAATGAAGGAACAAATCCTGAAAAATCCAAGGAGCATATATTGCAAACTACTGGAACTGTTCCTTCCATATACGACAACGGTACTCACTACGTTTCAACCCATCGTATGACACTGGAAATTCTTAAAAAACTAAACGACATTGACTATGTTCTAGAAGTAATGGGTGACTATACTGGCAGTGCAAGCTCAATAGGCGCACGTCATGAGAAGGGCGATTGGAAGCGTATCAGAGATAGGTCCGATGAATGATTAAATTGTAGACCTGACCATACTTGATTTAGTTAATAGTAGATATAAAAATTCTAACATTAAAAATACCAAAGGTTTGATATTTGTAAAAAAGGAACGTTACTAGGCCTAAAATGACTGTATTCTCATAATTAACATATGAATTCTAAAAGAATTGATAAGGAGACATCAAAATGAATGTCATATTAGATAGTCCACTCTTAAGAACTAAAGGAATTACAAAACCAAAAAATAAAGAACCAAACACCTCGTCCATATTATTAATATCAGTAGCAATAACAATGGCAATTGTATTAGTGATGTACGCAAGCCTATCGTACGCAGATGGTATGATGAAACAATATTCTGCATGTAGAGATAAAATAATAGGCTACGAGTAAAGTGGAATTTACAAGAGTCCAGAAGAGTTTAGATTGGCGTTAACATCCTGTGACTCAAAATAAGGTTCTATAATAATTTATTTTTTTACTCTATTATTGAATATTATTGAATAACTTCAACTAAGAAAAAAATTAGACCTTATGAGTTCATTAATATATCATTACCTCATTTTAGAACCTATAGCGTCATGGCTATCCATGATCCGGCATTAGTTTTTCCAGATTATTTAATGAGCCAAAACAAGTGTTAGTCACCACAAATCCCAGGAACGGAAACCTTTTTGAATAAATGTGGAGAAATCACCAAGCTTTTAGGATACTTGTTCAGTCGAGATTGCGGGTCAGGACCCATGACATTGTCAACTGCATTCTTAAAATGTTTCAAGGATTCCCAAACCGCATAATTGATAAATACAGTGCTCTTACCTATGCCTTTATGTAACTGTGCAGAAATAAAGCCTGTTTGGTTTTTGAACTTAGTAGCATCTTCTTCCCACGCCTTTAAAAACTGTTCCACTTCATCAGACTTTACATTGAATTTATTTATTAAAATTACTGGTCCTGTCACTTGGCTTTCCATCTGGTCATTAAGAGTTACCCATTCATCCATTTCAACGAATTTTGCCATAGCTCAATTTACTACAATATCTAATTTAAATATAAATAGCTGTAAATTCCAATTCGGTAGCAAAGATCGGTTTGCCCAACCAAATTGATAATCACACAACTCCTTTACTTAAAACAGTCCTAGTAAATACAATCCCCGAGAAACAAAGCGTTAATCCGGAGAGGTTATTTGGCATTGGAACGTAACGGCATGGATCCATGAAAGTTAGAGTATATTTCTGCAAGGAACCTGATATTCAATCCTATCTCTTAAGGAAGGATAAATTGAGTAGACAGGCACTAGATACTATCTATGATTTAGTTTGGGAATGCGAATTTAAGAATATTCTTAATGTAGGTAAGATTTGGCTTAAATTTATTGAGGATGAGAAAAATCCATTTGGAATAACACTGAGAAGAAAAAGAAGTCATAACAAGATAGCCTCTGGAGATATCATTCAGATGGCTAATGTTTTTTACATAGTTCATAAAATTGGTGTCAGAAAATTACAGATAAATGATTAATTGAATACCAAAAACAAATAGATCCAAAATTGGCTGGGAAAAATTGTCATTTCTCGGTCATTCTAGGAGACCCGAATTGTTAAAATCATGGATTGCCACAAGCTTGAATGTATTACGGTATAGTTTGCCAAATATGTTTAATATTGACAGATACATATTGTAAGATGATGGGAGCTGTATTTAGGCCAAAGGATTTGCGTAAGGGTTACAAGAAGATCACAGAGGATGCGATTAAGGATCTTAGTCCTGATACTAAAGATAGTGTGATAAAGCTTTTTGAATCTTGGAACGATATAAATTCAAGAGAAAAGTTGAAAGAGATTTTGGGTCAAGACAAAGCCGAACAGTTATTAAAAAAGATTAAACAGAAAAAAGTTGATTTAACTGATGAAGATCGAAGAGGATTAAACAGCATCTTAAGGGAGTCCCTAACATTTGATTAAATACGCATCATTGCAGCTAGTAATTTTTTCAGTACGATAAAAAAGAGACTATTTCAATACTCCGATGAGGCTCTAGATCCGAATTGTTAGCAATATGGTTCCCGATGGTAAATCAACGTGTTAAAGTAACTCATATCTATACTGTTTATATGCTATTAAGCTCTTGTCCCTAAAATTATTGGTAGAATGACTTTTTAGAAACTACGCACTAGAATTGAGTAGAGGTAGCAGTGTTTAAAGTAATTGAAGGGAGAACATTCTCTAAAATACTTGTAACCGTATATGAACCAAGGAAGTTTGCAGAGGTAGCACTAAATTATGCCATAAAGGTCGCCCAAGATTATGATGCAAGACTGGTTATTCTTTATATCATTCGAGGTAACGCTAATTTACATACTGTAAATCTTCCAAGTCACATAGTCCAATTGAAAAAGGACGCACAATCATATCTTGTTAAAGTATCAGAAAAAATACAAAAAGATAGCAGTAAGGCAAAAACCATAAGAATCAAAACAGAAATTATTGCTTCAATTAGAATCGCTGACGCTATTGTAAGCTATGCCAAAGATAACCATATTGAATTAATCATAATCAGAACCAGAGGTACGTCCAAACTTAAAAGTATAGTGCTTGGTAGCGTTGCCTCAGATGTTGTGAGACATGCGCATTGTCCAGTGTTGACAGTGAAGTAGATTAACACTTACAGCAAATTATGATATCCTCTTTAGTTTGAGTTTGATTCAGATTCAATCGAATTTTTCATGATAAAATTCAATTTTGTAGTTGGTATAGAAATCGAAGCGTGCATGTGTTCGTTTTAAAGTATCAGAAGTTTATAAGATAGTTTTCATTAATTCAAGAAACGAAGGTAAAAGAGATATTGTCAAAAGAGAAAAATAACAAATTGCAATTTGGGCTAATGATTCCACAAGGATGGAGAGGAGGCGACCTGACATTAGAAGAACAAAATAACCCGATTAAGCAATTTGAAATCTCAAAACTCGTAGCCAGAACGGCAGATAGTCTTGGTTTTGATTCTATATACGCGTATGATCATCTCATTCCGTTCTCTATAAATGATATAGAAAAGAACATTTTTGAGTGTTTTACTATATTATCGGCTATTGCTGCCATAACGTCAAGGATAAAGATAGCTCAGATAGTAACATGTAATTCCTATCGCAATCCTGCACTTTTGGCAAAGATGATCTCAACCTTGGATGTAATAAGTAAAGGAAGAATAGAATTAGGAATAGGTGCTGGCTGGTATGATAAAGAGTATACTGCATATGGTTATGAGTTTTCATCTGATATGGTAAGAATCAATCAATTAGACGAATCTTTAATCATAATAAGGGATATGTGGACAAAAAAAAGAGCTTCGTTTGAAGGCCGTTATTATAAAGTTAAAGATGCCATATGCAATCCTAAACCAATTCAAAAACCTCACCCCACGATAATGATTGGTGGTTCCGGTGAGAGGTATCTACTAAAGGTTGTAGCAAAACATGCTGATAGGTACAACCTTTTCTTTGGTACTCCTGATATACTGCAAAAAAGAGTACTATACTAAAAGAACATTGTAATAATATTGGAAGAGATCATAAAGGAATTCAATATTCTGTAGTGTTACCTTGCATAATTAGTCAATCAGAAGACAATATTAATGAAATACTATCGAAATACAAAGGAAAGGATGAAACAATCATACAATATCTAGACAAACTCGCAGGTGGTATTTTGATAGGAACTCCCGAAAAGATAATTAAAGGTTTGAGTGAATATATAGACTTGGGAGTAAGTCATTTTATAATACATTTTAGGGAATTGAACAATTCAACACTAAAGTTCTTTAAATCAAAGATTACCAATAAAATATAGCATCAGGTTATAGTAACATCTTAATTAGAGTTTGTCAAATACTAACCTGCTTTAGTCCTTAAACTAAGTTTGTTACCATTATATACAATTTGCAAAATATAAGAATAAATAATTAAATAGTTCAAATAAGTAGGGATGGTTAAAAATAATTGAAAGAAATAATAAGTGAAATTTCAATTAAGGGAAAAATAATTAGACTAGTTAGAGGAGATATTACAGAAAGAAACGTAGATGTAATAGTGAATGCTGCAAATTCTTATTTGAGACACGGAGGGGGACTTGCGGCTGCCATTGTAAGAAAAGGAGGAAAAATAATCCAAGAGGAGAGTGACAAAATAGGTGTTGTCCCAGTTGGTAACGCTGTTATAACACGTTCTGGAACCTTGCCATGTAAAGCAGTTATTCACGCAGTAGGACCAAAAATTGGTGAAGGAAAAGAGGATCAAAAGCTAACATCAGCTATGAAAAATGCTTTAATACTTGCTCAAGCAAATGGATTCAAAAGTATATCTATTCCTGCCATAAGCTCAGGATTATTTGGTTTTCCTAAAGATAGATGTGCAAAGATATTGGTTAATGAGTCAATGAGGTTTATTAAAAACTCCAGCTCGAAGCCAAGAGCTAGTTCTCTTCAAATTGTAGAGTTCTGTATTCTTGATGAGGAAACATTGGAACAGTTCAGGATGGAATTTGATAGTATGAAGGATAGTCAAATGTTAAATTGACCAGTAATATTACATAGAATGTTCTTTTAGAGCATATATCCTTGCGATTTCATATATTCTTCTCATTACGTTCTTAACTGGGCTGAAATAATTTTGACAAGAATATGATCAAGGTTCACGGATATGCAGCTGAGCAGGCTAAAGCGGCCCTTGGCCCATACACTTTTGAAAGAAGGAATCCTGGAGAGAATGATGTGGTAATTGACATTCAATATTGTGGGGTCTGCCATACAGACATACACCAAGTTAATGATGAGTGGGGAGGAAGGTCAACCTATCCTATGGTTCCAGGACATGAGATCACAGGTATAGTTACGGCAGTTGGAACAAAAGTGGATCGCTACAAAGTGGATGACAGAGTGGGCGTTGGCTGTTTTGTTGATTCTTGTCGAAATTGCGCCCCTTGTCTTGAAGGAATGGAACAGTATTGCGTGGAGGGGCCAAACCTGACATACAATGGAGTTGAAAAAGATGGAAAAACTGGAACTCAAGGAGGTTATTCCAACAAAATTGTAGTAGATGAAAATTACATCCTTCAGATTCCTGACAGCCTTCCTATGGATCGTGCAGCGCCCCTCCTCTGTGCTGGTATCACTATGTATTCTCCTCTCATGCATTGGAAAGCAGGTCCCGGAAAGAGAGTTGGTATAGTAGGTCTGGGTGGATTGGGTCACATGGGAGTAAAAATAGCACATGCTTTAAATGCCGATGTCAGCGTGTTAAGCCATTCACAAAAAAAACGGGATGAAGCCAAGAAGATGGGAGCAGATAAATTCTATAACACATCTGAAACTGACAATTTGAAGAATCTGGAGGGTTATTTTGATCTGATCATCAATACACTGTCAGTAGAAATTGATTGGAATCGTTATCTGAATCTGTTAGCCCTTGACGGAACTATGGTCGTAGTAGGGATTCCGGAGAAGGAAACGCTACTTGGCGCATCATCGCTAATTAATCCTCGTCGCAATCTTGCAGGGTCTGTTATCGGGGGAATACGTGAGACCCAAGATATGCTTGATTTCTGTAATAAATATAACATTACAAGTGATATTGAAGTTATCCCAATTCAAAAAGTCAATCAAGCTTACCCAAGGGTTGTTAATAGTGACGTTCGCTACCGATTTGTTATTGATTCAAAGTCATTAGAAGACCACACTGAGTAACAAACATGATAGGGTAATAGTTATAAATTGTATCATCGTTTGGATACGAATCGTTAACAATATGGTTCCCGAACGGGCTCATAAGGTAATGCTCCTGAATTTTACATCTATAAAATTCTAGTTTTTGAATTAGTACTAATCTTCCGGTCGAATATTCAATCATAATCCATTGGGCTCATTTGCCAACGAGTACTAAATTGTGATGTCCGCTACAAAAATTAATTCCACTAAAGATAAGCCTAGTCAACATTAAAACAGAGAAATAAGACTCTAACATTAAAAATATCAGAAGTTTGGTATTAGTAATAAAGATGTCTTACCAGACTTAAAGTGGTCGTTTCACCAAATATGAATTATGAATCTAAAAATGATCAAAAAGGAGATTTTAAAATGAGTATCATGCTAGATACTCCATTTTCAAGAACAAAACACATTACAAATTCAAAACATATTGAACCTAAGACCTTGTCTATCTTCCTAATATCAGTAGCAATAACAATGGCAATTGTATTAGTGATGTACGCAGGGCTATCGTACGCAGATGGTATGATGAAACAATATTCTGCATGTAGAGATAAAATAATAGGCTACGAGCAAAGTGGAATTTACAAGAGTCCAGAAGAGTTTAGATTGGCGTTAACATCATGTGACTCAAAATAAGGACATAGGCTAATATATTTTTTTAGCCCTTTTTTTGAATAACTTAAGAAAAACTTTAAGGCTTATCAATCAGCATTTCCTAAAGGTTCTACAATTTTGTGTTATTCATAACAACACAGAGATACAATTTGAAGATAGAAATTTACTTAGCTTAACATAAGTAATCGAAATTTAAATAACTGAAAGAGCAAAATTATCATTATTGGCTACCAAAACGGTTATGGGTTACGCTAAAAATCTAAAGGATAATGAAAAAATATTTCTAATTTGTAATCAATGTCTCTGGAATGTAACTTGTGTTAATAAATTATATCTGCATGAAATCCTTGGAACTAATTACTTATGTCCAGTTTGCAATCAAGACAAATTGTCAAGTTTTCCTGTCAAACCAGATCATTCATTTACTAATCCCAACAAAGGTTGATTTCTGCTAACTTTGGGTATAAAAAATAAATCTTAAGGTCATCTAAAGATTAATCGTATTTTATCCTTAAAAATGATTTAGATTACGAAAGACGTATATCCTTATTAACCATTTAGAAAACTTTGTAAATCAACAACTGATCGGAGGTAATGAATCGAAGACAATGGACTTCAAGCATAGTCCAAAAGATCCGACCAGTTGTACTAATACTCAACGTGAAAGTGACATTTAAAAGCAATGATAAAGGTAAAAAATTCCAAAATTGAATTCTACTTTGCAAAATTAGTCATAATATTCTCTCTTTAACGAGTAACCAATAATTAACTTAATGATATTTCCTTAAAATTCTAAATACCGACTACTTATCCTATTATTAGTAGCAATGTTTTTATTAAATTATTGGATTAGATATCATGTAATTCAACCAAGCTAATTATAAATTGCTCATTACATCTGTAATATAATTAGTTAAATTATGATTCATCGGAAAAATCAGATTAGTGCCAATGTTCTCCTCTAGAGACATAACGAATTAGATTCCAAGTTTAGATAGAAGACGGATAACAAATGTAGATTATGTATGTGTGTGTGTTTGGGTTTACAACAACACTTCTTGGTGCTACTTTTTCAACTTGAATTGATGTAAACATTTTGGATTTATATAATAAAATTTAATATGACGCTATTTACTTTTAAGAATAACTAATCGCAGATTACATTACTTTAGATTTTCAACTATCCTTCGTGTTTCATCCAAATTGAAAGCTTTAAGAGTGGTACTACGTATGTTCCCTAATGCTCCAGTACCTAGCAAGACAGACATGGCCTCATCATCATTGGGTAATTCTACTATCAGGACCAAATCATATTGTCCAAATGTATAAAATATGTCAGTTAGCTTACCACCTTTCTTCTCAAGGTATGACTTAAAAGCGTCAGCCCGTTTAATCGTGTCCTTGACATTTCTTATCCCTTGGTCAGTCCAATTTAACAATAGAATGTAGTGAGACATATTTACAAGTAAATTAACCTAATATTTATGTCCATAGGTCCAATTCATTAACATTTGTACGAAATATACCCGCCTAGAAGGAAAATATTTCCGTCTTTACCAGATTATATACTTACTCTTTTTCTGTCTCTATTAAGGATTTAATTATTGTAGCATTTACATCATCAATATCCAAATTTTCTTTTAAATAACGTGCTAAGTCACTAGGTGTAATTATGCCTAATGGTTTGTTTATGTCATCATCCTTTACTACAAGCAAATGTCTGACTTGATTTTGTATCATTATATCAGCTGCTACTCCCACTTCCGATATCGCATCAGTTGTGACTAGAGCATCAGACATTATATCTCGTACTGAGGTATCTCTACTGCTCGCATCATGAACACATACTTTTCTTGCTAAATCTCTTTCTGTTATTATGCCCACTGTTTTGCTGTTAGCGTCAATCACTACTAGTGAACCTACATTTTTGTCGCGCATTTTCATCGCTGCTTCTTGGGCAGATAAAGATGCCTCAATAGTCTCTAGTTTTTCAGTCATTAAATCACCTATTTTTGTCAAATTGTCTTACGATAAATAGAATTAATTGTTATCCATATAAAGATTAGCTGAGACTTAATTAAGTTTTTCAAACTTTCTGGTCTTGCTGGTCGTGAGTTTCTAATTTTCATTCATTTTTTATGGTTCATAAATATCGCTAGCAATGTAAATGGTATTGATACTATGACAGTAACCAAGTACAGGGCAGTTAGAGAATTTCTGTCTAGGTGATATCCCAAAAAGGGTAAAAAAGGAATTGGAAAGAGGAACAGGAGCCACAATCCTCCAATCAAGAGAATGAATTTCCATCTTTCTCTGAATCTAGTATATGACATGCTTATGATATCATTCTATAGGAATTGAGAAATTAAGTTGTTAAAGAAAAAATTAGGAAGAAATTGTTATTGTCCCTTTCATCGTACTTGGATGATACAGACAATGGTATTGTAGAGTTTCTCCTTGGTTAACATTTGCAAATGAGAGTTCTCCTGATTTTCCAGGTTTTATATCACCACTAGAGGCAACTTGCTTTCCTGTCGAGGTTATGATCAACTGATGTACTGAGTCAGTTGGATTTTTTAACTGTACGACATTATCTGCATTTTGTTTAAAGTTTAGAGTTGGATTCGTACCCTCCTTGTTGGCCCATGTGTAGATTCCCTTCTTCTCATTAGCACCCAATTGAAGCGTATTGGATGGCAAGTTTTTATCGCTTGTCGTGGTGTTCTTATTTCCACTTGCGATGGCAGTGTTCATGCTACCATATGATACAAGTTGGCTCTTAACTGCGTAAGCAATGCCCTGACCTAAAGCAGGTTTTAATATTTGGTGCATAAGTCCGGAAGTTGAAGGACTCAACCATCCTATATAAAGGAATGTTGCTACAATTAGGATCCCTAAGCCTTTTGTCTTATTTATCATTATTTATTATGCGAGTAAGGATAAGTTATAATGTTTACTTAACATTGGTTACTTAACAAGGTTATCTTATTCTGATATCTATCCCATCGGCGATAATAGTGACGACTCATCAACTCAGGAATTCAAGAGTACCAAAGGTGAAAACGGTGAATGAAATCAGGACAATTTATCACACTATTTCTGGATAGATTCTGATGGGCTAGTAAAGGAACGATCGGAAATATTAGGCTTGAAAGCAATTTCCTCTGTAGGTGTTTTTAGTCTGGTTACGTCTCGCTTGAAGAATAAGTCAATTATCCAGTCCACCGAAACTCGCAGTTTCTTTTCTACTGTAGGAAGATTAACTAGATAGTATGAGCGCCAAAACCACCATGCCACAAATCCATGAACCTTATGTCCCAGTAGAATTCCAACACCATTTCTCTTTCCTATCAACGTCATAACTCCTTTTGTTTTATAATCAAATGTTTCTTTATGATTTTCTTTACCCTTAATCTTAGAGATTAAATTGATTGCAGCAATCTTTCCCTGTCTCAATGCGTGTTGAGCGGTTGGGGGATAAGGCTTCCCTGTATTAGGGTCTGTGACACAAGCGCAGTCACCCAAGGCGATAACACTATCAGTAAATCCAGTAACTTCAAGATAATTGTTGGTCATTATTCTACCAGATATGTCGTGATCACAAGAAAGAGCCGAAAGTACGGTTTGAGGCTTTCCTCCTCCAGCCCATATTATTGTTTGCGTTCTGATAATAGTCCCTTGATCTAGTTTAACGTTGTCTGAGGTAATCTCAGTCACTCGTGTGTTTAAAATCACTTCAACTCCATTTCTTCTTATCTTCAGTAATGCAAAGTCTGCTAGATCCTCTGTTACTTCGGGGAGTATCCTTCCACCCGAGTTAACTAGTATTATTCTTACATAGGATTTTTGCAGATTGTGGTAAAAATATTTTATTGAATCTAATATAAAGTCATTCAATTCGCCTACAATTTCAACGCCAGAAAAACCTCCGCCAACTACCACGAAAGTCAACAGTCTTTTCCTAAGGTCGAGATCTTCATGTTCAATGTCGGCCTGTTCTAACATACTTATGACATGATTGCGTAAAACTATGGCATCGCCAAGGCTCTTTAGAGTAAAGGCTTGTTTAGCAGCTTCACTGATACCATAGAAGTTTGTTTCACTTCCCAACGATATGACAAGGTAATCGTATTTCAATATATGACTACGCCACTCGATAGGGTTTGTAGGCTTTCCTATTCTATGAGTTATAACGACTTCCTTGTTCCCCAGATCAATTGACTCTACCTCGGTTTCATAAAATTTTGCTCTATTGCAAAATGCTCTCAGGGGTGTTACTATATGCCTTGTCTCTATCATGCCTGAGGATATTTCGGGAAGCATTGGTGTAAAGAGGAAAAAGTTATCCCGGCTTACCAGTGTTATGTCAATTCTAATATCGTTCTGAAATGCTTTTTGAAGCTGCCGCAAAACTTCTATTCCTGCAAATCCACCTCCCAAAATTAAAATCCGTATTTGTTGAATTGGTTTTTCTCCATGAACAAGTTCTACATGTTTTTGGTATGAATCGATCCTAGAAAAGGAAATATCACATTTTGTGCACCTATAACGGCTGCCAAATTTAATTGATAAAGCAGATGAAGTTACTCCTACAATGATCCCAAAAACAAGATGCATAATAATATAACTTACAATTACCAAGGGGAAGCTATAGTGAGATGTTGTTGTACCATATTCATCATAGGTTTCGTGTGACTCATTTTGATTTACTTTATTTTGTAAAGATGATGTTGTACCATATTCATCATAGGTTTCTGGCATAATTGTAGCTAAAATACGATTGATCTCTGGCTGCAAAATTAACATGTAGACAGGTATGAAAAAAATAATTAGGACTACAGTACCGGCGAATAACCCATAAAGCAAACCATTTGAAAGCTTACTTATATTAAGCATTCCAGTTTTATAGAGAAAAACTCCGATAACAATGCCTATTGAAATCGCAGTTATTGTATGAATTGCTATTCCTGCAAAAGCCGCATTAGAGGAATGGACTCCTATTACATGCCCAAATGCTACCCATGTAACATAATAAGGCAAACCCATTCCAACTTCAAATGCAGTCGGAATAAGCATGGATACGGCTCCTAACATTGCCCCTATTACAACGAAGAATACCTCGCGTTTAAGAGAAAAATCTACTCTTATTTCCGTAGCTTTGCCTTTCATTATTAATTACCTCTGAACCCCCTGATATCTGAATACACAAATAAAACAAGTGCAGTTTTTATATTTTGCTTAAATAAGATCCTGAATTCTTATTTATTATCTTGTAGATAGATGTATCACCAACACAGATACGGCTTTCGAGGATGTAGTTTTGCCTGCGTGGAACAACTCTCCTCCTCTGTCCATATCTGATGAATGGTTCGAGACAAAAGTACATCTACTGGTGGGTACATTGTCTATCACTTCCTAAACGACCCACCAGTATTGGTAGTAAAATTTACTTTCGAAGATACCTAAAATAAATAGAATGGCAAGATCCGGATTCTCAAATTTAAGCGACGGTACTCTTATTACAAATAAATCTATCAGTCATAATTTCATGATTTCTAATATCAACAAACCAGCATCAATTGCATCATGTAGCGGACCAAGATGAGAAATATTTTCATAATACTTTTACTCTGTCCTTCATATAGAATGAAAATGCACGTTGAAGTACAATACTCTATAAATCGATTATTGTCATCAATACTTTTGGTAATACTAGTTATTGGTAATATTAGTAATATACCCTACCAACTACATGGTCAGACAACAAACAATCCTACTCTATCTATTGATGAGGGGGTGTCTAGTGGAGATGTCACGTATAAGAGTGCAATGATATGGGCAAGGGTTAATAATCAATCCATTATGCATATTAAATATGATAATAATTCAGCATTTCTTCATCCTAATTCAACAATAAAACGGGTTGATAATACGACAGATTTTGCAGGAAAAATAAAGATAGATGATCTTAATCCTAACACAAAGTACTTTTATAAAGTCTGGTTTTCTAGCACCGATAACCTTACTAATAGTTCAGCTATTTTGGGTAACTTCAGAACTGCACCAAATCCAGATTCTAGTGAAAATTCTATAAGTTTCATACTAGGTGCAGATATTGGTGGTCAAGAGTTTTGCCGTGAAGTAAATGATGGATATTTGATATTTGAAAAAATGAAATCGCTATTGCCAGACTTTTACATACAGAATGGTGATATGATCTATGCCATTAATGATTGTCCTAAAGAACGACCAGATGGCGGCCAGAATATTCCAGGAAACTTCTCTGGAATTGCAGATTCAAAGGTCGACTGGAACAATCAAATTCAGGTTTTTGATATCTATCTGAAACATTGGGCTTACAATAGGGGAGACCCTCATTTACAACGATTTCTTGGTAATACCTCGATGTACATCCAATGGGATGACCATGAAGTAATTAATGATTTCGGATCTCAATGGACTTACTGGAATTCCCAAAACAAGAACAGGACAGGATACCAAAATCTCGTACTAGCAGGTAGAGAAACCTTCTTTAATTTCTCTCCTATAGAAAGGAACCAACACGATCCTGATAGAATCTATAGATTGTTTCACTGGGGAAAGGACATGGACCTCCTAATTTTAGATGCAAGGTCTTACAGAAGTAGAAATGATCTTCCAGACACAGAACAGAATAATAAAACGTTGCTAGGCGGGGATCAGTTGTCGTGGTTAAAGGAGTCATTGACAAATTCGAATGCCACATGGAAGATAATAAGCAGTGATGTCCCCATGTCCATCCCAACTGGTGCAAACGCATCAAAGTTTGGAAGAGATGGATGGGCAGATGGAACAGATACAGATTTTTCTTCCAAGACCGGATTCGAAAGAGAACTTCGGGATCTAATGAAGTTCATAGATGACCATAACATCAATGATGTTGTCTTCGTGACTACTGATGCTCATTTCCCTGCCATATTGAAGTATAACGCTGATGTTAATGGCGATGGAGATCCAATTAATGTCTATGAGATTGTCTGTGGCCCACTAAGCGCTATTCGTTTTGGTATACCAGGAATTCCACTTCCAAAATTTGACCCCACCTTTCAACCCACCACCTTGTATGTTGAAGGAGGAATCTACAACTTTGGATATTTTAAAATCCACAAAGGTATGGATGGCTTAATGCACCTAAGTGCTTCAATAATAGGCGAGGATGGTCTTCCACGACCCAATTCACACATGGATCTCATCCCTCATCAAAACATTAACCAGAGTAAATGAACCAGCCTAATTTTTTTTATTATATCATGGGTATTCCAAGAATATATTAGCAAACTTGATGTGTAGAAATCAAATTCAATTATGAATTCTCAGCTTAAGTGTTGACTATAGTAGTAATAGTTGTACTGCGAAAGAATAGTATGAGTATCTTGAAATACGTAAAATCAAACATCTATGTTGTAGGAATGGTATTAGGAATTGTACTGATAAGTTCCTTGTTTTTTGTCCCTCTACAAGAACACTGGTAGCACTGAAACAGTATAATTATGATGAAACCTACAGGATTTGATGATAAAAAGAGTTTAGAAGAACCGAGTGGGGAGAAGTAGGATAAATTTGAGAATCTCAATATTATTTAGAACTTCAGCTTGTCCGTAATGTACCGTCTTTGCATCGCAAATTTGATTGTATTTTTATATCTGCCAGACATCTGGTTATATTCATTTACCATTCCTTTCTTCGTCATTCCATTCTTTTCTAGGACTCGTATTGAAGCTTTATTTTCAGAATATACATATGCATAAACTTCCTCTAATCCTAGAACAGAGAACGCATAATTGATAACTAGTGCTACGGATTCTGTTGCTATACCATTACCCCAATATAGCTCCCCAACCCAATATCCTACATTTGCTTTCCTGTTATCAGAATCTATATTCTTGAGACTTATTATTCCTACTAAACGATTAACATCTCCAAGATTATTCTTGTATTGTATTGCAAAATTTACAGCCTTTAGTGACTCGAAGTCTCTATGACTAGAATTGATAAAGTTCTGAACATTCTCAACAGTATAGGGAAAAGGAACTTGCCATAAAGATTTGGATATCTTGTAAGTCATTAAATGACTAATATCCCTAGCATCATTAATTGAGAGTTCTCTTAAGTCGACTAACAGGCCTTTTATTTTAGGAAAGCATGTGTAATTTGGCCTTTCATTAGTCATTGACAGCTAAGAGCCATATTAAATATATATTGTTGTAGATCTTTATCAAAATAAATCTTCTTTTGGTTAACGTTGAACCTCTTTCCTTATACAGTTGCTTCATACTTAAGGAAAACGTTTAAGTTCAGACCATTCTTTATTATATTAAATTCTAATTTAATAAACCGTGGCCACATATCTGTATGATTCCTACATTGTTCCGCTAAAATATAGTTAGATCAATTCGAGTTGGATCCGAAGTGTTAACAATACGATTTCCGACATTCTAGATTTAGTAGCTTAATTCTAGCCAGTAGTATCGATTTGCATTCGTTATAAGGAATAATCAAAATATAAAAGCGAGTCAAAAATAATAGTTCGATTCACAAACGTCTAGTTAAATAATATAAGTTTTGTATCATAATTAATTGCTAAGTACAAGTAACTCTATTGACAGAAAGGAGACCGAAACAATTAAGAGAATGAGACAGACAGATGATAAGAAATCCATTTTTTCCTCTAAATCAGGATGAACATTTATCTGACAATAAATAATCTAATATCTCTTGTAGTTCAACCGTGGCAACACAGCAGACCTTATCTGCAGCACCATAGTATACAAATAATTTATTATCCAAAATACAGGCACCTGTTGGAAAGACGACGTTATTGACATCGCCTTTAATCTCATAATCCTCTTCGGGAGTTAGTAAAGGCGCTTTAGTTCTCCCTAAGATTTTGCGAGGTTCCGTTATATCAAGTAGAAAGGCTCCAGCACTGTAAACATGGTCTAAACTGACTCCATGATATATTACAAGCCAACCCTTTTTTGTCCTAATGGGAGGAACGCCTACTCCTATCTTTAACTCCTCCCAACTTTGTTCTGGTTTGACTAGAGGTGAATGTTTTTTATAGTTGGTGATTGAATCGCCTTCTGCAATCCATATACTTGGTCTATCTGTTTTATACTGTGCCCCTACCCAGGTACTTGGTCTGTGTAGCATCATGTAACTTGATGCTCCTTCCCTAAATTTGCGAAATAGTACAACATCTTTATCTTCCGAACCAGGTACAGTTATTATCCCAAGTCTTTCATAATGAGAGAAATTGTCTGTCTTGGCTAGGGCAGTAGATATTGATGGATTATTTTTGACATAATTTGAAAGCACCACGTACGTTACATAAGTTTCTTCTTCAATGGTCATTAAGCGAGGATCTTCCATACCGTAACTTTCATAGTCCACCTCTGGACATATTGCTACTTCCTTTCTTCTAGTGAATGAAAGACCGTCGTTGCTTGATGCGTAACCAATCCTTGATACATAATTATCGTATTCGCCTATTGCTCTGTAAAGCATATGAATAGTCTTACCATCGTTAAGAACCGAGCAATTAAACACTGCCTTTGACTCCCACCAATTAGATTCATCGGGAACTAATATTGGATTAACCTTCGACCTGTCTAATTGAAGCATTAGGTTCTGAATTCATAATTAGCAAGTTCTACTATCCTATAAATGTTATTTAATATTACATAAGTTTGAAAATTCTTATGGATATTAGTGTGAATAAAGGAATTTTTAAATCTGACTAGTAGTATCGATTCTTATTCGTATTTCGTTGAATTCAAAAAAGAAAGCTGATAATCCAGAACATTTCGAAATGATTACATCTGAAAAATATAGAGAAAACATATAATAGCAGTTAAATAGTATTTTGGATTATGAATGGTGTATAGTTTGAGTGAGAATTTTGTTAAGGTTGCTGAAACAAAAGAAATTGTGCCCTCAAGTATGAAAGCAGTTGAAGTAGAAGGCGAAAAAGTCTGTATAATTAATACGGAGGGAAATTATCACGCGATCGGAAATATTTGTACCCATGTTGGAGGCCCATTGGATGAAGGAACGCTTGAAGGATATGAAGTTGAATGTCCTTGGCACGGTTCCAAATTTGATGTTAGGACTGGTGAGCCAACTAAGCCTCCTGCTGTGCGAGCGGTTCCCAAGTATGAAGTTAAAATAGAAGGTAACAACATATTGGTAAGAAAGCAAAAATAATGAGTCCCTCACGATAATTTCCATTTTATTATAATTTGATAAATTGATTATAAATAAATTAGATATTCTACTAATGTTCCGATTGAATAATCAGTCTATGCCTCCGAGTTGGATTCGAAATGTTTAAGCAGGCATGTATGCGAAGTTGTTTAACCCGTACTGTTACCCATTGACATATTTCCCATCATTTTAGCTTCTGCACCGGCCATAATTTCATCTACGCCTATCACTACTGAGGCTGTTGGTCCAAATTTTACAAATTTATTTGTCGGATTTTGTAAAGCTATATCAGTTACTATTCTATTATCGCCTTGTTGACTTGATTCAATGTCTGCATGGTATATGCACATTGTTCCTGGTTTAGATAATTCCATAACCAACTCAAGATTAGCTGGCTTAAGGTTTGGTGCCTGACCTATAAGCATTTTCAACGATGTTTCCGAGTTGCTGTCACAAGGAAGCTTTACGGCAACATGACCTACCTTTATCATATATGGTGTAGCATCGTATAAATGAATATAATCACTTGCTGGAATCGTGATACCTTCAAGAAGAACGGTTTATGAATCTCTTACCACAGTTCCCTCAGAGCCTCGGGCATTTGAATATAGCGTCGCACTAGAAAATACTATCGGAGTTAAGATTGCTACCATAGCCAGTGATGATGGTAATCCATACCTTCTTATCATAAGAACAGGAAGAAACCAGGGCATTTACCACTTGTAGTACAACCATCGATGAGTGCGCCTTGATTTAACTTCGAGGTTATTCTATGAACACTTAAGAAGTATGATGTCTATATTAACTTGAATGAAATTCTCAACTACTACAATAACGACAGTAGCTTTAGCTGTAGGAGTCCTCTTTGGACTTACATTCACAGGATTCACTTCGATCAGAGCACAGAATATGACAGCCCCAAATAACATGACAGGTTCAGCAAATATGACGGGCCCAAACATGACAACATCAGGTACTTCTGGCGGTTCAGCAAAAATGCATATTGAAGAGGCCATTAAAGCCTTGGAGAGTGGAGATAAACAAGCGGCTTCGACTGATTTGACTGCTGCACAACAGGCCATATCTGGAGAATCTGATCAGGCTAAGATGCATTTTGGTGAAGGTATGAAGGCGTTTTCATCTGAAGATTCAAACGGCGCTCTGATGCATTTGAAGCTTGCTTTACAAGCTCTAGGATAAAGAGTAGAAACTAAGACACGACAAATTTAACTCCCCAAACCTTATTTTTGAAATTTCTATAACTCAATTGGTTCTATTATTTGCGATAATAACATATTTCTATAACTCAATTGGTTCTATTATTTGCGATAATAAGATAATAAATAATTGCAGCTATTTTTATTGTAGTTTGTATCGATAGTGAATCATGGGAAAAGAATCTGATACAGAAGATGCTCAGGACAATGAAAGAGAAGAAATGAAAGATGAAACCCATGAATTAGAAGACGCTGAACAAGAAGAGGCCGAAGAAGAGGAAGAGGTGGAGGATGAGTGATAATAGCAAATGGTGATCCTATTCCAATCAGAAATTTGTCCATAATTGTTTCCCCTATCAAATCTAAGCACATTTACTCAAACGGATCCGAATTGTTGACAATTTGGTTACCGACGGTTCCAGACCCAGCAACTTAATTGCGATTATAGTATCAATATTAATTCGTAACAAGTAAATATTATATGTGAATCTAAAAATTGTATCAAATTTGATTCAAAGACCACCAACGCTGATAGTATTTACCTTTACCACTTTCTGGCAAAGTAATACCAATCTTCACAGATAAATTGACTACTTTTGCTCTTATTAAAGGGTTGTAGCTTTAATTAATCACCTTACAGGTAACTTTCTAGGAATCTTAAGTGAGAATGAGAAAACAATCTCATGGTAACTTATTCTGCCACTTTCAAGGATTAGACAATTAATCACAAATTTGCTATCTGACCAAATCTTTACCCCTTATTTGACGTTTCGATGAACGAATGATCCGTCTGAAAAGATTTTTCATAAAAATGATAGTTTATTATTCAATTGCGATGGTGACACAAATATGGACAAAAAGATTTTAGATTTGATAAGGAGTGCAAGGATTGGACATCTGGCAACAGCATCTTCTAATTTGCAGCCTTATCTTACACCAGTAGTATTTGTTATTGAACAGAAAAGTATCTTTATTCCATTGGACGATAAACCTAAGACCACTACTATCAAACAGCTGAAGAGGGTAAAGAACATAACAGAAAATCCAAGGGTTTCCTTTCTTGTAGACCACTATGAAGAAGACTGGAAAAATCTATGGTTTGTTATGTTAAATGGACATGCCACTTTACTATATCAAAAAGGAAAACACCAAACAACAAATGAGGAACTAATTAGAATTCGGAGTATGCTTGTGGAAAAGTATATTCAGTATACCAAAATTGGAATTGGAAACCATTACATCAAAATAAGCATAGATAAAACAGTATACTGGAAATTTAGTCGAAGTAGCAAAAATGGTAGTATCTATAAACGTAATAGAATGATTTCATATCATATCGTTTAATCTCATAAATATACAAGTCGTCATATAACTTGGTACCAAACTAAGCTAAATATTACATAACATGAATAATGCGAGCTCCAATTCTGCTTGCGTTTGGCCTATAATCCCTACAAAGTTTGAAGTTTCATTTGGAGTAAATTGATGACCATATATTTTTACATTATAAAGATTATCCGTATTTAAGAGCATCATGCTAAAACAAATCAAGAGTAGAACTAGAAATTTGGCCTTTAGAGTAACAGTTTGTATCAAGATTGAATTCCCCCTTTTAATGGATGGTCTTGAATTACTTAACTAGTTTAAATCTATGCTCATTTATTAACAACGTTGTTCGAAGACTCAAATCAAATTAAATCAAAATCATAAAAACACACTTATAATGCTCTCTTCAATTGTTAGGCACGTTAAATTACCAGAGCATTAATATTCCCTCTTTACAATAGTATCTAACAAATACTTTGATAAAAGCAAAGTGTGGTCATATAGTTGAAAAAAAATACATAGATGTACATAATGGACTATGTAGAAAATGTCATTCTAATTTTTCGTATATACTAGATCTAGTATCAAAATACGGGGAGGATGCATTAGTGGAGTACTGGTATGCCATGATACTTACTAATTTATCACCCGGGGTAAACAAACAAGAATCTAATTGTTTGATTGGGCATTTAATTGAATTCTATCAAAGACAACTAATCATGGTTCCCTCAAAGGAGAGGTATATAAAAAAGATGCTATTCATGTTGAATTCATTACGGGAACCATTTGATGTTGAATCCATAAAATGATATTTGATAAAGTCTTACAGTTATAAATTCCTTCTATCAAAAACCCTAATGTAACAAAATGGTTACGACGGCTCAAGACCAACAGATTGATGTTTTTAAGTTTTCATTTTCAGTAAAATAAAAAAAATTCAAAAAATCAATTTAGGAATACAAATTCATAAATAGAAGCCTTTTTCTTGATTTATTTGTTATACTATTTCACCAGGAATCGTGGGTTTTGGAACCGTTTTATTCTCTATTAAACCACCAAACGACGTGATATTTGTCGAATTTGAATTGGTAGTTTTGCAAGGTTGATTATTAATACAAATTGTGGTAGTGCAATTTCCATTTTCACAACTTGTAGTCACATTTGCTTGAAGTTGTGCATACGCATATTGCAGAATTGGACTACTTAATGCTACAAGAACCAGGCTTATAATTGAGATATAAAACGCAATGAGAAAATAAGAATTAATTTTCAGCATTGTACTTGTCTTTATGGTAGACCCAGATTTTATCTTTCCTACATTAAATTAAGGTTTAACAATTGCTGCACTATTTTTACAGAGTCTAACAATAAAACATTCTTTAAAAAGGATTTGTAAAGTAGAATTAAAAGAAGATAGAGATAAGATAATAGGTGGATGAGCTTTAGGCGTTAAGGATCCCAAAATTGAAAATTCTATGACGATGGAAGAAAAATAAAAAGAGGAGAAAATACACACTCAAGCGTAATAAAAGGATAAGAAACGATCCAGAAATAACACCTAAACAACTGGAAAGCCTACCAGTCAGCACTTAAACTATTAATTTATGCAAATATCTGAAATAAAGAGTATATAAACTTCTTTAATGAAAAGACAGTATAATTGAGTAACAAGATAAAAACTGGGAATGGAGTAAACATAAATGTTGAAGATGTCGGTACAGGAAAACTGGTTGTTTTCCTCCATGGCTGGCCTGTCAATCATAAAATGTTTGAGTACCAATTTACCGAATTACTTAAGCATGGATACAGATGTGTTGGTATAGATTTGCGAGGTTTTGGCGACTCAGATAAGCCATGGGATGGATATAATTATGATACAATGGCAGATGATCTTAGAGCTGTCCTTGATACCCTTAATCTACAAAACGTAACCCTAGTTGGTTTTTCCATGGGAGGAGCAATTTCTATTCACTATATGGCTCGTCACCAAGGATCTGGTATAGCTAAATTGGCTTTACTGGGAGCAGCCGCACCATGCTTTACCAAACGAGAAGGTTTTCCATACGGCATAAACAAGACTGCAGTGGATGATCTGATCACTCAAACATACTCAGACCGTCCTGCAATGCTCAAGAATTTCAGTGAATTATTCTTTGCAAATCCTCAGAAGCTCAGTCCAGAATTCAAAATTTGGAATTTAGGACTTGGTTTAGCAGCATCAGCATATGCTACAATCCATTGTGCAATCGAGCTGAGGAATAGGGATCTCAGAGGTGATCTTGCGAACTTGCATGTACCTACACTCATTCTTCATGGAGTGGATGATCATATCTGTTTATTTGACCTAGCCAAAGCTATGCACGACAGTATCAAAGATTCAGAGTTGGTTCCCGTTGAGAAGGAGGGACATGCATTTTACTACGAGGAAAAAGAAAAAGTAAATGCTGAGCTTATGAGGTTTATTGGCTAGGTATCTTTATTTGTTGATCCAGATATAAATTTCAAATCCAGTTATTTCATCCATGGTGAATATGCTAGAAAATAAAAAGCAGGGTGAATAGAAAGACCCATGACTTTTTCTGGTTTTATTTTTAGAATTACCCTTTTATGATCCGGTTTGCGATAGTAATACTTTCCAATTCCAAGATATCGCTTGGCAAGCTTTTTTAAATGTTCATCAGCTCCTTCACCTATCTGTTCCACCACCTTTCCTTTTATGGATACCATATTGAAAGGATTATTTTGTTCCACTATAGACAATGCTATCCTGTTGTCTTTCGATATATGTCTGAGCTTTGCTGCTTCTTCGAACGTGTTAATAAAAATAAAATCGTCAACCAACTCTGCCCAAACTGGAGTGATATGAGGTGAACCATCTCTTGCTAATGTTCCCAAATATGCTAAATTTCTGAATTGGAATAGACGATATAGCTCGTCTTTACTCAACTCAGTCACTCCAGCAGACAACTTAGTTTTTGAAACACTCTCCTTATCAGTATTGGGAGGAGGAACATCTACTATCTCTACAGATGTCGGAATCTTACTCTTGTCGTTATTATTATCATTTTGCACATATATTACAGATCAGTTACGAGATATTAACATTATTCTAAAGGACTCCCTTTGTATAGGAAACAACCTGAATTATTCAGAAAAATTGGAAACTACTTCACAGGTAACCCCTCTAAATTTTAAACATGTTCAATTATTTAGGATTCTAGCGAGATATGTATTATGGTCGAGATGACGATAAAATATTACAAAATAAACATAAAAGCATAAACTACTGGAAATTACGATAAGTTAAAGGATAAGCTTCTACTTCTATTAAAACTACGGAGGCTAAATATGATATGTTCGTTTGTGGTCATATTAGAGATCATCATCAGTATGATTTAGCTGGAACAGAATCTGGGTATCCTTGTAACAAGTGTGTGTGTCTAGGATTTAGAAAAGAATAATCATCAATTAGATCTGAATAAATTTGGCTGGAAACAAATCAGACAGTTGATGTACCAATTTCAAAGGCAAGTAATGATTATGGAAAAACTTTTGGTCCCTTTCTAATACATGAAACGAATGGAACGATAGGACCTGCAGAAGCCAAACTGATTTTATGATAAAAGAAAAAATGAATAAATTGTATGGATTAGTTAATTACCTAAACTATTTCGCTAAACCATAGACTCTAACTAGAAATATCGAGCAATATCCTCCAAATATTATAGACTAATAACAAGTTTAAGAACCGCCTATGCTAAAGAATACAGTCTGGATTAAGACCAGACAAGTTACAATGATTTATTGGATGCATTAAGTTTATTGTAAAAATGTTATAGTATAGTATAAGAGAATCTTCTTAAAGCAGGGAGAGCAAAAACTTTACAGTTATGTCTTCTGACTCTAGACATAAAAGTAAATTTGATGGACGTATAGGACTATTAAAAATATTTGCTGGTATTATAAATCCCAGCGAAAAGAGTGAAATAGACATAACCCTCAGCGTTCATGGAACAATAGTATCTGGAAAGATGATTGGCATGAAACGATATTACGAAGAAATAGGGAAAGTATTCATTGACGCAATAACAGATACATCTCTAGGAAATACTTCTCCTTCTAAAGAAGTCTTAACGACGCTCTTTGAGAAGATAGAACAATTAAATCAGAATGAACTAGAACATGGAGAGTTCGAATTTAATTATATATTTATGAGAAATACAAAAATTTACAACGGGGGACAAGTTATCCCTTCCACTGGAACTACATACTGGATTGAAAAATTAGAATCTGTTGATGGGTTCTTTCTTGGTATGGTATAACGATTAGTGACCTAATATTTTTTTTTCATTTCCAAATCTGACACATGTTGCGATTTTATCCTTCTGAATAAGAAATAAGTTGGATGTAAAGTGAATAATAGGGTTGCTGATTCATGTGATCACATGAATAAAGTTAATCAAAGTATCAATGGGAATACAAAACGGTGTGAGGAATGTGAAAAAATCGGATCTGACTGGGTGCATTTGCGCCTTTGCTTAAGTTGCGGTCATGTCGACATGTCTGTCAATCGTTCACAATATAAAGATCTTTCTTAATTGACAGTAACAGTGCCATTCATCCAGGGATGTACGTTGCACAAATAAGAATAGGTTCCCGATTTTTCAAATGTTACGGTGAAATTACTAATGGGAGGACTTCCAGGCGGGTACATTCCTTTGGGCCAAAGCCATCCAGAATTCAAATAGTTTTCAGTTCCGTCCATAGTATAATTTGAATTCGGCTGGAGATATTTTACTTTGTCACCACTTGAATCTATTACTAGAGGAAGATATGCCCTCGCATTTACTGTAACAACGGTTTTAGTTGTTTCGCCTGGCTGAGCCGGTGCAAAGAGTGGTTCTGTATTGGATTTTGGATCTAATGGTTTAAATTCAGTGGAGTTAGAAACATGAAATGGCACAGCATAATCTGGAAAATATTTTTTGTCCTTTAGAAAAGTAACAGAATGAGGTTCAGAAACAACCATTGGATTATACCATGTCACACTTTCTCCTGCTTTAATTTCCACATTTTTAGGAGTGTACGAATCCCATAAAGTTCCATTTCCTCCAGCAGTAACTTCCGAATCAGACGCATTCACATTATTCAAAAGATAAAGAAATCCAGCAAGAACAGCTGTTGTAAGGAATATAATAGCTAACATAATTTTCATTCACACTTTGTTTATGGCTCTATTATATATTTTTTGGCATTCAAATAAAAATCTACATTTCTATATTAAAAAATAAGCCTGGATTATTTACACAATAGAATCTATTTCTATGGACATAGAAAATTATGTCTTTCAAATCATAATAATAAAAAACTGAAAAATGTAATCTTTAAAGAAGTTATACTGTGGTTGTTTTCATCCTGCCAAAATAGGATTTCACATTTGGTCTATAGAGGTAATAAATTATAATTCCATTGATTATCAGACCCCCTATGCTTCCGAAACTCCCTGCTACTATAGATATTATATTTAAGACTGCAGATATGATGTTAATTATAATAGTAACTATCCACGCCCATCGCTTTCCTTTCAATAGACCCCACGCAACTACAAAGTTTGCAATTCCAAGGACAATTAACATAGCTCCAAGTATTCCGATAAATCCTCCCAGTACAAATAATGGGTTATTTGGAATGGTAACTACAGTACCGTTAACATTAAGTGAAAGAGAACTATTTGAAGTATTGGTATCATCATTTACCTTAATCTGACCTATAATAGGCGCTAATGCGACAAGACTAATCCCTCCAAATAGAAGGAGGGCCCCAGCAATTATTGCAAGCACAGCGATTATCGTAACACCCGTAGGACGTCTTCTCTCCAATCCTACCTTCTAGATTGTAGAGGAGGATAAATATAGATTTGGAACCAATATTGTGAGGAGATACTTTGTGGATGGAATTGCCTGTGTTTTAAGTCGACTGGTGGGAGAGTTCAGACGTTTAGGTGTTTGGAAGATAAGGTTCCCACCAGTTGTATGAAGAGTGAAATAATTCAGGTCTAGTAAATATAAAAACTTCATGAAACTTAGTTAATTCAAGTTCAACAACATCGCCTTTTCGCAGTGTAATTATTTCCTGTAGCGCTGTAGTGAATGTAACTTAACATAGTAATGGTTGGTGATAACCATAAGTCCTTCTGGATCCATGAATTATCTCTTATTTGTCTTGAGCGGGTTTTTGCCCTTATTTATAATAGTTCTAAATTCTAATAATAAATGGATCCAAAATGTTAACAATTTGATTCCCGATGGTTAAGTCTAGAGTAAACAATCTACAAACATTCTCAGATGAAAAATTGAAATCTGAATCGACGCAAATGAAAAAATTCTAGACTTGATATATTAAAGAATTAAAAAAAATAGTGGAATTTATTATGTAAATGATGTTTACTTATCGATTTTTTGCATACTTCGTCATACCTGTGAAATCAATTGCAATGCATTTCTCATCTCCAACCACCCACGCATTGTGGCCCGGTGGAACGATTCCAACATCACCTGGACCGAATTCTTCTTCTGTACCATCGTCCATGACAACTTTCATTCTCCCAGAGATCACATATTGGGTGTGCGGTGCTTCACAACTATTTGTTTTTGCTATAGGTTTGACGCATTTTTCCCAACTCCATCCAGGCTCAAACTCGGCTCTTCCTATCGTAACATCGTTCAAACTCGCGATCTCTACTTTACCCTTCTCAAATGCTCTTGTCTCGTCCGGCGCATTATTAAGATTCTTCTTAATGATCTTTACCATTGAATTTCAATTCTCAGATCATTCGATATGTATTAAGCATTTGTCAACAGCCTATAATTGCCCATATCATGGAACTGATCCGGCACAACAGGTCATAACAGTTTAGTTAAAGATGTGAATGGACTTGTTCACAAACGAATGGTCTCATCGCTACGGAATTGACTTCGTGTATGGATAAATCCCAATCTATTTTCAGGGACAATTTTGTCTTCAATCTTCTGGGTTGGATCCAAATTTTTAAATTGATATTGTACCAAGTTTGCATTAATGAAAAATAGAATATACAGCACAAGTATCCTGAAGCTAAATGAATTTGAATCGTAATATTTTATTAAAATTCGAACATTAAAAATATCAATTACTGTGTATTTATAGGAATGAGATTATACTAGGCTTAATCTGCTTGAATAGCCGTAAATAAGTTATGATTTTGGAAAAAACGAAAAAGGAGAATTCAAAATGAGTATCATATTAGATACTCCAATCTTACGGACAAAGAAAGTTACAAAGCCAAAACATGGAGAACCAAAGACATCTATTATACTACTAATATCAGTAGCAATATCCATTGCAATTGTTTTGTTGCCGTTTGAGATATCAAATACAGAAGCATGGCTGGAGCAATATTCTATGTGCAGAGACAAAATAATAGGATTTGAGCAAATGGGACTTTACAAAAGTCCCGATGATTTTAGGTTAGCGTTGTCCTACTGTGACTTGAAATAAAAAAAAGGTCAGTCCTATTTAGTGAGGGCTGACTGACTGATCTTCAAAATTATTGCCAATTGACTATTGAATAAACTTTGATAACTAATTTTCTTATATTTCGGAAGTGTAACTTAGGTAAGGCAAATTCTTATAATTAGTAGCATAAATGGATTTAGGCTTTTAACATTGCCATTTGCCGGTGGGATTCTGTCTGCGTTTGGTTCTAATCCCACCGGTATTTACTAAAATTATTTTATATTTGGTTGACCAATATTATTTCCAACGTAACATTTCGGTGTTAGTTAGCCGGCAGGATTATTTTCGTCCGTCATGGCGTACGGCTCTTATCCTACTGGTGTTCAACTTTTATTAAATTTACGCAAAGATTCAGATTCCCGTTCCCCACCAGTTTTAAAGTATTTTAAAGTTGTTGTGCTTTACCTTCGTAGGTTCCTACAGGTTCCGCTGGTGGGAAGTAGTCTCATTATCATGCCTCCAACCTGATTTATCCCACCAGTTTGAGTGAATTATTTCTTTCTGCTGGCAATTTAAGGAACTGGAATAACGAAGAGTGAATTAAGAGAGTAAAGATATTCGACTAAACGAAATAAGAGTTTGATCAGAAAACAAACTATCTGCTCATAAATTTTTACAACATTCTACGTAAACTTTCTACGAAAGACCTTTTATAATATGTAGTGCCGAAAAATACAAAGCCTAACACACAACTGGTGGGAAATTGGTTGTTGTTCTTGTTCATGCAATCAAATTAACTCCTCCCATCAGTTGTTAATTTTAACCTTCTTATGCATATGATAACTATAAAAATATTTGTATTTCTTAAAAGGTTATTCTAAAATATCTGTATTCTTATAAGGTAACATTAAGAACATCTTAATTTGTCCCATGATTCAAAGATCGTTATGTCCTGGTAGTTTGAGTTAATGAAATAAAAAGACTATAACTGTCATGAATTTTGATTAACTGTTGCAATGTGAATAATCATAATGGTAATGTCAAATGGTAACTACATTGGAGACAAAATTCTAGGAACCAAATAGTAGTATCAAAATTCTGAATTATTTTACATATCATTTTTCACTGAAGACTTAATTATTTTCCCTTTTACAAGATAACTTATTGAACTCCAAAGGAGTGCGTGCAATACTCGCGACACTGTCAATCGCAACGCTTGCAGCGACAATTATGATTTCATATAGCCCACCACGAGCTGAAGCGACTAAATCAGGCACCTCAAACGATTGGTGTTATATATCGGCGTTTCCGGAAGACCGATGGGTTTGCTTACCCAATCATAAGGAGTGCAATAAAGCACAGTCATCAGACCTTTTCGCATCAAGTTCCTGTTTCAAGCAGTTCTTTTAACTTTAATGTAGTAGGCAGAACATTTTATGCAGCATCTACTTTACTATGTGTTCCAAATTCTCTAGCAGATAATGGTCCTGCATTAGGCGTACAGGCAGGTGAAAAGAAAATAAAGGGGATATTAGAAGCAACTGGATTTACCAAATTCAGGCGTGCAACCGAGACACCGATTAATTTAATCTATGAGGCAAGACCTTAGTCGTAAATATACCTAATAAGAATAATTTCTTTATTTAGTAGCTCTTGGAGATTGTAAATTACAGTGATTATGCTAAAAAGAGTTGAATAGAAGAATAATACTCAGTTCAGCCCTTTAATAGGACAACAATATTTCAAATCTCTGATATTGTCAATCAATCCCTATCTAATAACAAACCTTTTAGAACACGTGGTTTAGTTTGCTGAACTAGCTCTTGTTGCCAAATAGTGTATAGAACATCAACTTAATATCTAACTTTCACGAAATATTTCAATGACAAAACTCTATTGCCATATTTGCAAGGAAGGGGGAAAGGAGTGTGTAGAGGTATCAGAACGTTCTGAACTCCTATTTTTGAAATCACATCTGAGATGCCATACTTGTGGACGACCACTAGTAGTATAGGTTATGGTATTAAACCCCTTCTTTGTCTTTATTATCAAATAGCAAGATTGTGCCATGTATTGTGAGAACCGATCACGAACGATAATCTGACATATCAATCCTACTCCTTCTGTTTGGATCCCTATTGTTAACAGTACTGGTCTAACCTAAATTAAAAACAATTATTGGTTACTAAATTCTATGACAAAATAGAAAGTATTTTTGCCTTATTGACCAAAATTAGGCTTACGGGTCAATATTTTCAAGACTCGGCTTCTTTGAATCGGCAATCTTATATATGAATCTGGTTTTATATGGCTTTAAATACCAATGAATACCAAAGTATATATAGTATTTTGTCCAATAACCTACTACATGTCTACAAACAAGGAAAAAAATCGAGAAATCATCAACATCACTCTTGACGAGACAAAATCTACAGTTAAAAAGACAACAGATGAGGCAATAAAGGAGATTCCACGCTTTACAAAAGCCGTTAATGAATATCAAGAAGAAAGCATTCAAGCCACAAAAGATATTGCAGATAATTATCTGGAATCACAAAAAGAGGTTATCCATTCGGTGCAATCCTTATGGGTACCATACGTTGAAAACATACAAAATTCTTACTGGTCATATTGGACGTCACCAAATAGGGCTACAGAAAATTATGCAAGAGCAGTAAGCAATATTACCGATAGTACAATAGCTTCAACGAGATTAGCGAACAATGTCTTAGTTGCAACTATGGAAACATGGAAAACATCAATACAGCACACAAGAGACAATGCAAAAGAATTTTCACGCCTTAATGCAAACGTCGCAAAGACCTTTGAAAATGTTGCAAAGGACAGTTTAAGAGATTTTTCACCAAGAGAAGTACAAACACATTCACGACAATAAGCTCAACACTGCGATAGATTAATAGAACTAATCTATCCATTTTTGTTTGATATTCTGTTAGAGTAGCAAAAATGTTATTTTTATTCGCGTGATTATAATCGATTAATTAATAGGGGAGTTTTAACACGACTTTTGTAAGGTCATTCTTCCTATCAAACGTTTTATAACCTTTTAACGCATTCTGGACATTCTAAAGCTTCATTCTATGGCTAACTAATGGGTTTAGGATCAGTTCTAGATTTAATAAGGTTCAACAATTGTTCGTTATACTTCTTTACAGTACTGACATAGTCGAATTTGACGATCTAAGACTTGAGGATGATGAGTCATAAGTTTCTAGCCGATGCATATCCCTCTCTTGGATATCTGGATTGAATTAATAAGCTAGTTTGTGTAGGAATAAGCTAGATTCTTTACTATCAACTATAGCATAGATTGGCTGAATATTAAATATGGATATTAGTGACGACCTACAAAATAGTAAGAGATTTATCAGTAGGATGTCTCCACTACGCCATTGTAATGTTGGAAAGGGAGATAAACTGAAAGAACCGGTTCCTGATTTGAAAAAAGATGAAGTCGTTTTTTCCAACAGGTCAGAGTGTTATTTTGTTTCGATGATAGACATAGTTGGTTCTACACAGATTACATCTAAACTATACAACTCTGGGAAAATTACTAAATTCTATACAGTTTTTATCAATGAAATTGCGGATATTGTAAAATATCATGACGGAAAAATATTAAAGACTGTTGGTGATGGTGTCATATTCTTCTTCCCGCAAACCTCAAAAGTAGAAAATGTTGAATCATTTAGCCAGGCATTTGAATGTTTAGTTAATATGGTATCATCTCGTCATATCATAAACTCTGAGCTTCATAAACAATTGCTTCCTGCTATCTCCTACAGAATCAGTGCTGATTATGGTAAGTTGGAAGTTGCCATGTCTGGAGAAGTATCAAATTCTTATGATCTCTTTGGACCGACTATAAACTTTTGTGCCAAGATAAATAAAAAGGCACCACCAAACGGAATAGCCATAGGAGCTGACTTGTGGAGGATTATAAATTCTTTTTCAAGTCTTTCAAAGCGCTATAACTTTCAAGAAATAAAAGAATTAACCTGGAAAGAGAACAGATATTCCTATCCAGTATATCTGCTTCGACCGTCTATTGAAAAATATACAACTAAAAAGCCAATCTTGTCAATGAGAAACGATTCTATCAATGAACGTGGTGCGATTTCCAAAGCGCTAACAATAATGCTAATTGATGATGATTCATCTATCTCATTTCTATTTACCCAATATCTAAAATCAGCAGGAATGATTGTTGACTCATTTACCGATCCTGAAAAGGCGCTGACACACTTCATGGAATCCAATTATGGTCACTATGATCTTGTTCTCACAGATGTTCGAATGTCTCAGCTTAATGGATTTGAACTATACCAGCAATTAAAATCCATTGATCCAGATGTTCGAATAATATTTGTTACCGCACTTGATATCGCTCAAGAAATAACTACGTTATTGCCTGATGTAAAGTTAAACCAATTCATTATCAAGCCGGTAAACCCAAGCGTACTAATTAATAGTGTGAGGCAACATGCGAAAAGGCAAATTAATGAGGTATAGCCACAGCAGTTCAAGCCCAAAGAGGTGGACATAATAGTTGAACCCTACAACAAGAGTTATCTTTGGAAAGCGTAATATCATAGATACTGAAATAGGGATTTTCAATAGAGCAAGTAAGAGCATTGATACGTGTATGACCTATACCAGGCCATCACTTGCTGTCTCATTAAGACCAATTAGAGATGCATTTTTAGCCGCCAAGAAGAAGGGCGTAAGGCTGAGGTATATCACCGAAATCAACCATCATAATTTTGAGGACTGCAAGGTGTTACTGAGTATTGTTCATGAGCTCAGGCATCTAGATGGTGTCAAAACGAACTTCATGATTAGCGAGGGAGAGTATCTTGCTCCATTGGTTCAAGATAAAAGTGAAGCCATAGCATCAGAGCATATTTACAGCGACACGACTCAAATTGTAGAACATGGACACTGCATATTTGATACTCTATGGAGTAAATCAATTCCAGCTGAGGAAAGAATTAAGCAAATACTAGATGGAGCAGTTCCACGCGAGACTAAGATAGTGAACAATCAAGACGAGATTATGAAACACATCATTCATCTATCTGAGGTTTCTTCTGGTTTGTCAGTTGTATCAAACCAAGGGCATATGAAATTAACTTACAACGGCTTTTTGGAATTATTTATGAAAATATTAGAAAAACAGAGAAGAGGTGAGACAAAGGGAATTAGATGGATTATGAGGATCGAGAAAGATAGTGTTAATGTAGTCAAAAAATTTCTAAGACTAGGAGTTGAAATAAGACATGTTAAAAATCTTGCTCCAATTAATTTTGCAGTCAGTAAACATGGACTTATTGCTACTGTAGAAGAAAAGAATGGAGGAGGAATTGTCCAGAATCTCTTGGCTAGTAACGAAGGATCCTATATAAAACATTTTAGTTCAATGTTTGAACAATTATGGAAAGAGGGAATTGATGCACGATACCGAATTAAGGATATAGAAGAAAAGGTTGGTATAGCAGAGATTGAAATAATTCGCAATCCTGTGGATTCCATAGCCCGCGGTTGGGATATGGTAAGATCGGCGCGAAAAGAGGTCAATATTATGTTTTCTTCTACAAATGCCCTCAAACGCCAAATTGAAATGGGAGCACTACCACTCTTGAAAAAGGCTTCAGAGAGACAAAATGTTGGCGTAAGAATTCTACTTCCATCTTCTGATAAGTCAGATCAGATTATAGAACAAATAAGGTCCAATGTTCCTAAAATAGATATTAGAACGGTGAGTACAAGTCTAGAAACCAAGATCACTATAATTCTAGTAGACTCAAAAAAATGTCTCATATTAGAATTACAGGATGACAAGCAGAATACATCTTACGACGCAGTTGGTTTATCCACATACTCGATCAGTCCTACTATAGTATCATCTTATTTGGCTGTGTTTGAGAGCTTCTGGAGACATGCAGAACTGTTCGAAAAGATGAAAGACGTCGAAAAATTGCAGAAAGATTTTATCAATATGGCTGCTCATGAATTACGAAATCCCATTCAACCTATACTCGGATTTTCGGAATTACTGTATCCTAAAATTGTCAATCAAGAACAACGACGTCTTCTCGACGAAGTAATATTGAATGCAAGGAGACTAGAGAGACTTGCAATAATAATGCTAGATGTCACCCGTATCGAGAATAATTCTTTGGTCCTTACAAAGGAAATTGTTGATATAGGTAAGGTCGTAAGAGATATAGTCGAAAGCTATAACCGTAAATTGGAAGAGAACGCTAAAAAACTACTAGTAATCCATGATGGAATGAAAAGTATCAACACTACGGTAGATAAGGTCAGGATGACGCAAGTGATCTGTAATATTCTTGATAATGCTGTCAGTTTCAGTCACGAAGGAAAAATTCGTGTTATACTGAAAAAGGAAGAACAAGACGGACAGACCTTTCTTACCATTGGTGTGAAGGATATGGGACGAGGTATAGATCAAGAAATTTCGTCTAAACTCTTTACAAAATTTGCCTCCAAGTCTGATATGGGGACAGGACTCGGACTCTTCATTTCAAAAGGGATCGTTGAGGCACATGGAGGAAAGATATGGGCAGAAAATAATGCTGATAGAGGTGCAACATTTAGTTTTAGTCTCCCGCTTAAAACTTGAATACTGGATGACCTCCGTTTTTGCAGAAAATTCGATATGTATATACAGTAATTAATGTGGATGGTGAGTTTTAAGTGCATTCCAAGTCTTCAAAATAACCGAAAGCTCTAAATTGTTTAATAAAGGCTAGTAGACTAACTTTATTGATATGAATATTCAAAATAATTAAAATGAGTATGACTAACAACAAAGTTGACAATAGTGAAGGTAACAGAAAGATAATGAGCGAGATCAAAAATCCCAAGATTAATGAAAGAATATTTCTATTATGTGACCAATGCTTCTGGACTGTAACCTGTCTAGATAAAAGTTATTTAGATAAGACATTAGCACAAAATAACAGATGTCCCCGCTGCAATCAAGATCAGTTGTCTAGTTTTCCTGTAATGCCTAACGATGCATTTACCTACAGCTATTCTAAAAAGAGAGGTATTGAATTAACCTTTGGCATCAGAAAGATAAAATCATAATAGAGCTGATCTTGTAATTGAATATAGAATTCCTATGTTGTGCAGTGAGCTTACGGGTCAGGCACCAAGTACACCGCTTCATGACTGGTGGGTCGTACTTGTATACACCACCTAAAGAAAAAGACCCACCAGTTTAATGGTCTCCGCATTTCGTATTTGATATTCCTATCATCATCTTTTTCTTATCTTTAATTTCCAATCTAACGGAGTATTTGAATCGAAATGATCTTCCAAGGTATTGGCAGGTATTGGCAAATTTTTCATATTGTAGTCTAATATCGAATAATCCTCAAGGTCTGAGGTGAGCGTTAATGCATATAAGGCATTATGAACATAGAGGAGTAATCACTAGTGCAGGAGACCTGTGTGTCTATTGTCATCACTAATGGTTTAGTCACAAGAATGACTCGGGTGATCGACAACGAATGTAGGGGATACTCTTATTATGAGGTTAGTCGTTGGAAAATAAATATTGAAAGAGATGAGAGAGCTGCTGATTCATCCTGAAAGGGGCTTGAATCTATCTAGCTTTGATCCTGATAATACGTTTGGTAAAAGCCGAGAAGAACTAGATAGCGAACTACCTAAGCTCAGGTCAATAATGTCAGATCTACACTACAAACTTTACGTTGAAAATGAAAAATCACTTCTGATTGTTCTCCAAGGAATGGACACGTCGGGTAAAGATGGAATAATAAGGCATGTGATTAGTGCATTTAATCCAGTTTCCTGTAGAGTCGAATCGTTCAAGGTGCCGACATCTGAAGAGTTAGCACATGATTTCTTATGGAGGGTCCATAAAGTAGTACCCCGAAAAGGGTTCGTAGCAGTGTTTAATCGTTCTCATTATGAGGACGTTGTAGAGGCGCGCGTTCAGAATTTCGTACCAAAGTCTATATGTTTCCAAAGATTGGATCAGATTAAACAATTCGAAAAAATGCTTACAGAAAATAGGGTGAAAATACTAAAGCTCTTTCTGCACATAAGTAAACAAGAGCAAAAGAAAAGACTTCGCGATAGATTGTCAGATCCAGAAAAACGATGGAAAGTCAACGAGGAAGATTATAAAAAGCGGAAAAAATGGGCACAATATATGACTGCCTATACAGATGCGATTATCAATTGCAGTATAAGAGAGGCTCCTTGGTATGTTATTCCAGCAAACAACAAATGGTTTCGAAATTGGGTGGTATCAAAGATAATCACAAATGCACTGGTGGAGATGAAAATAAAATATCCGAAATCGGCTCAACATTACAAACATATCAAAATTTAAGCATAAACTTTTGAATATTGTCTAACTTTAATATGCTAGATGAGAATGATATGAGTTTTACGTATTAAAATCAAATCAAGTTCTAGATGCCGAAGTTTTTTAATAATTAATGAGCAGATTGCTAGAGAAGGACCTTGGACGGGGAAATTGACAACTACTTGAGACCTTGACTGACAGGCTCTTATGGGCCCTTGTAACGATAATAAAAATGTTAGCTTAGTCAATCACGATACATTAAAAAGAAGTATAAATGCAACATATTAAGACGATTTGATTTTGAAATGACTGATACACAGAATGGTAACAATAATAGACAACCATCATCACCTCCCTTGAATCAAAAAGTTCCTAGAAAAGCCTGGATGTCACTTGCAATTTTAGGTTCGGCACTTTTAATCGCTATGTACGGCGAAACCATGTTACTACCTGCAATACCTGATATCATTAAGGAATTTCATATCTCTTATACTACATCCTCATGGATTCTATCAGCATATCTTATTGCAGGTGCTGTTGCCACACCAGTCGGAGGAAAGCTCTCAGATATTTACGGAAGAAAAAAAATGGTAATAACCATAATGATAATCTATATTATTGGAATTACTCTTGGGGGACTTTCACATAATTTTACATTTCTGATAGTTGCAAGGGTGATCCAAGGAATTGGTATCTCAATGTTTCCCATTGCGTTTGGTATAATACGGGACCAGTTTCCAAGAGAGAAACTTGCAATAGGTGTAGGTGTATTTAGTTCCATGTTCGCAGCAGGGTCTGTAATCGGTTTGGGTCTAGGAGCAAATATAATAGAAAATTTTGGTTGGCGAGCTACATTTTTTTCAGTTGTTTTTGTTGCCATTGGATTATGGTTTATCATTAGACGATATATAGATGATAACCAGGATTCTGCATATGTCCTGCAGTCACCCGAGCTGGGCAATTCTCTTGATTCAACCGATAACAACATAAAAGTTCCTAAAGAAACAGATACAATCACCAATAATACCAAAAACATAGACATAAAAGGGACCATAGCTCTCGCAGTTACGATAAGTTCGTTTCTCATGGTTCTATCTTATTCACAGACTGCTCATATTGAAAATTCTCTAATTGCCCTGTTTTTATCCGTAGCCACTATTTCATTATTTCTTTTTATTATTATAGAAAAGAGATCAAAATCTCCATTGGTTAATTTCCAGTTGATGACAAATAAAATGATTCTTTCCGCTAACATCATTTTAGTTATTGCATTTCTTGCTATGTTTACAGTTTTTCAAACTATACCTGTGTTAGTAAGAAGTCCTCAACCATTGGGTTTTGGAGAAAGCGTCATAACTACAGCGCAAATTCAACTTCCATTTATGATTGTGTTTTTATTGTTTGCCCCCTCTTCTGGATTTATAATTTCTAAGCTAGGTAACGTAAAACCAACCCTCATTGGAAGTATAGTGAGTGCCATAGGATTTTTTAGCCTGTTTGTGTTTCACTCGACTGGAATTTTAGTGGCTACAAACCTAGCTGTAGTTGCCGCAGGATTGTCATTAATGCAAGTTGGTGGCTTTGATATTGTTCTACTATCTACACCGAGAAAGTTTAGCGGAATATCTCTTGGAATGACTGTTCTCTTTAATTTAGTTGGAGCTTCAATTGGACCTGCTATCGCAGGAATGTACATGCAAGCAAATCAAGTATTCGTGAAAGGAGTTATTGGTTCATTTCCCTCGCCTGATTCATACAATCTTATATTTTTTACTGTAGCTCTAACTTCACTAGTACCAATAGGATTATCAATTTTCATAAAAAAGAAACTCCCCTACCAAGTTCTCATTGAATGATAACGTACGTACTACTAAATTAGCCTTAATTTTTTTTCTTTTTTTGTGACTATTCTATTAAATCTAGCATCAATTTCAAGTCTGATATTTCTTTTTTAAGTATGTTCTTATCAAAACTATCAGTAGTATATTTGTAAAGTAGTTCACAAGCAGAGATTTGCGCTAAAATAATATCCTTCTTGTTTATGTAAAGAGAGTGATGAAAATCCGTAATAGAATACGCAATCCTTCTCCTCTCCACAGATCCGCATATCTTGGCATCAATTTGAATTGAAGATTCGAGGCCTGTTATATTCATCTGTTAATAATCATCTCAAATGCATTCGTACCTTCTAAACCTAATTCCAACCTTCTACTCATCCAAATCGTACAATAATAATCGGAATGCTTAACCTCTTCTATTTTATTACAATTGTGACAAATCCATGAAACAGACTCCTTACAAATTTTGCAGTGCGCAGAAGTTGTCAAACATGAGCCGCACATTCTGCAAGAATCTTTATTGAACATACTATGAAAGAGATGAACTGTTCCTATTAGGATTATGAATATTGATCTGATGGATCCTAATGAACTATATAGAATATATGATTATAATGGGTAATTGTGTATCACTTAAGTGTTTGTACCACAAGGCTTTACTAGCAAAATCCCAAAATTGATGTAGATGTTTAAAATTCAATATATCTTATATCCATCATTAATATTGATTTTAGTTACTTTTTTTATCTCTATTGCACTATCACAGGTTGTTACTAATGGCAGTAGTCTAAATTCGTCCATTATTCGTGCTGGTAAAATAAATGACTCAACAAATATAACAGTAATTGATACTGTAGGTGATATAGATTGTTCCAATAACCTACCTGCTCAAGTTGAAAAGGATAATCCTACCCTTTTTATTGCTATAGGAGACCTTTGCTACAAAAAAGATCTAACCAATTTTAAAAATACTTACACTGATCTCAGGAACGCAAACAAATTAGCTTGCTTAATAGGCAATCATGACTCAGAAGAAGATGGGAATTTAATAATTTTAAATCAAACACAAGAATACTGTGGAGACCATTGGTATCGTAAAATTGCTAATGATACGACCTTATTAATTGGACTAGATACAAATGGAGATACTATATCACAAACGAAGTGGGGACAATCATTGGTAACAAATGCGACATTGATGAAAGGAATCAAGAATGTCTTGTTACTGACTCATAAACCTGCGCATACACCGCCCGAGTCACATCACCCCGCAGAAAATTCAACAATCCGGATGATCTCAAATATCGAAGGTAACATATCAAAAAGTATTCAGATTTATGAAATTGCTGGGCACAATCATTTTATGGCCGAATCAAGCGATGGTCGCTGGTTTATTACTGGAGCTGGTGGTAGAAGTCACTACGAAGGAACAACTAGCTTAGAATGGCCTTTTGTGAACAAGATAGACTATGGATACTTACAAATCAGAATAAATAATACGGATGGCAAGGTTCTGAGTACTCAGTTCTATGGATTGGATGGAAGACTGATTCATTGATGGGTGATAGGTTTTATCGTAAAAATATTGCTTGTCAGGTCGTGCATTTGAGGAGTTTATAAAAACGCTCCTTCTGCTCCTCCATAGCTCGCAAGAGTAACAATTGCACCAATTTAGTTTAAAGGATATTTGTTCCTTACAATGACCAATCTGATCCTTATTCACCCATAATTTGTAGTATCACATTTCTATTCCTGGGTCTTGTATCCATTTCTAACAGAACTATTTGCTGCCAGGTTCCTAACGCCAATTTACCATAAATTACTGGAACAGTTAGGCTTGGTCCTATCAACGATGCCCGGACATGAGAGTGACCATTTCCGTCATGCCAAGTATTATCATGCTTATATTCTATATTTTTTGGTACTATCCGGGACACCATTTCTGGAAAATCGCGAATGAGTCCTGGTTCATATTCAATAGTCGTTATTGCCGCAGTCGATCCTGAAATAAAAACAGTAACTGTTCCATTTTCAATATTGCTCTCTTTTACTACATTTGATAATTCTTCAGTAATATCAATAATATCATCTTCTCCTTTGGAACTTACCTTAATTGTTTTAGATACAACTTTCATGTTTACTAACTTTCCACCTACTCTACTATAGGTCTGACGTGTAATAAATGGTTGTTACTATATACTAATACACCATGAGTCATGGCTCACCTTTTGTTAAATAATTTCCCAATCTATTAACAAACCATGTCCATCCTTCTGAATGTTCATTATATTGTTGTCTTTCATCCTCAGTAAATCCACTATGCCTTAGAATAACTTTTGTCTTCTCCTTACCCAGTGATTCAAACCTCCATGTTACAATAGTATCTTTATTAAATTCAGGCTTTGTCTGAAAGTGCCAAGTATATGATAATTCTCTATTTGGAATAAATTTTATAATTTTGCCGTTCATTTCATGATCCTTATCAAGATTATTATCCTCCGATCTCAAGAACCTAAAAGAGACTCGTCCTCCTTCCCTCTTTTCCAAGACTGCAATGTCTGGAAACCAGTGAGTTAACTGATCTTGATCAGATACTGCTGAAAATACCTTTTCAATTGAAGCATCTATTATTATCTCTCGATTTATTACAGTATAGTCATCACTCATCTTTTTACGACCTTCTGATTCTCCAAAAATTCTTTTAAACTTTTAAGGTTATAATCCCACATTCCAGCAAAAAAATTCATCATTTCAAGTGCCTTTTCCTTATTTAAGGAATAGATTCTATTCTTTCCAACCTTCTGTTCTAAAATCAAGTCAGAATTTTTAAGAATTCGCAGATGAATAGATACCGCAGGCAGAGAAAATTGAAAATGCTTTGAAATTTCAGTAGGCGTCATATCTCTTTCTTTTAACAAAAGCAAGATTTTTCGTCTGCTCGAGTCGGAAATTGCCTTCCAGGGGGATTCCATTAATGTTAGTTAATTAATTAATTATTTAAATATTTACATAATGATAAATATAATAATAAATAAAATGATAATATGAATGAAACAAAAAAAATTCCGGAAGGCTATCATTCGATTACCCCTGCTCTGATAGTCAAAAATGGAGATGCAGCGATTGAATTTTATAAAAAGGGATTTGGAGCTGAAGAACGACGTTGTATGAAAAGTCCTGATGGTAGGGTTGCGCATGATGAACTGAAGTTAGGTGATTCACTCTTTATGTTGTCAGATGAATATCCGGAGATGAAGTGTCATTCACCTAACTCAATTGGCGGAAGTCCAGTATCCATGTATGTATATGTTGAAGATGTTGATGCACTTTTTGATAAAGCAGTGTCTGCCGGTGCCAAAGTTTTAGATCCTGTGAAGGATCAATTTTGGGGAGATCGTCATGGTCGACTAGAGGACCCCTTTGGACATCTGTGGTCCATTGCGACTCATAAAAAAGATCTTTCAGAAGAGGAAATGAAAAGTGCTGCAGAAGCAGCATTTTCGCAAATGTCAAAGTAAATTTTCATTTTCTTTTTTTGTTAGAATAGTTCACTATTTGGGATTCATTAGGAATAATGAGCTCCACTGTAAATAATATTCCTTTTGGTCTGCATTATTGTTCGATATAATTGTCTCTTTGTATTGGAATTGTAATTTAGTAACGAAAACTTGAATTTAATACTATATATTGTTAATAATTTAATCTAATGCTACCTCCAAGTACAAGTGTGGTTAATATGGTGCATATAGTAATCAATTTTGCAGGTGACGTATTACTAGCCCAAGCTGTTAAAAGTTATCTCTCCTCTCAGGATGTAGTCTCCAGTATCTATATGATCCTTGAAAGTGATGAGATAAGCATATCATTAGAAAAAAATAATCAAAGAAATGGGAAGAGATTGATTAAAGAAATTCTACGAAATTATTTAGATGCACATCATCTATCAAGATATAAAATCATGGAATTGGAGAATATTCTCACCGTGGGTATTCCAAAAAAGATCGAAGAAATCTCAAATCTTCTCATGTGCGAAATATGTGGTTGGAGGCTAAATACAGAAGAGGAATTACTCGTCCACCGAAGGACTCATTGGATTTAGGTAGAGGTGTCGCAAAAGTATTAACATATATTTAATAGAAGGACAAATTTTGCTTGTTTTTCATGAATGGTGCAGTGTTAGTCATTTTCTTTGGTATTGGCATATTTTGTTATTTATTAATCCAACCCCTTCTTTCTTATCCAATTTCATTCTCCATTTTTTCTCTTTTCCAAAATGATACCCATTTTTTCTCAAACACCATAAGACAGCAGGAAACAATCCAAGAAATAAGTGCAGCAAACGGTATTAAAAATGGTAATAATATTGATGTAACCACATCAAGAGAGGCTGTTTCTAGAGATTTTACTGTTGGGCTCTGGACTCCTATTAATACCAGTTTTGCTCTTCAGCATTTAAAAGGCGAGGAACAGAAAAAAGCAATGGATACACTTCTAAAAAAAGGCTACCGGGAGTACTATTATGTAATGAATAACTTTGAAGATCCTAAATCTCTAAAAATGACAGACGATTTACTAGAAACTGCAAATAAGACAAATTTAAAAATAATAATCATTCTACTCCCACCGTCCGAAGGTGGACCTGATACGAGTTACGATTGGAAAGGATGGATAAAATATTTTAACTCTCTTGAAAAGAAATATCCGAAGCCATTTGAGGGTTTTACAATTGATGATTTCAACTGGATAAGCACAAGAACTGAGACAAAATTCAAGAATAACATAGATTTTATGGAATATTCCGGGCTCTCTGAATTGCTTGAAGATAAAAGCAAGGACGTCAAGTTTTATCCAACAGTATATTTTGAAGGGAGAAAAACTGGAATAGTTGTAAAAAAATACGACAACTTTATTGACGGTTTAATTGTGGCTAGTGGATGCTATTATAATGTGTCTAGTTTAAAAAAGGAACTAGGCATATTTGAAGAGATTTTTAAAAAACCGATTAGGTATATAATATACCCGACTATAACCTATAATTATTCTAAGCTTGATTACAGTCCTCCTTCAGATCGTCTCATAATGGCTACATTATCAATTGCGTCAAATTCCTCAGATGGACTAATAATTTGGCGAGATCTGGATAATCCAGTAATCCAGGAACATATGAACAATAGACATGATAAACAATATCTTTCGGATATCTCAAACTCTAAAGAAAAACAAATTAGCGATGAAAACATAGACAGCACTATCAAGCTGTCTGAAACAAAGGACGTATATAGTACCTGCAACAGTTGGTCTAAAAAATATAATGAGGCATATGATACTTGGCTCAAATTACCCGAACAAGAAGATGAAAATGATGAGTGGAAAAAAAAGATACTACATTAGTTACTAGAAATCTTCAAATTAGTTATTTTATCAATTTAAAGAACAATTGATTCTTTATTCCCATGTAGTAAACTATAGCATCTATCTCTAATAATAGATATAAAATGAACTCAAGAGCCTGTTACTAATTAAGACTATCTAAAGCCTTAGTTTCACCTTGTCTGATAAGTTCCTTAATTGTATCTACAGAAAAATCAGCATTTTGTAGAAAATATGGAGCCGCTGCAATAGTTCTGGTAATTCTATTTAGTTTTAGGATTTTGGCACCATATTTTTCAACCAATATTGAATGTTCCTTAGTAATATAATCAATTTTGTCTTTATCTGTTTTTGATTGATCAGATTCCTGGAATATATCATATAATGTTTCAATTAAATTTACTTGCCTTGAGATAAGTCTTGACATTTTTTCAAGGCTTTGAGTCTTATCACTAAACATAATATCTTTAGCTCTTGACATAACTTCACTCAAATTTGCAGGAAGCTTTTCTATTTTTTTCCGATAATTTTCCACAACAAAAATATTTTTATTTTTGCTTGGAGACGCCGCCATTACTTCGCGTATTGGTGTATTACTTAGTAGGGACCCGTCCCAGGCAAACGTACCATCACTTACTTCAACCCATGGAAATCCATATTGGGGATAACCGATAGTTGCAAGGAGATGCTTCATCTCAATATGTTTCTTGTAGCTATCAAATATGAGTGGTTCAGCAGTAAGCACGTCAACTGCAGTGATTATAAGACGAGTATTAGCATTACTATTGCTATGATTATTTTGTTGTCCCTTGGGGGAAAGTTTTTTAAAATCTATATATTTCTCGAGTGTCTTTTTTAGGATAGAATTGTCATAAATATAAGTCCATTTCCATGGTGGTTGAACGTACTCCTGCACTTGTGAGGAATTCAGATTAGAAAAATCTAAATTAAACCATCTCGGGGCAAAAAATCTTGGGACTCCAAAAAATGCTGCGTTTAAAGATCCTGCGGGTGATCTCTTCAATTTAGCTCGATAATTTTGATAATCAAAGGTAAAGGTATCAGGTATTATATTATAGCTACTTCTTGCTATATCCAACCAAAAATCCTCTAAATCTTTCTCAGGTTTATCACTTTTGCTGCCAGCAGCTATTGCTCCGTTAATCCCTCCTATTGATGTTCCCGCTATTATGTCAAATTTAATATTTCTTTTTGCAAATGCTTTGAAAACTCCACATGCAAAAGCACCTAGGGATCCACCACCTTGTAAGACCAACACATTTTCGACAGCTTTTTCATGCTTATGATTAATCATTACAGTTAGTTGTTAGTTGTATTACAAATAATCTTAACGTTTCTTTTTAAAAAATTGTAAAAATATGAAACTTGGTTAAGGAGATATTAAGTAACGACCTGAAGCCAATCTGTGATGGAATGAAAAAATAGTCATATGTTTTACTTAAGCTATGGTAGTCTTGCCTTCTGATAACAAGTTTTTTAACCTAAATTAAAATGAATAACTATTAAAGCAATGTTGTCCATGTAGTTTTGATGAAAAAAGGAATATACATTGGAAGTATCATTTGCTTGTTTGTGTTTGCTCTAGCCTATGCATCCATTGCAAATGCACAGAATGTGACAACGAACGTTTCAAAAGCAGTCGGGAATGCCAGCGCAGAAGCAAAGACGAACGTTTCAAAAGCAGTCGGGAATGCCAGCGCAGAAATAAACCAAACTGGATCAAAATTAGCAAAGAATGCTAGTGAAGTAGGAGGACAAATCTTAAATAAGACTGAAGATGTAGGCAAGAAACTAGCTGGTGGTCTGGGAAGTTTACTTGGTAACGCAAGTGAAAAACTCAAGGAAGGTTCAAAGTAGAATATTCTCAAAATCTTTTTTCGTGTTATAATGGGCTATCAACTAATTGACACTTTGTAAGCACGCACTTAAGCGATTTGCTTTTAACTTGAAACATATTCAAAAAGCAATATTAATTTTGGTATAAGAATAGAATTTACTCTTAAATTTAGATTCAAGCAGTGTTGACATTATATGACCTTTTCAGTTAACCCCAAATATATTATGATGGAAAAAGATTGATTTCAAGTCTATTAAATGATTTTGTTATATTATTTTTGGTAGAGATTAGATGAATGATAACTTCTAAAAATAAACTCTCAGCTAACAATATGATGGCTAGTAATTTGCACAAGCTAGACGACGTGATTCTACTATTAAATCCAAATTCTCAAGGTGGTAACACAGGCAAAAACTGGATCGAGACCTATAATAAAGTTAAGGATTTTCTACCCAAAGCTCATAGAATCATTTTTACGAAAAGAACGAATGATGGTATATCCATCACACGCCAGTTACTTAGAAAGGGATATAAGAATATTGTTGCGGTCGGTGGAGATGGTACTATTAATGAAGTTGCAAATGGCTTTTTTGATTTTGAATCACAGAACAAGCAAACTAAAGATTTAGGCAAATTTAGACTTGATTCTAGACTTAAGTTGATAAATCCAAAAGGTATTATGTACGTTATCCCATCTGGCAGTCGAAATGTATTAGCTAGGTCTCTTGAGCTTAAACATCAAGGAGCCGAATCTCTAATGCGTATTCGACACATGAAGAGACGTAAGATAGATGTAATAGCAGCTACTATAACCGATAAAGAAACTCCATCATTAACTCATAATAGAATTGTTCTGAATGCGGCAGAGATTGGTGTCGGAGCTGAAATTATTGATAGATCTAAAAAAGTAAGAGGAAAAGTAAAAAATCGCTTTGTATCAACAATGACAAGCATAATTGCAACGCTTCCATCGTACATTAGCAATGAATGTTATATAGTAATGGACAAGCATAGAAAAATCTCGTCAAAGATGACTATGGGTATAGTTGCAAATGGTCGTTTCCTTGGCGGGGGTTTCAAAGCAGCATCTCGGGCAAAATTTTCAGACGGTTTGCTGGATCTCATAATATTAAAAAATTCAGGAAGTTTCAAAATGATTGATAAATTAGTAGAACTAAAGGGAACAAGCACTTACAAATATGAAGAAGATATTCTTTATTATCAAGCTTCAGAGGTCAAGTTTGTGCCAAAAGAGAGAGATGTTACTATTACTGTTTCTGTGGATGGAGAACCAATTGGCATACTCCCAGCAATTTTCAAAATCTATCATAACGCCCTGACTATAAAGAGTGAGGCGCCTTCAGCCAGAATTTAGATGTTTTTGTTAACTTCGCATATAATTTGAACGGAAAGATGCTTCAAGAATAAAAACTAAAGGCATAGTGAACGGGCTGGTTTCATTTATTATCTGATATTTTTTGACATTTTTCTGGCAGCCTTTTTCCGTGCGTCCTCATCCTTTTGCATCTTCTCCGAATGATCGTCTGGAATATCAAAAGGCTCTTCTCCAAATTGTCCACTAGTTGCGTCGTTTAATGCCTGATCGCGTTTAAATGGATTCTTTTTTTCTGTGCTCAATATTATTATTTAATAATGGGATAACATGGTATTAATGGATTGTGCGAGCTAGTGATTAGAAAAACATAATGTCTTGTATGAAATATTAAATAATATGTATACGATGATACCTGTGAAATATGCAAGTCGCAAACCAGCGAGCGGAAGATGCCGCAATAAGCACTGCTTCCATGAATTGCTTTAAGGTAATCACCAAGCCAAGTAAAAAGAGCTCTGTAATCTATCTACCGAAATCAACAGGTGATTAGAAATGCAACTGGAAGGTCAGAAAATCAAGAAAGCAATTTTAACTGCACTAGCCGATCCTGAAATGGTTAGCATTATCAATTCAACGATGTACCAGTCCAAATCAGTCTGTGATATCATCATGGATACCAAGATGCCTCATACTACCGCATATAGAAAAATTAAATGGCTGGTAGAACAAGACCTTCTTGTAGTTGACAGGATTTGTATCACTGACGAAGGAAAGAAATACAGTCTGTTTCTTAGTGTCTTTAGATCGATAGTCGTAAAATATGATAGCATTAAGATAATGATAGAGGCAGAGCAAAATATCGATCCTGTTAGTAGATTGACGGAAAGGTTCTTCTCACTGTGAGTCGATAAGATTAAGCATTTAGTTTGAGTGATTAGCCTGGCAAAGCTACTTGAGGATTGAAGTAAGGCTTTCTACGATTTTATGGCCTGACCAGTAAGAGTAGTAAAATCTCACGAACATAATTGAGGCAAAAAGAATCATAGAAACTAGATGAATCTGCATGCCAAGATCGTGTAATTCAAAGGTGAAATCAAACGATCGAGACTCATATAAAGTAGTTACGAATTCTCCACCAATCCAGATCAAAATGAAGATAGAAATTTGAAATCGGAAGGATTTGGGACTATGTGAATTCCAAGCCAACCACACAAATATTCCCAGTGCCACGAATAACAAATAAAGTGTAAAATTACTCATAAGATCCAAAACTGGAGATATCATCATACTGTAAGTTTCTCCTTTTTGGATCTTACGATAATTATGAACGCACCGCCAAAAATTATTAAAACAACAATAGAAATGGTTCTAAAGAGTCCTTCTCCCAATACTTCCTCACCTGCAAAGTATGCCAAATGATAAATCCCGTGAACGATAATGAAAAGTGATAATAAGATTGTAAGGATTCTAAGATTGCTCCTCAATTTTAAACTAAGGTACATTGGAACAATGGCAGCAGCAAACATGATAACAGCACTAGCCAATTGAAGTAGGTTTCCATCAAACAACTTAGTTAATTTCTTAAGTTCAGCTTTGACATATACATATATTGCTCAATACCAAATTATGGTATCCACAACTGGATCCCATTTCCGAGTTCCAAAAATGGGATTTGTCTCTATGTTAATATAACTCCGTAATAACTATCACGCTATGGATAATCCATACTTTAACAAAAAGACCTTAACATCGTGCATCATAATATCGATACTGCTTATAGGTATGAGTTATTCTTCACACTATCTTGTCCAATCGATATCAGCCAAGGGCAGTTCATACGATAAAGGGAGTTCCAGCTCTAAGGATAGTTCTAGTTCGAGCTCTAAGGATAGTTCTAGTTCGAGCTCTAAGGATACTTCTGCTTCTAATAGCAGTAGCAATACTTCTTCTATCGCTTTAAACGCATTAGAACTAAAGAATGAAACCTACAGATGGCAGAACACTAGTGAGGCAATAAATCCCACACTGCATTTGATAGCAAACACAGATTATCTCATCAAGATAAAGAATCCCACGGACACCAAGCATGAATTAATAATCGCATCAAATGGGACTGAGCTTGCCAAAAGCAACGAGATCAAACCGGGTAAGAATGGAAAATTGAACTTTGCTAATTCAACGGGCACATTTGAATATCATTGTGAGTATCACCCAGATACTATGAAAGGAATCATTGAGATATCTAGCCAATAATTAAATAGGTACAGGAAAGTAAGATATCATAGTTCCTCTTTTTCTTACAATAACAATTTAGAATAAGGGAACATTTCTTCGAGCATCTTTCTATCACTTTTGTGTAATCACGGTATATTTAGAAATTAGCAATTCGTTCGAGATAGCGATTACATTTATTTAATCACTATGCTTCTTATGAATTACAATTCTAAATGGCTTAAAGATTTTATTAATACGGTACTACCAATTAATAGTCGATTCGTACTTTACAAAGGCAGATATTAATTCAAGCCATAATACCTGAAAAATATTTGATTTTGTATTTTTGCCAGTAAAGAGAGTTTCCAGTGCTATATATCAGCGTTAATACTCATTTCAAGAGCATCTTTTACATTTTTAGTAAACTCCAAGCTAGTCTCTGTTGTACGGCTAATATACTTGCCTGAATTCCTAACATAATCCAGATAATCTTTCATCTCGTTCTCATATATTAAGACATTATCTGCAACTACTACTGCTCTTTTATTTAGTAAACTATACTTTTCAATAAGCTGAAGATATTTTAGGTATTCGCTCTTTGTTGCATCCAGGAAAATCATATTGAATTTGAATTTGGATTTAAGTCTTGGAATAATTTCCAGAGCGTCACCATTAATTACTTGTACTTTTTCTGATAATCTTGCTTTTTCTATGTTCTTTCTTGCTATGTTTGCAAGTTTCTGATCCTTTTCAACACTGATAAGAATAGGTTCAGTTGAACTTCTTTCACTATTAAAATTCTCATTATCATATTCCCCGCTTAATATAATATTTGCAATTAAAATTGCCGAATATCCATGCAATGTTCCAATCTCAAGCACCTTCTTAGGTTTGTATTCCTTAATAACGTCTTCTATAATTTTTCCCTTAATGGGGCCTATTGATGGTAGAAATTCCTTTCTTGCCGTTTCCTCAATTTCTGCCAATATCTTTAGTACAATGTTGTTTGGTTCACTCGGTTCACCTTTAGTTTTCAAGTTATGTACTATTTTCCTACATTACTATAAGAAAATTTCTACGGAAATTACATGTCGATGATTCTCACCCACTTAGCAAAAGATCTAATTGTAAAGTATGCAAGATTCTTTGAGCCTAACAAACAGTTATTAGAAATAGAGCCAATATTTGACTATGAGCGATCAATCAAACAGAAAGTTAAGTGACCTTCGTATTAGAGAACTTCTTGAAAGCAAGAATTTTGCCTTTCTGGCTTGCTTAATGAGCGATGGCTCTCCACATGTTACTCCAACTTGGGTTGATATTGAAAATGGTAATATTCTTGTCAATACTGCAATAGGTAGGATAAAACAATCGAATATTTCTAGAGATCCCAGAGTAGCTTTGTCATTAATTGATCAAAATAATCCGTATGAAATGGTTACCCTTAGAGGTAAGGTGACAGAGCAAATTACTGGAGAAAAAGCTGAAAAACACATCGATAAATTATCAAAAAAATATATTGGCATAGATAAATATCCAAGAAGGTCTAAAGGAGAACAAAGAGTGATATTAAAGATAAAGCCAGAGAAAATATTTCATATGAAGTAATACTCTTATTTTATATAGCTCTTAGAAAAAAAGAAGACACATAATGGGCTAGATTTCATTAAAAAATTAGTATGATACTTACTACAAATAGAAAAATTAAAAATCCCTCCTACTTAGAATGAATTTTCTTATTGTGCAGGTTGAAATTGAAATAGTTATATTGTATAGTGGGTATTATATAATATGTCTCCGGATAATCAAGAAAAGTGTGCAGCATGCGGAATGACCTTCAATACGCAAGAGGAATTGAAAGAACACATGCTAGAATTACATCGAGAGTAATAGCTTAACTATCCTCACTGAGATATAATCCTGCAATCGAATAGATTGCCCTATTTTTGATTCAATAAGTAAGCTCATAGATGGGAGG